>JAABUN010004084.1_pt1 | contig 20758 bp, 18 predicted proteins | sample 5559311 | NCBI WGS metagenome assembly JAABUN01 (sample SAMN10711877, study PRJNA513370) | rock metagenome | isolation source: Antarctica rocks | place: Antarctica: Victoria Land, Siegfried Peak sud
GCAGCGGCGGATCGCCACTGGCGCCATTCCCATCGACGACGCGTCCGACTCCGAACGCCGGCGCTGGTTCTACACCCCGACCGACCACGGCGGCCTCACCGTTCACCAGCAGCGGCCCGCGCAGCAACGGGCGGCGATGCGGCTCGTCGGCTCCGGGCTGTCGCCGGCCGCGTACGTCACGGTGGCGACCATCATGGGCCTGGAGAACGTGCTCGACCACCTCGAGGGCTTCCTGACCCGGTTCGACCGGGAGCGTGGCCGCGACCCGGGGCTGTACTACCTGCGGGTGTTCGGGGAGTCGGGTGGGACGAAACCGTGGGGCTGGAGGTTCGGTGGACATCACGTCTCGTTGAACAACCTCGTCGTGGAGGGTGTGCTGGTCTCCACGACCCCGTGCTTTCTCGGTGCGGATCCGGCCAACTCCCCGCTCCTCGGGGGGACGGTGAACCGCCCACTCGCCCGGGTCGAGGACCTGGCTCGCGACCTGGTGCACTCGCTGCACCCAGAGGTTGCTGCCCGCGCCGTCTTGTTGCCCCGGGCCCCCTCGGACTTCGTCACCGCCAACCGCACCTTCCTCACCGACGGCGACCGGATGATCCCCCTCGCCGGGGTCTGGCGGGACGAGCGGTTCCCGGACCGGGTGGAGCAGGCGAAGTTGCAGGCGTTGAGCGACCAGATCGACGACACCGCCGGATTGGACGACGCGGACCACGAGGCCGTGGCTTACTCGGTGGTGCCGAAGGGCGTGCCAGCGGCGGAACTCGATCAGGAGCAGCGCGAGATGCTGCTCGCTCTGCTCGGCACTTACCTGGATCGCGCTCCCGCCGGGGTGTCCCCCCTGCCCGCCTACGTCGACGAGTCTGTGCTTGACGCCGTCCATTTCGCGTGGGCGGGCTCCACCGTGGCCGGCGAACCGCATTACTACCGCCTGCAGGGGCCCCGCCTGCTCATCGAGTGGGACAACACGCAGCGCGGCGCGAACCACGCGCACTCGGTGTGGCGCGATCCCACCTCAGACTTCGGTCTGGACGTGCTCGCTCGACACCGCGCCGCGCATCATCGGTGAGCCGCGGGGATCGGCGGAAGGCCCGCGCGTGTCCAGTTCGTGCGTATGGGTCTGGCTAGCCTGACCCAGGCGGGTTCCCGCCGGGCACGGATGCTGCCGACTGCCTTGCCTCCTCTGAGCGTCTGCCTCGTCATGCGTAGGTCCCGAGTTCGATTCTCGGAGGCGGCTCTAGCGTTTGGCCTGGTTGAAGTCGGCCAGGCGGAGTAGGTTGTTGCCTCGACGCTCGTCCTATCTTCTTGCTTTCGATCTTCCGGCTGAGAGCGTCATCATCTGACCGATCTGTATCTAGTCAATCGGCTTGGCAAAAGCGGTTGTCGCGACTGAGGGGACCACCGCACCATGGATCATCGTCGATCAATCTCTCTGCTGGCCGCCACGCTGATGGCCGCCGTCGGCGTCACCGCGTGCTCAAGCGGTGACCAACCGGCCAACGAGGCGAGCAAGGGCCCCGTGACGCTCACCATGGTCGAATACCAGAAGCCGCGCGCCGACGCTGTCGCAAAGTTGATCCCCGGGTTCGAGGCGGAGATGGCCAAACAGGGTCGCGACGTGAAGGTTGAGCTGACCCGCGACATCCTGCCCGACGACCAGTTCAAGACCAAGATCACCCAGCAGTACAACGCCGGCCAGGCGCCGGACGTCACCGACTACGGGACGACGTTCGTGCCCGGCTTCGCCGGTGCCGGCTATCTCCTCGACCTCACTCCCTACTTGGACAAGTGGCCGGACTGGCAGTCGTTCTACCCCGACGTGCGTCAGCAGATCGTGCAGCCCGACGGGAAGATCTACTCCCTTCCCCACGAGGCGAACATCCAGAACCTTTTCTACCGCAAGGACGTCCTCAACGAGCTCGGCGTGGACACGTCACAGCCGACGACCTGGGCCGACCTCGTCGCCCGGCTGAAGCAGATCAACGCGAAGACCGGAAAGCCGGCGATCGTGCTGCCGGCTGGGACAGCCTGGGGTGGAGGTACCTTCGGCGAGGGCTTCCTGAACGTCATGCTTGGGAGCGGCAGCAAGATGTACAACGACGAGACCAAGAAATGGGTGGTGCAGAGCCCGGGCCTCACCCAGACCTTTACCCTGTACGACGAGCTCACCAAGGCGAAGCTGCTCCCCGTCGAGGCGCTGCTGAACCCTGAGCCGTGGCAGCCGACTAAGTACACCGCCTTCCCGGCCGGCACATTGCCGGTGGCTGCTCAGGGCACCTGGGGCTGGCGTTACGACTGGGGCCCTGAGGGTGCAGCCCCGATCAAGGGCTTGACCGACAAGGTCGCGACCTGGGATTACCCGGCCCCCGCATCCGGCGGGCAACCGTACTCAGTCGGCGGCGTCGCGTTCTCCTACGAGGTGTCGGCGAAGACCGAGCATCCGGACGAGGCGGTCGAGCTGGCCAAGTGGCTGAGCAGCGGCAAGGCGATGGCCGAGCAGCTGGTCGCCGTCGGGGCGGCGGCGCCGCGTTCGGGTATCGACTCATTCGCGCCGTACAGTTCTCAGCCCACCTTGCTCGACGCCGGCAAGCGCCTCTCCACGAGCGTGAGCTTCCCCACCCGCCCGGGTCAGGACGAGATCGCCCAGGCAGTCGCGGAGGCCACCGAAGGCATCCTGACCGGCAAGATGGACGGACCTGCCGCGGCCGCGGCCTTCGCCGAGAGCGCCACTGAGCTCCTGGGGGCCGACCAAGTAGAGACCTCCTGAGGTGCCTGCCGCTGGCCACTTTGGCGTTGAGCCGTCCGAGTGGATGCCGGGGACCAGGACATGACCGCTTCGACGGTCGGCGTTCTCAGCAGACGGCGACGCCGTCGCGGCTCGGGCGGCTTGGTTGCCGCCCTGCTCGCGCCGTCCATGGTGCTCATCGGCTTGTTCGTCGTGGCTCCGGTCGGATACGCCGTCTGGCTGAGCCTGACCAACAAGAGACTCACCGGCTTTGGCGCCCGAACTCCGAAATTCATCGGACTCGAGAACTACCGCCAGTTGCTGACCTCGGCTGATTTTCTGAGCTCGATGGGTCGGACCGGGCAGTTCATTTTCTTCTCGGCAATCGTCGGACAGTTCCTGCTGGGAATGCTGGCCGCTGTGCTGCTCACCAAATCCGCCCTGCGGGCCAAGGGCCTCTTCGGCGGTGCCATCTTGCTGCCCATGGTGGTCCCGGAGGTTGTCGCGTCGCTCGCGTGGGCCAGCATGCTCGCGCCCGGATCATTGGGCACCGTCAACCTGGGCCTCGGGCTGGTCGGTATCACTCCCCTGGCGTGGCTGCAGGAGCACCCGATGGCTTCCATCATCGTAGTCAACACCTGGCGGGGGATCGCCTTCGCGATGATCATGTTCCAAGCCGCGATCGAGGGCGTCTCCGACGATTTGATCGAGGCCGCCCGGATCGACGGGGCCGGTGCCGCGAAGGTTTTCCGGCACGTCACGTTGCCGCTGATCCGCGGGCCGATCTTCCTGTTCCTGCTCCTCACCACCATCACCACGGCGAGTGTCTTCGGGCTCGTCTACTTTCTCACCCGGGGCGGTCCGGGCCAGCAGACGGAGCTGACCTCCGTCTACATCTACGAGCGGTCTTTCGCGTTCTTCCAGCTGGGACTGGGCAGTGCGGCCTCAGTCATCATGCTCGTCGTCGTCCTCATCCTCGGTCTGACGTACGTGCGCCTAGCGAAGGTCGAGGTCTGAGGTGGCCATCGACGCACCCGCGCGAACGGTCGTGGCGTCAGAGTCGACGCCCCGCAGACGCCCACGTGGCGCCCGTGCCCTGCTGCAGTTCGGCGCCTATCTCGTGGTCACCGCGCTCGCCCTCTTCTGCGTTGTCCCGTTCGCCTGGGTGCTGCTGACCTCCGTCGACGGAACGGCCGGCCTCTACCTCAAAATACCCGACCCGACCGTAGCGAACTTCGTCCGATTCTTCACCGAAGAGGGCACCCCACGGCTGCTGTTCAACAGCTTGTACATCGCTATCGCCTCCACCGTGCTGACCTTGGTGTTCGCGGTCTTCGGCGCATACGCCCTGTCCCGCTTCCGATTCTTCGGTCGCCGAACCCTGATGTTCTCGATCCTGCTGATCCGGGTGGTGCCGGCCACGGCCACCATCGTGCCGCTGTACATGATCATGATCATCCTGACGCTGAACGACAGCTACATCGGCCTGATCCTCGTCGAGTCCGCCTACCAGCTGCCCCTAGCGCTGTGGATGTTGAAAGGCTTCATCGACTCAATTCCCGTCGATCTGGAGGAGGCCGGCTGGATCGACGGATGCTCGCGGATGCGGGGTGCCGTCCGAATCGTCTTTCCGCTCGTCCGCCCCGGTGTGGGCGCCAGCGCCCTCTTCACCTTCATCAACGTGTGGGGTGACTTTCTGACCCCGCTGGTATTGCTGCAGTCCCCCGAAAAGTACCCCCTCTCCATCGGCATGTTCCGAGCGTTCTCCGGCCGGAACCAGGTCGACTGGGGCTTGCTGACCTCGACCGCCGTGCTTTACATGGTGCCAACGGTCGTGCTCTACCTCTTCGTGCGCCGCTTCTTACTCAAGGCCACCGTCTCGGGGGCCCTCAAAGGGTGAGACCGGCAAGGTCGTCGCACTCCTGCGCTGTGGTGCCGAGTAGCGGCTGTAGAACGCGTTCACCCCACGCCGCTACCGGGATCAGCCCGGCCTGAGGATCAGCGGTCGTTCAGTCGCGTTCCAGGCTGGTGCAGACGCAGACGTGGTTGCCGTCGGAGTCGGCGAGCACCGTGAACGACGGTGCCGCTGAGGCATCGACCACGGAACCGCCCGCGGCGACGGCTGCGCTGATCCGTTCCCCTCCGCAGCTTCAGGGGCCAGCCAGAGGTCGAAGTGCCAGCGCTGACGAGGGGCCGGATGCTCATCGGTGCGCTGAAACCACACGCTCGGGACCCGGCCGGTGGGGTCGAAGATCGAGTCGTGGATCTTGTTTTCCGTGTTCCCGGTGAGCAGAACCGCCCAGAAGGGGGCGACGCCGTCCTCGTGGGCGGTGTCGAGCGCCATCTCGAGCTGCGTCACCGCGGTGGGCTGCGGCTCCAGCCCGTGCTCGCTTGCGATCTCGCTGATCCGCCGGGCCAGGTCGACGTCCTTCTGGGTGATCCACAAGCCGCTGTCACGGGTACAGAGCGACACGTCGATCACGCTAGAGTTCAGCTTCAGGTCGGGATGGTGCTCATCGGCATCGGCGGCTTGCGCGACGGCGGCCACAAACGCCGCTGCCACGGTGTAGTCCGGGATCAGGTAGCGCGCGTGCAGCGCCTGGGCCAGCTTGCGCCAGTCTCCGAGCCCGGCGTCGAGGATCTGCTGGTTGCTGAGTGTGTCCATGGTTCGACGCTGGCATACGGCACTGACAACTGAACTCCACCGGAGGCAGCGGAAGGAGTCCCAGGTCAAGGCGGACGATGGATCGGGCCGGCGCCGCCCGGTTGCCCACCTCGCGAAACCTCAGCCAGAAGTACACCGAGGTTCACCCCAGCGCCCAGAGGCTGCGTCAGCAGCGGCCAACATCGAGCGACTCTTCCTCCGCTCCGCTCAACTTCAGAAGGTGCAGCCGCCGAATGTTTGGCGGACATGCGAGACAGGTGGGGTGAGTTCGTCCCCTCGGGTCACCAACTCGGGCGCGCCGGTTCTTCAGGCGGTGAAGCTGTTCCTCGAGTGGGAGATACCCGTGAAAGTTTTACGCCTCTATTGGGTCGGCACCCGAACCGCTCAGCATGCCGCCACTGTCGAGTTCTTCCGGGACGTGTTGGGCTTGCCGATTCGCCACTCCGAGCAAGACTTCGCGGTCTTGGCGGTTCCAGACGGGTCGACTGTGGAAATCTTCGGTCCCGCCAGCCCCTACAACCGCCACCTCACCTCCCCAGCCGCCGGCTTCCTCGTCGACGATCTCACCGAGGAGGCCCAGGAACTACGCGATCGCGGTGTCGAGATAGTGCTGCCGCCGCAGGAGGGCGAGACGGGCGGTTGGCTGCACTTCCGGGCCCCTGACGGGTTCATCTATGAACTCAGCCAAGAGTGGGCATCCTCATGAGCCGATGGCGCCGCTGGACGATACATCCCACGAATCGAAACGAAGATGACAGGTGGCCAGCATCAGCAGGCTGGGCGACCCGTACTCGAGAGGACACGCTAAGCGGCCTTGACGACCAGGACCGGGCAGTGGGCGTGTCTGATCACTTGGTCGCTGACCGAACCGAGCAACATCTCCGCCAGACCGCCTAGTCCACGAGAACCGACAACTAGCATCCGCGCCGTCGCAGAAGCGTCGATCAAACTCTTGGCGGGGCTGCCCTGGACTGCCAGGCAGGAGACTCCTACGTCGGGAAAACGTTGCGCGAAGCCCCGAACGCTCCGTTGAAGTTCGTCAAGAACGGCGCGCTCCAACTCCTCCGAGGATGAGACGTAGCCGAACGCCCAATCGGCCGGCCGTGGAGCGGTCGCGATAGACCAAGCACGAAGTATGTAAACCGGGGCCCGCAATTGGGTGGCGAACTCCAGCGCCGTCGCCAGGGCGGCATCGGCGCCATCAGAACCGTCGTGTCCCACCACAACACTACCGCGGGGGACTGGCTCGAGCGTTTCCTCGCTGTTTATCGCACTGTCGTCACTCATTGGTGCTCCTTGGCGTCAATTCCGTTGTCACTGCAAGCACGCACACACACTGAGGAGGTGCTCGCTGCCCAGCCGCACCGGGCGGCGCATGACCTGATAGACGGCATCCGCCGGTGATTTGATGCCGGGCGCTGGCCCGGCTGCACTCCGCCAACTCATGGGACGAGTCGTAGAGCGCGGACTTCGTCCCTGCCGCGGACCTCCACCCGGTCGTCGGCCACGCGCACCTCGTACGCCGGCTGGGGGCGGGTGGCCGGACCTCGCACAATGGAACCGTCCTCGACGGAAAATTGGCAACCGTGCCAGGGGCACGTGATGACCCCGGCCGCCAGTTCACCTTCGTGTAGGGGAGCGCCGCGATGGGTGCATCGGTCGGCATAGGTGACGATCCTTCCGCCGGCGAGCTTGGTCAACACCAGTGCCACCCCGTCGGCGGCGCCGAGGGTGAGCTTGTCGACGCCCACTTCGGCCTCGAGGGCGACGTAGGTCCAGTCCTCGGGACCGTGCTGGAAGACCGTGGTGTCGACTCCGACTCCCAGTCCATAGACCAGATGGCCACCGAGCCAGCCGCCCAAGCTGACGAAACCGGCTCCCGCAACCGACAGCCCCACCCCGAGCGGCCGACGTCCGGAACGCCGGGCCACCCAGCTGGCCACAAAGAAGCCGACACTGGCCGCGTTGGCCATCCCGTGCACTAGTCCGACTCGGCGTTCGGCGCCTGAAGTAGTCCGCCAGTCACTCAGGCCGGTGAAAGCCGCTGGCAGCGCAGTCAGCACACCAAGACCAACCATGGTGTCCGCGGCGTCAGAATCCTTCAAGCCATCGAAGAGAAAGGCAGCCGACCAAGCCCCGATCGGCACCGTGACCAGCAACGGGTGCAACGGATGGCCCAGCGACGTCCCGCTGGCCGCATCGATGACCTGACGGTTGCCGAAGAGTGGGGCCACCACAGCCGCGAGGCGATCGGCGGCCGGGTCTAAAGCCTTGAGCCGCTCGATGTTGTCGGTGATCTGGTCGAGCACCCTATTCATGAGGTTAGCCATGGGACGAATGTAACCGTTCGCATCGCCGGATGAACAGCGTCGAATGAGTCCGCTCGGCGACCCGGATCTCGACGTTCCGGCGCAGACCGTCCCGCTGGCCGATGATGGCGGCGACCCGCTCTCCGGAGCTGCCGATCGGCGCGACATCGAGGTCACTCAGCTCACACGGAGCCTCTACCCCGAGGCCGACATCATGGTGGACCCCAACGACGGGTACACCATGACCGCGATGGCTGACTACCTCGAGGCGGTGGCGGCATGTGGCCTGTTCTGGATAGAAGAACCGTTCCAGGAGCGCCGATCGGACTTCGGCCACCTCTGAGAGCTCCTCCAAGCCCACGGATCCTCGGCGTTGATCGCTGACGGGGAGTATGACCCTCGGCTGACAAGGTGTTGTCCCTCGCCGCCGACAAGCTCTTGGACGTCGCCCTGATGGATGTGGTCGGGTTCGGCCTCACGGCCTGGCGGACGCTCATGCCCGAGCTGACGGCCCTCGGTGTGCACATCCCGCTCAGCAGCTAGTACCTATCGGCTGTCAGAGCGCGGCTGTTCGCTCCGGCTGGTTCTCGGGGAAATGGCAGGCCACCTCATGCTGCGGCAGCAGCTCGACGAGCGGCGGCTCCTGGGTCCGGCAGATGTCCTGCGCCTTCCAGCAGCGAGTATGGAATCGGCACGCCGGCGGTGGGTTGATGGGGCTGGGCACATCACCGACCAGCCGGATCCGCTCCCGTTCGTGACGGCGCCGAGTATCGGGCACCGGCACCGCCGACATCAGCGCGACCGTGTACGGGTGCATGGGCGCACCGTACAACGCTTCCCGATCGGCGAGCTCGACGATCTTGCCGAGGTACATGACGGCCACCCGATCCGAGACGTAGCGGACCACGGACAGGTCGTGGGCGATGATCACATACGTCAGGTCGAACTCGGTCTGCAGGTCCTCCAAGAGGTTGATGATCTGAGCCTGGATCGAGACGTCCAGGGCGGAGACCGGCTCGTCGGCCACGATCAGCCGCGGTCGCAGCGCGAGGGTCCGGGCGATGCCAATTCGTTGCCGCTGCCCGCCGGAGAACTCATGGGGATAGCGGTTGTAGTGCTCCGGGTTGAGCCCGACCGCCGCCAGCAGGTCCTGTACCGCTCGCTTGACCCCGCCCGGAGGCGAGACACCCTGCAGCCGGAACGGAGCGCCGACGATCTTGCCGACGGTGTGCCGCGGATTGAGCGAGGAGTACGGGTCTTGGAAGATCATCTGAATGTCTCGGCGCAGTGGGCGCATCTCGCGATCGGAGAGGTGGGTGATGTCGCGCCCCTCGAGCGTGATCTGCCCGGCGGTCGGCTCCAGCAGCCGGGTCAGCAGGCGGCCCGTCGTGCTCTTGCCGCAGCCGCTCTCACCGACGATCGAGAACGTCTCTCCCCGACGGACCGCGAAGCGCAAACCGTCCACCGCCTGGACCGCGGCAACCTGCCGCTGGAGTATTCCAGCGCGAATCGGAAAGTGTTTGACCAGCCCCTCGACGGCGATCACCGGCTGGTCTTGCCCGGCAACCGCACCTGCCCCGGACGAGCGCGGATCTCGACTCACAGTCGCGGCGCTATCTCGTCGGCCCAGATCCGTTCACGCTCGACCCGCGACAGGTGGCAAGCCACCTGGTGGCCCGGCTCGAGGGGAATCAACTCCGGACGCTCGGTCTCACTGCGACCATCGTTCAGCTCGGCGTAGTCACAGCGAGTGTGGAACGCGCACCCGACCGGCACGTTGATCAGGCTGGGGGGTGACCCCTTGATGGAGAGCAGTCGCTCACCGGGTGGCCGGTCGAAGCGCGGTACGGATCCCAGCAGACCCCAGGTGTAAGGGTGAGCGGGACGATTGAACAACTGGTCAGCGCTGCCGTACTCCACTCCTCGTCCGGCGTACATCACCAAGATGTCGTCGGCGAGTTCGGCCACGACGCCGAGGTCATGGGTGATGAGAATGACCGAGGAGTTGAACTCCCGTTGCAGATCGCGGATCAGATCGAGGATCTGGGCCTGGACGGTCACGTCGAGGGCCGTGGTTGGTTCGTCGGCGAGCAGCAGGTCGGGATCACAACACAGGGCCATAGCGATCATGGCCCGCTGACGCATCCCGCCGGAGAACTGGTGCGGGTAGGCGTCGACGCGGCGGGCTGGCTCCGGGATCCCCACCCGGCCGAGCATCGCCACGGCGTGGTTTCGGGCCACCTTGGTGCTGACCTGGTTGTGGATCCGGTAGGCCTCGACGATCTGCTGGCCGACGGTGTAGTACGGGTGCATCGCCGAAAGCGGGTCCTGGAAGATCATGGCCATGCGCTTGCCGCGCAGACTGCGGACATACTCGGCGTCTCGGCCGAGCAGCTCCTGGCCGTCCAGGAAGATCTCACCGGTCAGCCGCCCCCCTCGTCCAGACCGCCCGGAGGTCGACCGCGAGTGCAGGCCCAGAATGGCGAGGCTGGTGACGCTCTTGCCCGACCCGGACTCACCCACGATACCCAGGGTTCGGCCGCGCTCCACTGCGAAGTTGAGTCCGTCGACCGCCTTGACCAACCCGTCATCGGTCGGGAAGTGCACGCGGAGGTCGCGAACGTCAAGGAAGGGCTGGTTCCGCCGGCCTGGAGCGCGGCCGGCGCGGTCGTCCAGCAAGATCTCGTTCATCCGAGCCGTACTTTCGGATCGATGACGGCGTAAAGCAGGTCGACAACCAGGTTGGCCAGCACAACGAAGAAGCCGGCGACCAGCGTCACGCCGAGAATCTTCGGCAGATCGCCGGTGACGATCGCGTCGTAGCTGTACTTGCCGAGACCGTTGAGCGAGAAGGTCTTCTCGGTCAGCACCGCACCTCCCAGCAGCAGACCCACGTCCAGCCCGAAGATCGTCAGGATCGGCGTCAGGGCAGCCCGCAAGCCGTGCTTGACCACCACGGTTCGCTCCGGAAGTCCCTTGGCCCGCGCCGTCCGGATGTAGTCCTCGGTCATGGTGTCGAGCATTCCGGCGCGGGTCAGCCGCGCGTACTGCGCGGAGAACAGGAACGCCAGCGTGATCCAGGGCAGCAGCAGTGAGTAGGCCCAGCGCGCTGGATTTTCGCCGAGCGGGACATACTGGCCGCCGGGCGCGGTCAGGTTGAGCTGGTAGCTGAAAAACGCTAGGGACACCAGCCCGGTGAAGAAGATCGGCAGGGAGACGCCGGCGAGCGCGATGGTCATAGCCCCGCGGTCGAACACGCTCCCGCGACGCAGGGCAGAGATCACTCCGACCGAGACTCCGGCGATCAGCCAGATCAGCGAAGCACCGACCGCCAGTGAGGCCGTGACGGGCGCCCGGTCAACTAGTTCGGGCCATACCGCTTGATGGGTAATGAAGGAGTACCCGAGGCAGGGGGCCGGGCAGCGCTCCACCCCGGCGCCGTAGTCGTACTCGGCGCCCACGAAGACGCCCTTGATCCAGTGGCCGTACTGCACCGGCACCGGGTCGAAGAAGCCGAGCCGTTCCGCGGTGAGCCGGACCGTTTCCGCCGTGGCGGTCCGACCCACGTAGCGGGCGGCGAGCGACTCCGGGGACGACCCGGCCAGCCGTGGCACGAGGTAGAAGATCGTGAAGGTCACCGCACTGAGCACGAACAACAGGCCGACGGTCGCGACCAGCCGTCGCGCGATGTAGGCGAGCACACTCCTCCTTAACGGCCTCGACGGCTCCGGCTCGGCCATGCTCGGCTCGGGACCATTGCCCGGACCGGCGAGCTGTCACCGAGTCTTACTTCTGGGCACCCATGGCAAGGTAGTCGTACATGCCGAACGCGTCGCTGACGAACACGTTGGTCGCCTTCGTGGGCCGTAGCAGCAAGCTCTTGGCGTACAACCCTGGATAAATGACCGCCTCCTCCATGACCCGCTTGTCGATCTCGCCCCACATCTGGTTGCGCTTGTCGGTGTCGAGCTCGAGCAGTGCGCCATCCAGCATCTTGTCGACCTCGGGGATCCGGACGCTGGTGTTCGACGACCCGCCAGTTTCTCGAATGACCCGAGAGTCAACGATCTGGGAGAGGAAGCCGAAGCCGTCGTTCCAGTCGGCGCCCCACCCGTTGAGGACCAGACCGAGGTTGTTCTTCTTCACGTACGGCGGGTTGCCGGCGTAGGCCGAGAAGTAGTCACCCTGCGGGAACGGCTTGAGCGTCAGCTTGATGCCGACCCGAGACAGTGCCTGCTGGAACGCCTCCGCGGCAGCTTTCTCCTTGAGCCGCTCCGCGCGATAGGCGATGTTGGTCGAGAAGCCGTTTGGTTGCCCGCAGGCCTCCAGCGACTTCTTGGCTGCGTCGACGTCGCCCTTATTGTCCTCACCGTTCGGGTAAAGGTCGAAGTCGGCGTAACCCGGGATCTGCGGCGGCATGACCGTCCTCGCCAGTTCTCCACCGGCGAACGGGCCACCGTACGCGGCCTGGTAGGAGGTCTGGTCCATGGCAGACATCACCGCTTTGCGGCAGTCAATGTTGTCGAACGGCGCCACGGTCGGATTGATCGAGGTGTACCAGAGCCGGGAGATGATCGGGTTGTCCGCCTTGGCCTTGAGATTAGGGTCCTGCAGGACCCTGCTCAAGGACGCCGGCTGTGCTCCCGTTCCCACGATGTCGACGTCCAGGTCGCCGCTGATCACCCGGTTGTCGATGTCGTCGCCGTTGACGTTGAGGGTGACCTCGTAGCGATCGGGCAGGGCCTTGCGGTTCGGGTCGGTCGCGGCGTCCCACTGGTCGTTGCGGACCAGGTTGAAGCTCTTCCCAGGCTTGAGGCCCTCGAACTTGTAGGGGCCGCTCGAGACGATCGTGTTGCGGTACTTGGCGCCAGTGTCCTTGGCCTTGGGGACGGGCATCGTCTGGGTCAGCTGGGCGAGGTAGTCAAAGCTGGCGAACGGCTGCTTGGTATGGAAGACGATCGTGTAGTCGTCGGGGGTCTCGATGGCGGAGTCGGTGTTGGCGTCGGGCGACTTGTACGGGCCCTTGTACCCCTCCGGCAGGTCCAGGAGGGCATCGAAGTAGGCCGGACCGTTGGGGAAGGTCTCCTTGTCGATCGAGCGCAGTACGGCGTACTTGACGTCGGCGGAGGTGACTTCGGTGCCGTCGTCGTACTTGACGCCCTTCTTGATCTTGTACGTCCAGGTCTTGCCGTCGGTGCTGGCCTCGCCCAAGCCCTCGGCAAGGTCGGGTACCAGCTCGTTGCTAGCCTTACCGGGCGACACTTTGAACATCAGCAACGACCGGCCGTAGAGCCGGGCGAAGTTCCACGAGTAGCCGTAGTACGTCTCGCCCGGGTCGAGGGTGTCCCAGTCGCCGGCGTTGGCAAACTTCAACGTGCCGCCCTTGGTCTCCGACGGGTTGACCACGCTGGTGAGCGCGGCGTTGAAGGCGGACCCACCGGCGCTGGGATCAGTGCCCGGCGTGTTTTGACCGCCGCCCCCGCCGCAGGCGGAGGCCAGTAGTGCGGTGGCCAGACTCGCCGCCACCAGGGTTTTCACCTGCCAAAACTTGTTGGATCTCATTGCTTCTCACTTTCTCCTTGGTCGAGGTTCACCCGACGTGTTCGCTAACGGTTGGCTCGTGGGTCGAGTGCATCGCGCAGCCCGTCCCCGAACAGGTTGAAGGCCAAGACGGTGATGAAGATCGCCAACCCTGGCCAAAGCATGAAGTGCGGCTGCGTGTAGTACGCCACGGCGTCCGACAGCATCCCTCCCCAGCTCGGTGTAGGCGGGCGTACCCCGACACCGAGGAAGGACAGCGCCGCTTCGAACAGGATGTTGGTAGGAATAAGCAGTGTCGAGTAGACCAGGATCGGAGCGATCAGGTTGGGCAGTAGCTCCGTAGAAAGGATGTAGGACCGGCGGGCCCCGAGGCTGCGCGCCGCCTCGACGTACTCCCGCTCGCGCAGCGACAGGGTCTGCCCGCGGATGATCCGGCCGATGTAGGGCCAGTTGAAGAACCCGATGATGAAGATCAGCAGCGCGATCCTTAGGCCGTTTCCCGAAAGGCCGAACGCCTCGTCCGGGAAAACGCCAGCCAAGGCGATAGCGAAAACCAAGAGCGGGAAAGCCAGGAAGACGTCCATGAGCCGGCTGATCACGGTGTCGACCCAGCCGCCGTAGAAGCCGGATACGATCCCGAGGGTGGTGCCGATGACGACCGAGAGCAGGGTGGCCAACAGGGCGATCAGCAGCGAGATCCGGCTGCCGTAGACGATCCGGCTGAAGATGTCGCGGCCGTTCACCGGTTCGAGTCCCAGGAGGTGGTCCCAGCTCATCCCCCCGAACCGCCCGAGCGGAGTCAAAGTGCCCCCGGCGGTGTCGATGAGGTCCTGGTGGAATTCATTCGGCGGGCTCCCGAGCAGACGCACGATCAACGGCGCGAAAACTGCCACCGCGATGAGGAAGATCAACACGGCGGCGCCGATGAGAGCGACCCTGTCCTGACGAAGCCGCATCCAGGCGATCTGCCCGAGGGACCGCCCTTCGGTCCGCCGCATTCCGGTCAGCACCGCCTCCGGGTCGGAGGCAGCGGCCTCAGACCCAACTCCCGGCGGTACCGTCATCTGTCCCTCCCGCAGCGTGCGTTCGATAGGCGGTCACGTCCGACTGTCACCTGCTGGTCCGCGGGGTGAGTTTCCACTCCTTCGGCGAAGCGTCAACTGTCCGACCAACCAGCGGGTGACAGGTTCCGCCGACCATACCCCAGCGGCTCGCCTAAAGCGTTGAAGTCGTGCCAGCTGTGACCGGAGTGAAACATGTGCGCTGCCTGGCGCTCTGGGCATAGCTCAGTTAAGGCCGGGCGTAGTGTTGCTGGGCTAGCGACCCCTGCGGTAGAAATCTCCGTGCGCCGAGTTACGCGGGCGCATGGGGTCGTCCATACAACATCGTGTCGCATCGAGTTCCGGTGCCCGAGATCGGCGAGACGTTTTGAGCTCTTCCTCTCCGGTCAGACCGGCAAGGTTCTCATCACTCAGGAGGCGTAACAGTGTCCGAACGGCTACGCGTGGCCGTGGTGGGGGCCGGAGGATGGGGCCGGCAGCATGCCCGGGTGTTCGCCGGTCGGCCTGACACCGAGCTGTGCGCCATTGTTGGGCGTAGCGTCGCCAAGACCGCAAAACGGGCGGCAGAGTTCACCACCACCCCCTATACCGACATCGACCAGATGCTGGCGGACCAGCAACCACATCTCGTCGCGGTCTGCTTGCCCAACGAGGGTCACTTCGAGGCGACGCTCCAGCTGGTCCGGACCGGCGTCCCGCTTCTAGTCGAGAAGCCGCTGGTGTTCGAGCTCGAGCAGGCCGACACGTTGCTCGAGGAGGCAATGCGGAGCGGATCGTTCTTTGCCATCAACTTCAACCACCGGTACGCGGAACCAGTGCTCCGGGCCCGGGCAGCAATCGAGGCCGGCGAGCTTGGTGACCTCGTCTTCGCCAGCTGGCGCTTCGGTGGCGAGGGAAAGGGCACCTCGCCGCACGCCAACCTGATCGAGACCCAATGCCATGGCTTCGACCTGCTGGAGCACCTGTGCGGACCGATCTCCTCCGTCATGGCGCAGATGACCTCCAAGACCCAGGGCGACTGGAGCACGCTAGCAGTCGCGTTGGAGTTCAGCAACGGTGCGGTGGGTACCTTGTTGGGCTCCTACGACTCCTCGTACGCCTACCCGGACTCGCACCTCGTCGAGATCAACGGGACCTCGGGCCGAGCCATGATCCATGACACGGTTCGGTCCTTGACGCTCTCCGTCGTCGGCGACGAGATGGAGCGACGCTGGCAGGCCGGCTATTTCAACGACGAAGCCCGCAGCTTCGCCGGGACCTTCGACCGGCACGTCGAAGCCGTGCTGACGGCTCTGCGATCCGGCCGGGAACCACCGGTGCACGCCCGGGCGGGGCGGCGAGCCTTGGAGCTCGCCATGGCAGTCATTGACTCCCATGAACGTGGAATTCGAATTAAGACGCCTCCGCAGTAGTCCCCGCCGCCGGTACGCACGACTTGGAGTGATTGGAGCGGCTCAGGATTGCCGGCACCGGGCGAAGACCGCATCCCAGTCGGTCAAGAAGCGTCGCAACCCGTACCGCTGGACGGCTGCGGCGCGGGCCGCGAGCCCGCGCTCGGCGGCTTCGGCGGGGTCGGCGAGCAGCCGCCGGGCGATGCGGACCAGTTCGGCTACGTCCGTTGAGACGAAGCCGGCCTCAGGCGGCACCGCCCGGTGCGCTTCGGTGGTACCCAGGACCACCACCGGCAGGCCGAGGTGCATCGCTTCCAGCAGGGACAACCCGAGCGACGTCCAGCGGTTCAGGTGCAGATAGACGCGGCGCTGGGCCAGCGCCTCGTACAGCTCATCCGGACCCATATTTCCGGCGAACCGGACGTGGTCACCCCCGGGCCCGAGCGCCGCTGCTAGTCGGTCGCCGTCGATCCCGAACGCGTCGACCGGCGAGGGGCCGAAGTGAGGCAGCAGGTCGGTGCCGGTCACCCGCCCCCGCCGTACGGGCTCGTTGACCACGAAGGCCGCCCGGGGCAGCTCACCGGTGTAGCGCAGGCCGGGATCGGCGATGCCGTGCTCGACCACGACGGTCGGGGTCGAGCCGCAGTCCCAGAACAACGCATTGAAGTACGTCACGTGCACGATGAGCCAGCCCGGCCGGTCGGCCAGCGGGTGCGGCGTTTGCGGCACGTCGGCCCTCGGCGTGTTGTGCTCCAGAAACACCGCTGGGACGTCCACCCCGAGCTGCCACCCCAGCAGCCGCCCGCACAGCTCGATCTCTTCCAGCCGTTGCACCACCACGACATCCGGTGGGTCGACCAGTAGCTCCGCCGTTGTCACTTCCCGCTTCGCGGTTGCGGTTGCGGTTATCTCGATTCCAGGGCACCGGGGGTCGTCAGCGCGCAGGAATAGGTACTCGTGTGATCCCTGGACTACAGCGTCGGTGTACCCGCCGTGCACCCGCCATAGCAACACTCGCACCGATCGCCTCCCTCATTGTCCTGATGCTGCCGAGCGAGCCGGCCACACCTCAGGATGGCGGATCTGGCCCCGAATAGTCCCTCCAGGCTTGGAACCCACCGACGAGATCGGTGGCACGCGCGAGGCCGAGTTGATGAAGCGTTGCTGCGACCAGGCTGGAACTGTAGCCCTCGCCGCAGACGATGATGATGCGCTGATTCGGGTCGGTCACTTGAGGAATCCGGTGTGGCGAGGTCGGGTCAAGGCGCCATTCGAGGACGTTTCGGTCAACGATCACCGCTCCGGGCAGGTCCCCGCTGCAGAGTCGCCGATCGATGGGCCGAGTGTCCACTACCAGGGCACCGGCGGCCATCTCGGAATCCAGATCAGCTGGCTCCACCCGATCAAGGCCTTGCCGGGCGGTCTCAAGCAGCGCATGAATAGCCACCAATCCCGTCCGGGCCGGCTCGAAGGGCACCGCGTTCAGTGCCCGAGAACTCATGCGGCACCATATCCGCTTCGCCTTCCTAGAAGTCCGTGCCGCCAGCCTCAGCTGTTCTTGACCCGACGATGGCCGCCGTCCAGCCGAAGCGTCCACCCGCGCCGGTCCAGGTGCTCCAGCAGCGGTATCGCCACTCGCCGGGTGGTGCCCAGCGCCTGGCGCGCCTCGCTGGTGGTGAACGGCTGCGCCAGGCCCGACAACACGCGCATCGCCCGCGCGGGTCCGGTGGGGAGCAGGACCACATCGTCGGCCAGCCGAATCAGCCGTCCGGTCCGCTCCGCCGCCGCCAGCTCATGCACTCCCAGTTGCCAACGATCGAGATCAGGCTTTTCCGGGGCGGCGAACGGGTGTTCAGCCAGGTGCCGCTCCAGCTCGGCCACGCCGGCTTCGGCGGGGCCAAGCCCCAAGGTGTCAGCGCCGGGGCGGTGAACCCATCCCCCGGTGTATTCCAGTTCGGCGGCAGCGGCCAGGGCGACCAGCAGCTCACGGTCGGGCACCCCCGCCAGCCGCCGGGCGGCTTCACCGCTCAACCGCGGATCCAGCGGGTTGGTACGGGCCTGCTCGTCGACCACTTCACCCAGCACCTGCCGCCAGGCCTGCCAGGTGTCGGGGTGGACCAACCAGTCGCCAACCACCACCATGGCGGAGCCGTCTGCGGTCGCCACTCCGAGCGCCTGCAGGTCCGCTCGCCGGACCGCGCCGCGGCGTCGGACCTGCTCGGCGAGCACGCTGGCCGGGTTCAGCCGGTCGGACTCCTGCAGGTCCACGGCGCGCGCGGCGGCGGCCCCGCGGCGGCGCAGCACGGGCGGGTCGGCATCGAGTACCACCGCTCCAGCGGCCACGGCATGGCGGCCAGGGTCCCGCAACACCAACCGGTCACCCGGTTCTGCGGCCATCCGATGGTGCAGGGTCAGCCGGGCCATGTTTCCCCCCAGTGGCCGGACCCGAACCGGCACTGCCGAGGAGCCGAGATGCGCGACGAGCTCACCGGGGAGCTCCGACACCTCGTCGCACCCGGAGCAGCTCACATCCAGCGACGAGGCCATCCGCCACGAGCCGGGGGTGAGCAGAGCATCGCCGCGGCCGATGTGGTCGACCTCGACGTCGCGCAGGTTGACGGCCACCCGAGCAACGGCGCCGACTCGCTCCTTTTCCTCGCCCAGGCTTTGCAGGCCGCGTACCCGGACCAATCGGCCGCCGAGCTGCAGTTGGTCGCCGACGGCCAGCAGCCCGCTGCCCAGCGTGCCGGTCACCACCGTGCCTGCCCCCCGGATCGTGAAGGAGCGGTCGATCCACAGGCGGACCCGGCCATCGTGTCGGGGCGGCGGCAGCCCGTCCACCAGCCGGCGTAGTGCGACCCGCAGCTCGGGCAGTCCGTGACCGGTCGTCGCCGACACCGAGACTGCCGGCACCGCACCGAGACTGGAGTCCGCGATGCGCGTACGGGCCTGAGCCGTGGCGGCGGCCGGGTCAGCGACATCACTGCGGGTCACGACCAACAAGCCGTGCTCCAGCCCCAACGCGTTCACCGCGGCGAGGTGCTCCTCCGACTGGCGGCGCCACCCCTCGTCAGCGGCGACGACGAACAGCACCGCCGGAGCCGGACCCAGGCCCGCCAGCATGGTGGCGATGAACCTTTCATGCCCTGGTACGTCGACAAAGGCCAGGCTCTCACCCGCCAGCATGGTCCACGCGTAGCCCAGGTCGATGGTCATGCCGCGGCGCCGCTCCTCGGCAAACCGGTCCGGCTCCATCCCGGTCAGGGCCCGTACCAGGGTCGACTTGCCGTGGTCGACGTGGCCCGCGGTGGCGACGACGTGCATCAGCCGGTCCCCATGCGACCCGGTGTCGGGACGGCCAGCACCGCGGCGATGAGAGCCCGTTCGGCTTCGGGCGGCACACACCGCAGATCGAGCAGGCAGCGTCCGTGCTCCAACCGCCCCACGACGGACGGACTGCCGAGCCGTAAGGGATCGGCGTAGTCCTCCGGCAGGGCGACCGCCCAGCCAGGAAGTCGCAGGCTGGGGGCACCGCCGCCGCCGACGACCCCATCGGAGCTCACCACCTCCGCGGGCACCCCGGCGAGGACCACCGCCTCCGTGACGCGTTGGGCCTGCTCGTTGAGCTTGTCGGAGGTTGCCCGCAGGGCGACCCAGGTGGGCGTAACCGGACCTCGCACCGTGGCCTCCAGGGCGGCCAGGGTCAACTTGTCCGACCGTAGGGCTCGGGCCAGCGGATGCCGCCGCATCGCTTCGATCGCAGGCGCCGTCCCGAGCAGCAACCCAGCCTGCGGTCCACCCAGCAACTTGTCACCGCTGGCCGTCACCACGGTGGCACCATGGCGTAGCGCGGTGTCGGCATCGGGCTCGCCGGGCAGCAACGGGTCCGGGGCAAGCAGCCCACTGCCGATGTCCACCACCACCGGTAGGCCGAGCCGGGCCAGCTCGGCTACGTTGGCCGCCGAGGTGAAACCCTCGACGCGGAAGTTGCTGGGGTGGACCTTGAGAACGCAGCCGGTGTCTGGTCCGACGGCGGCTGCATAGTCGGCGGCCGAGGTCCGGTTGGTCGTCCCCACCTCCCGCAGTCGGGCGCCGGTCGAGGCGATCAGCTCGTGCAGCCGGAACCCGTCGCCGATCTCCACCATCTCGCCGCGGCTCACCACGACTTCGCGTCCGGCCGCTAGTGCCGTGGTCGCCAGCACCAGCGCGGCGGCGCCGTTGTTGACGACCAGCACCGATTCGGCGGCGGGGACCGCTTCTTGGAGTGCCGCCAGTACCCCCCGGCCCCGCCTCGCCCGTCGGCCCGTGGCTAGGTCATATTCCACGTCCGCGTACGCCGCCGCCCCGACCAGAGCATCGATGGCCGCCGCCGACAGAGCGGCCCGGCCCAGGTTGGTGTGCAACACGACTCCGGTGGCGTTGATCACCGGCCGGCTGCTGACCACCGAGGTCGGCAGGGTCGACACTGCCGTGTCTGCCACCAGCGCGGGCTCGACTTTCCCCGCTCGGGCCAGCTCCTGGGCTTGCCCGACGGCTTGCTTCACTATCGGTGCCCCCAGTCGCTTCATCGCGGCCTGGAGCCGGGGATCGGCGAGCACCACATCGGTGCGGGGTACCAGGCGCCGGGGATCGGCGCCGACCTCGGCCGGACCCGTCGGGTCTACCTCTGGCGTGGTCACTGGCAATCCTCAGTCCGGCGTGGTGACGGTTGGCGGAGGCGGACGGGAATCGAACTCGCCAAGCCGAGATGCTCGGCTTCACCGGTTTTGAAGACCGGGAGGGCCACCAGGCACCTGTACGCCTCCGTGCGGGATCATAGCCGAGCGGTGCGTACAGTGAATCCCCATGAGCGCAGCGACCGCGGTCTCGCCCACCTCCTATCGGCTCACCCAGTACGCCCACGGCGGCGGCTGCGCGTGCAAGATCCCGCCGGGCGAGCTGGAGGAAACCCTGGCGGGCTTGACTCCGTGGACCTCGGCGGACCTGCTGGTGGGCTTGGAATTCGGCGACGACGCGGCGGTAGTGCGGATCGGCGGGAACCAGGCGATTGTCGCCACCACGGATTTCTT
>JAABUN010004085.1_pt1 | contig 20757 bp, 21 predicted proteins | sample 5559311 | NCBI WGS metagenome assembly JAABUN01 (sample SAMN10711877, study PRJNA513370) | rock metagenome | isolation source: Antarctica rocks | place: Antarctica: Victoria Land, Siegfried Peak sud
TGTCAGCCGACGAGAAGCCCGGTGTCCAAGCCCGAGAACGCATCCATCCCAGCCGTCCATCCCGCCCAGGCCGTAGGCCGATGCTGGTCGAATCCGAATACCGCCGCCACGGAACCCTGGCCTACCTAGCCGCCTACGACGTCCACCAAGCCCACGTGATCGGCCACTGCGCGCCAACCACCGGGATCGAGCCGTTCACCGCACTGGTCACCAAGGTGATGACCCGCGAGCCTTACGCCAGCGCCCGCCGGGTGTTCTGGGTCGTCGACAACGGCTCCTCCCACCGCGGCTGGGCCGCCGCCGCCCGACTGGCCGACGCCTTCCCGAACGCGGTCATGGTCCACACACCCGTGCACGCGTCCTGGCTGAACCAGATCGAAATCTACTTCTCCGTCGTCCAACGCAAACTCCTCACCCCAGACAATGTCGCCAGCCTTGAAACCCTCGCTGACCAGCTCACCGCGTTCGAAGCCCGCTACAACCGGGCCGCCCGGCCCTTCGACTGGCGATTCAACCGCGACGACCTCAACCACCTCCTCGACCGCATCGCCGCATGACCCCCGACGAATTAACAGGCGCGACCACTAGTGCTCACAGCGCTTGGCCTCGATCCACCGATGCTTGTTGAGTTGTAGGCCGGTGTGCCTTAATTTGCCGGCTTTGGCCTTAGCCGAGCCGGTTGAGTACGCCGCCGGGGAAGGACCGGCGCGAATCATGAAGGTGCGTCTCCATGGCCTTGGCGGCTCCTTCCGGATCGCGACGCTCGATGCAGTCCAGCAGCTCGGTGTGCATGCGGACGCCGTCGTCGACTGCTTCCGGTCTGGTCTCACTGCTCTCTAGAATGCCCTCGATGATGATGCTGGCCAGGGGCTGCAACAGAGCACCCAGGAACGGGTTGCCTGACGCGTTGGCGAGGTCGATGTGGAAGCTGACGTCGGCAGTGGTGTAGCCGGAGGAATCGTTGCGGAACCGCACCATGTCGTTGAGATGGACGCGCAGCCGAGCGATATCGTCCTGGTCGGCGCGGACGGCGGCCAGCCGGGCGGTCGTCAGCTCGATCGCCCCTCTCGCCTCGTACAGGTTGTCAGCGTTGTAGCCCTCGGGGCTGCCGATGCGGATCTGGCGCAGCAGCGAGGCAGCCAGATGGTCGGCGCCCGGGTGTCGGATGAAGGTCCCTCGCCCGTTGATGGTCTCCAGGTAACCGCGCTCGCGCAGCCGGGAGAGTCCCTCTCGGATCACTGGGCGGCTGACCCCGAACTGGATGGCCAGCTCCTCTTCGGCGGGTAGTCGCGATCCGACAGGGAAGTCCTTGGCCACGATCTGGGCTTCCAGACGTTCGACCAGACTGTCGATCAGTGAGACGCGCTCCAGCGGTCGCTGTGCCATCGACCCTCCCTTCCTTGAACCTCAACGGTAGCGACAGAGACCTGTCTTACTGCTTGACAACTCTACAAGTTGCCGGTGATCATGAGAACACTCCAATGACGGCGTTGGCCAGCTCGTCGCCGTCTGACTCTTGAGGATGCCGATGTCGTCGAAGCTGTTGTTGCACGGCGCGCCTGTCGACGACGGCGCTGGTTGCCCATGAGGACAGCAGTGCTCACCGACAGCGCCAAATTCCCGTTTAGTACGGCTGATCTCGATCGACTCAGAGCCGCGGCGGTCACGGTGCTGTCAGTCGCCGGTCATTCCCGTAAGGAGCTGCTGGCCGCGGCGCCCGAAGCGGAGGCCATGTTCGTCTACTCCGGAGTCATCGACGACGCAGTCGTGCAGCAGTTGCCGAGATGCCGGCTGCTGGTCCGCTGCGGGTCCGGGTACGACAACATCGACGTCGCGGCGGCGAGATCACGTGGCATCAACGTGGCCTACGTCCCGGGTTACGGCACCGACGATGTCGCCGAGCACGCCCTAGCGTTGATGATGGCGTGCAGCCGTCGACTGGTGAGCGTCAATCTCGAGGTCCGACGTGGTGGGTGGCCGACGTACGCCGAGATCGGGCCGATGCGACGGCTTCGTGGCTCGACCCTGGGACTCGTAGGCTTCGGCCGGATCGCTAAGCGGCTCGGCCAGCTGGCGTCCGGTCTGCAGATGAGGATCGTCGCCCATGATCCTCATGTACCAGACGAGGCGTTCGCGGCTGCGGGCGTCGCCCGCGTCACACTGTCCGAGCTCGCTGCCGTCTCGGACGTCATCTCGCTGCACGCACCGCTGGGGCCGGCGACCGTAGCCATGGTGGATGCGTCATTTCTCGATCGGGTCAAGCCGGGCACGATGCTGGTCAACACCGGCCGAGGAGAGCTCGTCGACGAGCATGCCCTGATCGCAAGCCTGCAGCGCGGCCAGCTGGGCGGAGCCGGCCTGGACGTGCTGACCCGGGAGCCCCCCGACCGGTGGAACCCGCTGCTGACCTTGCCAAATGTGGTGATGACCTCGCACTCCGCTGCCTTCACCGAAGAGGCACTCGCGGCGGTACGGTCGCTCGCCATCGACGAGGTCCTCCGGGTGTTCGCGGGCGAGGAACCCAAGAACCCCGTCCCGTATCCAACTCAGACGGAAGCCGAAGCCCTTGCCTGACAGCAGCGAGACCCTTTACCGCCGGATGCGCACGATCCGGTCCTTCGAAGAGTGGGTGGTGACGCTGGTCAACACCGGTGAGATTGCCGGTGCCACCCACGAATACACGGGCCAGGAGGCGGTGGCCGTCGGCGTCTGCGCGCAGCTCTCCGACGTGGACGTGATCACCAGCACCCACCGGGGGCACGGCCATCTGATCGCCAAGGGCGCCTCGGTGGACGCGATGATGGCCGAGCTGATGGGCCGGGAGACCGGCCTCAACAAGGGTCGCGGTGGCTCGATGCACGCCGCCGACCTGTCGCTCGGCATCCTCGGGGCCAACGGCATCGTGGCCGCCGGCGCTCCGATCGCGGCCGGCGCCGCCTGGGCGGCTCGGGCCTCGGGCAGTGGTGGGGTCGCCGTGACCTTCTTCGGTGACGGGGGAGTGAACCAGGGGGTGCTCGCCGAGACGATGAACATGGCCTCCATCTGGAAGCTGCCGATGATCTTCGCCTGCGAGAACAACGGCTTTGCGGTCACGCTCCGGGCCGACGCCGCCATCGCGGGATCCATGGTGGCGCGGGCGCAGGCCTACGACATGCCGGCCGAAACCGTGGACGGGATGGACGTCGACGCCGTCTCCCAGGCGACGGCTGCCGCGGTGGCGAGGGCCAGAGCCGGTGCAGGTCCCACGTTCTTGGAATTCGGGACCTATCGCTTCGTTGGTCACAATACGGGCGAGAAATACCTGGGACTGACGTACCGCACCGACGACGAGATCGGTGAGTGGCGAATCAGGGACCCGCTGGACCGAACCGGGGCGACGCTGGCTGCCGGGCGTCGCTCGGCCATCGACCAGGAGGTCGCCCAGACCCTTGAGGATTCTGTGGCCTTCGCCCGGGCCAGTGCCCCGCCCGACCCCTCCGACGCTCTGGCGTACAACTACGCCGACCTGACCCCCCGAGAAGGAGCCCGCTGATGGCTAAGGTGCGCTACCAGCAGAGTCTGGCCGCCGGGCTACACGACGCCATGACTGACGACCAGCGCGTGATGGTGATGGGCGAGGACGTCGGCCAGTCGCTCCGGGGAGTCACCCGCGGGCTGCTCCAGGAGTTCGGTGCCGAGCGGGTCATCGACATGCCGCTGTCGGAGCAGGCCTTCACCAGCTTCGCCACCGGTCTCGCCCTGTCGGGCTACCGCCCGGTCGTCGAGTACCAGATCCCGTCGTTGCTCTATCTGGTCTTCGAGCAGATCGTCAACCAGGCTCACAAGTTCCGGCTCATGACCGGCGGCCAGGCCGCAGTACCGGTCACCTACCTGATCCCCGGTTCGGGGGCGCGGCTCGGCCTGGCGGGTCAGCACTCCGACAACCCGTACAGCCTCTTCGTGCACGCGGGGGTCAAGACGGTGGTGCCCTCAACGCCCGAGGACGCCTACGGCCTCTTCCGGTCCGCCATCGAGGATGACGACCCGGTGGCCGTCTTCGCCCCGGCCGCCGCCCTCGGTGTCCGGACCGAGGCCGAGAACGTCGGACAGCGAGTGCCGTTGGGGGTCGGCCGCATCCATCGTCCCGGCACCGACGTCACCGTGCTGGCAGTCGGCCACCTGGTCCATGACGCCCTGGCCGTCGCGGAGGACCTGAAGGACGAGGCGTCGGTCGAGGTGCTGGACCCGCGGACCCTCTATCCGATGGACTGGGCCCTGCTAGCCGAGTCGCTGGAGCGGACGGGCCGACTGGTCGTCTTCGACGACGCCAACCTGTCCTGCGGTTTCGCCGCCGAGGTGGTCGCCACGGCGGCGGAGTCGATGCATCTCGTGGCGCCGCCCAAGCGGGTGGTCCGAGCGGACGCCACCGTCCCGTTCGCGGTCGACCTGGAGCGTGCGGTGCTGCCGTCCCGTGAGCAGCTCACGGCCGCCATCCACGCAGTGCTCAAGGACCGGTGACCATGGCTGAGATCCGCGTACCCAAGTTCGGCATGTCGGCCGTGGACGCCGAGATTCTGGAGATCCTGGTGGCACCGGGCGATCTGGTCAGTGAGGGTCAACCGGTCGTGGAAGCGGGCTCGGACAAGGTGGACTTCACCATCGAGAGCGAGACGGCCGGGACCGTGCAGGACGTGCTGGTTGCGGTGGGTGATGTCTGTCCGATGGGTTCGGTGATCATCACCCTCAACTAGCGAACTCAGCACCCGGCACGCCTTCGTCGGACGAGCACGCACATCCCCACCAGTCACCTAGATCACCCAGTTCAACAGAGAGAGAACCATGCTCGCGTCAGACCTGCTCAGTACCGTCGTCGACCAGCTGCCCGGAGCCGTCACCCTCGACGGTGAGACGTCGCTGGTCGCGGGTTGGACGCCCACCGCGTCGAGCGAGACGGGAAACGTGGTCACCTTCCCGCTGAGCCACCCCAGTCGGCTGTCCATGCTGGTCACCCGGACCACGTGGGACGTGACCGTCGTTGAGTGGCAGGTCCAGCTGCGTAACGACGGCGACACCGACTCTGGCCTGCTGACCGAGCTTCGGCCCCTGGACCTCACTTGGCAGCTGGCTGTAGACGACGCCCCGGTGCTGGCAACCACCAACGGTTCGCTCTGCCAGCTGGACGACTTCCTGCCCTGGGCTCGCACCCTGACCCCCGACGCGCTAGTCCACCTCGAACCCGTCGGAGGTCGCTCGTCCGACGGGGCCATGCCCTTCTTCACCGTGTCGTCCGGAGAGGTCAGCCTCGGCGTGGCCGTGGGGTGGAGCGGTCAGTGGTCGGTCGACGTGTCCCGATCTGGTCGCGCGGTCCGGATCCAGGCCGGGCTCGCCCACAGCCGTCTCCGGCTGCATCCGGGGGAGCACATCACGCTGCCCTCGATGCTGGTCACCGCGGTCGACGGCGATGCTGACGCCGCCGCCAACGTCCTCCGCTCGGTCCTCGAGGCGGTCACTCCGCACGGGCCCGGTGGCCGTCCGGTGACCCCGCTGGCGCATATGACCATGTCCACCTTCCACGTGACCAGGGAGGTGTCGGAGGCCAGCGAGCTGGAGGCGGTCCGGCGCGCGGCCGAGCTGGGTCTGGAAGCCTTCTGGGTCGACGCCTGCTGGTACGGCGACACTCCTCTCTGGTCTGAGCAGGTCGGCAACTGGAACGTTCGCACTGATGCGTTCCCGCGAGGACTGCGACCGATCAGCGACGCGGCTCACGAGGCCGGGATGAGGTTCGTGCTGTGGATGGAGCCCGAACGGGCCAGGATCGGCACCCGGCTGCTCGAGCACAAGCCCGAGCTATTTCTCACCTTCCCCGACGACCCGCAGAACGTCCTGCTGGACCTCGGCAACCTCGAGGCCCGGGAGGCGGTGCTCAAGCTGGTGTCGGGCTACGTCGACGAGTTCGGGGTCGACATCTACCGGCAGGACTTCAACATCCGGCCGTTGCCGGCGTGGCAGGCCGCGGACGCTCCCGACCGCCAGGGCATGCACGAGATCCGGCACGTGGAGGGTCTCTACTGGCTGTGGGACGCGCTGCTGGAACGACACCCGGGCCTGGTGATCGACAACTGCGCCTCGGGCGGTCGGCGGATCGACCTCGAGACCATGCGCCGCTCGGTGCCGTTGTGGCGCAGCGACTCGGCCGACGTGGGCGGCGGTGCCGCCGGGGACAACGTCCCGCTGGCCAACCAGGTGCAGGTCTCGGGCCTGAGCCGCTACGTCGGCCAGCACACCGGGCCGGTCTGGGCGTTCGACCCGTACCACATCCGGAGTGCCCTGAGCACGGGATTCGTCGTCTACTGCCCGTTGCCGGAGGACGAGGAGCCCCGACAGCAGCTCGCCGCGGCGGTGGCCGAGGTGCAGCGGCTCCGGCCGCTCTTGGCCGGTGAGTTCCACAGCCTGATCGAGCCCACGCTCGGCCAGCAGGACTGGAGTGCCTCGCAGTTCCACCGCACCACCGAAGGCGACGGCGTGGCGGTGGTGCTCCGGCGACCGGCGAGTCCTGACACCGAGAGCCGGGTTTCGCTGCACGGCGTCGACCCGACCGGTCGATACCGGGTCATCATCTCGCCGGACTACCGGCAGGGAGAACCGACGGAGCTGGCTGGTGCCGAGCTGCTGGATCTGGCCGTCTCGATCCCGGTCGCCCCGGGCGCGGTGCTGGTGGAGTATGCACGCGTGCACTGAGCCTTACGCCGGTCTGCAGCCGGTGGTCCTGTCCGGAGGGGGATTGACCGCCGTCGTGCTGCCGGACGTGGGCGCCAAGATCGTCTCCCTGGTCAGCGAGCGTACCGGGCGGGAGTTCGTCTGGCGGGACCCCACCCGGGCACTGGGTCTGGTTTCCCCGGGTTCGACCTACGCCGACAACGACGCCAGCGGGTGCGACTATCCGGCGCCCCCCTTCGCCGGCCTAGCCCTCGGCGACCACGGTGACCTCTGGTCCCGGCGGTGGGACGTGGAGCTGGACGGCGACGAAGCACTGTTCACCATGGTCGGGGAGACGCTGCCGTTCACGTTCCAGAAGCGCATCCGCATCGACGCGTCCACCCAGGCGCTCGCGGTCGAAAATACGCTCAGCCTCTTCGGGGCTGGTCCCCTCGTCTACCAGTGGACGGCGCATCCGTTGCTGCGAGCGGAGCCGGGAGCCCGGATCCGGCTGCCACCCGGAACGGGCGCTCGTACGACGTTCTCGACCGGCGGACGGCTGGCGGTGGACGACACCCACTGGCCCTGGCCGCAGGCCCCGACCCCCGGCGGCGACACCCGTGACGTGAGTGTGGTGGGACAGCCCGACGACGGGCTCAACGAGAAGTACTGGCTCACCGCGCCGGACCACGGGTGCATGCTGGAGTTTCCGGGAGCCGACGAGGAGCTGCACCTGAGCTTCAGCTCGGTCGCCCTGCCCTACCTCGCCATCTGCGTCAACTACGGCGGCTGGCCGGAGCAGAACCCCGGCTTCTGGGTCGCCATCGAGCCGAGCACCAGTCCGTACGACTCGCTGGAGAAGACGATACAGGCCGGCTTCGGTCGTGAGATCTGGCCCGGCGAGACACACCTCTGGACCTGGTCGCTCCGAGTTGCCCGGCCATAGTCCTGGCTCAGCCAGCAGCACACCAAACAGAAGGGAGATGCCATGGTCGTCATCGACTGGCTCCTACAAGCAGGGTTTCGGATCCGCGGATCCAGCACCGCCGTCGCCATCGACCCGTACCTCAGCAATGCCTGTGAGGGGATCTACGGTCTCGAGCGCCGACGCGATGCGCCAGTCACCGCCGATGAGCTGAACGTCCAGGCCGTCTGCGTATCGCACTGGCACGAGGACCACCTCGATCTCCCCACGGTGCAGACCCTGCTGGAGTCGGGCTCGCTGATCGTCGCGCCGCCGTCCTGTATGGCCCGGATCGAGGGGCGCGGCGCCGACCCGTCGCGGCTTCGGCCCATCCGCGTTGGGGAGACCGTGACCGTCGGTGACGCCGCGATCACCGCGGTTCCCGCCCGGCACGCGGTGCCGGGCTACCTGACCGAGGACGCCGTCGGCTACGTCGTGGAACTCGACGGGGTACGCACCTACCACTCGGGCGACACGGAATACGACCGGACGCTGCTGGACGCCGGCGTCGGGACCCTCGACGTGGCGCTCGTCTGCATCAACGGGGCGGGCGGCAACATGAACCCCGTCGAGGCGGCGGCGCTGACCGCCCAGCTCCGACCGCGGGTCGCCGTTGGCATGCACATCGGGCTCTGGACGGACGCCGGTTACGGACCGGAAGCCACCACCGACCCCACGTCCTACCAGCAGCTCTGCGCGGCCATCGCTCCGGACACCCGAGTGGTCGTGGCCGACGCCGGTGCACCGCTGGAGATCGCCGCGGCGGAGCTGGCCGCTCTGTGAGCTGTCCGCCGCGATGAGGATCGTCGGGTTCGAAACCCTGATAGCCAACGCCGGACTGCGGAACTACCTGTTCATCCGGCTGACCACCGACACCGGGCTCACCGGCGTGGGGGAGGCGACCCTGGAGTGGCAGGAGCTCACCGTGCAAACCCTCTGCCACGAGTGGGTCGAGCGACGGGTGCTCGGAAACGACCCCTTCGACGTCGAGGCCCTGGTCGGCGGCATGGTGCGCGACCAGTACCAGGGCGGCGCCACCATCATGACCGCCATCAGCGGCGTGGAGATCGCCCTGTGGGACCTCATCGGGAAGGCGTGCGGCCAGCCCGTCTACCGGCTGCTGGGCGGCCGCTGCCACCAGCGGATCCAGGCGTACGCCAACGGGTGGTACGGCGGGGCCAAGACGCCGGACGACTTCGCCGAGCGCGCCCGGGAGGTGGTGGCGCGCGGCTACGGAGCCCTGAAGTTCGACCCCTTCGGGACGACCTGGCAGCAGCTCACGCCGGCGGCGGCCGACGCGGTGGTAGACATCGTCGCGGCGGTCCGGGAGGCGATCGGACCCCACGTTGGCCTGATCGTGGAGTGCCACGGCCGGCTGCTCCCAGCGGTCGCCGTAGCCGTGCTCCGGCGACTCGAGCGCTTCGACCCGCTCTGGTGTGAGGAGCCGGTCACTCCCGACAGCCTCGACCGGCTGGCGGAGACCAGGCGCGGAACCCGGGCCCCCATCGCAGCGGGCGAGCGGCTCTACACCCTGGCTGACTTCTCCCGGCTGGTCGAGCTGCGGGCGGTCGACGTGGTCCAGATGGACGTGGCGCACTGCGGGGGCATCCTGGCCGCCAAGAAGATCGCCGCCATGGCAGCGGCCGCGGAACTGGTGTTCGCCCCGCACTGCTCGATCGGGCCGGTGGCGCTGGCGGCGGCTCTGCACGTTGACTGGAGCTCCCTGAACTGCCTGATCCAGGAGACGTTCTCCGACTTCGACGTCCCGTGGCGCGCGAAGCTGGTCGGGGGCTGGGACCCGCTGCACAACGGCGAGTTCGGGCTGCCCGAGCAGCCGGGGCTCGGGATTGAGCTGGACGACGAAGTGATCGCCGAGCACCCGTACCAGCCGCACGCGTTCCCCAGCCTGTGGGACGACGACTGGCAGGACCAGTTCACCCAGAATGAGGCGCCGTCATGATCGGAGTGATTCTCACCAGATCCCTTGACGCCGGAACCCTCAAGCAGCATCATGGCCAATGGCTAACCATTTACCAATGGAGGTGGGTGTGGCTAGGTATGCAGCGGTGCCGGGAAGCGCGACCGAGCCAGCCGACCCAACCAGCCTGCTGGTTCCTGAGCGACTCTGGGACCTCGGTTCGCACGCTCATCGCCTGGGACGCAGCCTGCACTCGGGACCCGTGGCTGCCACGCTCCGCGAGGCGATCATCAGCGGACTCCTTCCGTCGGGCACCCAGCTGGTGGAGCGGACCTTGGCCGAGCACCTGGGTGTCAGCCGGGGTCCGGTTCGCAACGCGCTCTACACCCTGGAGGGCGAGGGTCTCGTGGCTACCGGCATGAACGGCCGGACCGTGGTGCGCGGCTTCGATCCCGAAGACCTGGCCGACCTGCTGGCGGTTCGGTTCGAGCTGGAGAGCACCGCCATCCGCTGGGCGACCGAACGCCAGCGCAGCATCCAGACGCTCCTCGACGTGCTGGCCGAGATGGAGGCGGAGGGGACGTCGAACCAAAACCTCGTGAACCTGGACGTCAGCTTCCATCTCGCCCTGGTCGAGGCTTCGCACAGCAGGTTCCTGGTCCAGGCCTGGCAGGCGCTGGCCCCCGTGGTCCACACCGTCATCACCCTGGGCAACCGGTCCTTGGAGCAACGAGACCCGGTGTCCAACTTCAACCGCATCATCGAGTCCCATCGACGGATCGTGGCCCCGATCCAGGACGGGACAACCGACGTAGCCATCCGTCGCCTCGCCGAACAGTTCAACTTCACCGAATCCATGTTCGGTCCAGATCAGGACCGGCCCGCACCACGTGGTCCATCACCCCGGTAGGGAACCCCCTTCCTCTCTCGAAAGGCAGAAAACAATGACGTTTCAACCCTCCCGCCGGCAGTTCATCTTCGGCAGCTCCGCGCTCCTCGCCGGCACGTTGGTCGGTTGCTCGACCGGCAACGGCCTCAGCAGCACCGGCTCCAGCCCGTCGGCCACGGCCGCCCCGAGCCTGATCGCCCCGACCGGGTCCGCCGGCAAGGAGCTGGAGCCCAACCTCGCGACCGCTGACCTGACGGGTGGCCCGCAGTGGACGGCGCCCGATCTGAGTGGTCAGACGCTAACCCTGTGGGGCCTCAACTACGCCCCGCACATCGAGCGCTACAAGCTGCTGATCAAGCGGTTCGAGGCCGCCACCGGGGCAACCGTGAAGCTCCAGCCCCAGGACGACATGATCAAGCAGTCGCTGACCTCCTTCGCCGGTGGCAACCCCCCGGACATCCTCTGCATCATGGGCAAGATGTCCGACCAGCTCGTGAAGCAGGGCGGGTTGCTCGACCTGACCAGCATGTATGCCGACCTCAAGATCGACATGGCCACCTGGTGGATGCCCGAGGCGATCCAGGCGTACACCTTCGACGGCAAGCTGTACGGGATCCCGGTCGAGGGCAACGCTCACGCCGGCGTCGGCAGCCGCCTCGACCTGATCGCTGCTGCCGGCAGCAAGGTCGACGGGCTGTGGCCGGGGGCCGAGAAGGAGAGCGGCTGGCCCACCAAGGGTGTCCATTTCGAGAGCTTCGACCAGATGTTCAAGCTGGCGACGGCACTGACGCAGAAGAGCGGTGACAAGGTCAAGGTGTGGGGCCAGAACCGGCAGGGTTGGGACGCCCAGCAGCTGGCCTCGATCCTCTACCAGCAGGACACCATGTGGTGGGACCAGGGGACCGGGCAGTTCAACCTGGACAATGACGCCTGCGTCGCGGCACTCGAGATGATGGTGCCGAAGCCCTACGGGATGAAGATCGAGTCCAACCTCGCCGTCGGCAACTCGGTCAACGCGTTCGTCGCCGGCCAGACCGCGCTGGGCATCGGAAACGACTCCGCGGCGGGCGAAGGGACCAAGGCGGGCTTCAAGGCCACCAACGTCGTCCAACCCTCCATCATGGACGGAGCGGTGCCCAAGTTCGTCGGTGAGGGCGGCTGGGGCTTCGAGGTCCCGCTCAAGGCCAAGAACCAGGCCGGAGCCATCGAATTCGCCAAGTTCGTCACGACTTACGAAGCCCAGTTCACCTGGTCACAGATCTACGGCGGGATGTCGCCGGCCTGCCACGCCCTGGTGACCTCGGAGATCTACAAGGGAGACTCGCCGCTGAAGCAAGGTCAGCGACGACTGCTCACGGCGGGCGCGAACACCGTCTACCAGGGCCACGGCTACGACCCGCAGATCGAGCCGCTGTTGGGCACCATCATGGGTACCCTGCGCGAGGGCAAGAGCACGCCCAAGGAGACGGCGGCCGCCATGCAGAAACAGGCCACGGCCCAGCAGCAGCGCTACGCCCGTACCTGAGATGTCGGTCCAGGAGAAGGAAAGGGAGCTGGACCCGCTGCCGCAGACGCGGCGGCCCGGGACCCTGCGCAGGGTGCTGCACCGGCCGCAGTTCTGGCTCGGGTCTATCACCCTGGTCATCGCGTTCGGCTGGTACGCCGTCTTCGTCTTCCACCCCATGATCCAGAGCTTCTGGATCTCGCTGCAGAACTATCGGGTGCTCGACCCGGACTCGAGCGTCTTCGTCGGTCTGGAGAACTTCCGGCTGCTGTTCACCTACGACCGGTTCTGGGTCGCGGTGCGTAACACGCTGATCTACACGGTGCTGATCTACATCTTCTCCGTCCCGATCGCCATGGTGCTGTCCTACTGCCTGGCCAGTGTCAAGCGGGGGCGTCGGTTCTACGAGTTCGTGGTGTTCCTGCCCGTCGTCGTGTCCCTGGTGGCGGTGTCGATGCTCTTCCGGATGATCATGAACCCTGACACCGGCACCTTCAACCGGGTGCTGTCCACGATCGGTCTGCCCACCAGCCACTGGATCTTCGGCACCGGGTCGGCGTTGTTCTCGGTGGTCCTGGTCGACCTGTGGAAGTCGCTCGGCTTCTACGTCGTGCTGCTGACCGCGGCCATGCTGGCGGTCTCGCCGGAGCTGCAGGACGCGGCCCGGGTGGACGGGGCGGGGGAGTGGAGCGTCTTCCGCAACGTGACGATCCCCTCGATCATGCCGACCCTGTCGTTGGTCTCCATCTTCACCGTGTTCAACGGGCTCCAGGTCTACGTCACCCCGACGGTGCTGGGCCCCGGCCCAGGAACGTCGACCCTGATGATCAACGAGTTCATCATCGACGAGGCCTTCACCTCGTTCAGCATGAGCTCGGCCACCGCGGCCTCGGTGGTGCTGTTCATGTTCATGCTGGTGCTGACGCTCATCCAGCTCCGCATCCTGAGGACAAGGAACTAAGGCGATGCAACTCTACGAAACCCCGATGGCCTCCCAGCCAGCAGTGGCCGAGGCGCCAGTGGCCGTCCCTCGGGCTCGCCGGCGTCGGTTCTCGGCGTCGCAGGTGTTCATCCATGTGGTCCTGATCGGCATGGCGGCGCTGGTGCTGGCTCCGTTCCTGTGGATGGTGCTGGGGTCGTTCAAGACGTACCCGGACCTCATCAACCGGCCGAGCCATCTACCGTCGCCGTGGACCCTGGCCAGCTATCAGGAGATCTTCGGCATCGGGAACTTCGGCGGAGCGTTCGTCAACAGCTTCGCCGTCGCCGCGGCCCGGACGCTGCTGGCCTGCGGCACCTCGGTGATGCTCGGCTACATCTTCGCCAAGTACCACTTCTGGGGAAAGAGCGTGGTCTTCGCCGTCCTGCTCTCCACCATGCTCATCCCGTTCCCGGCCATCATGGTGGCGCTCTATCTCAAGCTGGCCAGCCTGCAGCTACTCAACTCGTTGGCGGGGCTGATTGCGGTGGCGGTGTTCTCCACCTTCGGGACCTTCCTGCTGCGACAGTGGATCTCCGGCATCCCGGACGCCTTCATCGAGGCGGCCAGGATCGATGGGGCTGGGGAGCTCTGGATCATCGCTCGGATCATCCTGCCGCTGTCCGCGGCTCCGCTGGCCGCCCTGGCCATCTTCACCTTCCTGGGTAGCTGGGACGACTTCCTCTTCCCCGGCGTCGTCCTGACCGACCCCAACGTACGCACCCTGCCGCTGGCTCTGTCGGGCCTGAAGAGCCTGTTCTGGGAGCGCTACGAGATCTTCTGCGCCGGGGCGATGGTCACCGTCATCCCGGTAATGATCCTCTACGGCTTCATGCAAAAGCACTTCGTCCGCGGCCTCACCATGGGCGGCGCCAAGGAGTGAGCAGCTCCGAATGGAGCTCCGCAGTGAGCAACGACGACCCGTACGGCCCCAACCACGACGCAGACCAACAACAGCAACCAGTAAAGGATGTCCTTCCCGATGAGCATCGAGGCTCTCCCTACGACGTCGTGGACCCTGACCCACAGCGGCCCGGCGCCGACGTCCGAGACCTTCCCCGACTTCCCGATCGCCCGCTACGACTCCGGCGCGAGCATCTACCAAGAGGCACTCTGGAACGGACAGTTCCTGAGCGCCCAGCTGTCCGGGATGGGTCGCGCCAAACCCCGCTGGTGGATCTGGGGTGACCTCAAGGATGGTGCCACCTCCGACCGGCCGCTCCGCACCCGGCAGCACGCGTTCGGTCTGGAGATTGACGGCCAGCAGCTGGTGGACGGCTGGGAGCTGAGGGACCGGGACGGCGACGAGCGAAACTCGACCCTGAGCCTGACTCACGCACAACGCCGTATCTCCGTGCAGGTGCACACCGCGCTCGACGACACGCCGTTCTTCGCCCGGCACCTCACCATCACCAACGACGGCGACCGCCCCTGCGCCATCGCCCAGGTCAACCCCTGGTCAGGGCTGGTGTGGGAGCTGGGCCGCAACCACTGGGACGACGGCGAGCTGCAGAACTTTCCCACCGGTCCGTTCAGCGTCGGCCGAATGACCGACTCGACGGCCGGCAACGAGGGGGCCTTCGACTGGATGCCCGTACCTCCCGGCCGGTGGGCGTTGGAGTCGATGCACGGCCGATCCGGGTGGGGCGTCCCGTTCGTCCTCATCCGGAACGAGGCGACCGGCGAGATCGGCGTCATCGACCTGGCCTGGTCCGGCAACTGGCGGATCGAGCTCTACAACGACTGGGAGCCGGCCCAGAGTCCGCAACCGAACGCCCGGCTCTACGCCAGCGCCGGCCTGGCTGGGCCGGCGCCGCTGCGGGTGCTGGCTCCCGGGGAGTCAGTGGTGACTCCGGCGGTGCACGTCGCGACGATGTTCGGGGGTCTTGACGACGCGGTGCAGGCGCTGCATCGACACATCCGCAGCAGCGTGGTGCCGAAGCAGCCAGCCGGTCGCGAGCACCGGGTGGAGCTCAACCACACCGCCTTCACCCGTAATGCCCAGGTGACCGAAGATCAGCTCTACGACGAGGTCGACCTGGCCGCCGAGCTGGGCTTCGAGCTCTTCATGCTGGACGCCGGCTGGTTCGGCGGCACCGAGTCGTTCTGGGGCACCACGGTCGGCAACTGGGACGAGAGCCCACTGCTGACCAAGGGCGTCCGCGCGGCGATGGACTACGTCCACGCCAGGGGCATGCTGGCCGGGATCTGGGTCGAGCCCGAGCGGGTCGGGGCCGAGAGCCGGTTGATGGCCGAGCACCCCGAGTGGTTGATGCAACGCCGCGGGGAGCCCATCCCCAACCTGGACCTGTCCCAGCCGGAGGTCGTCGACTACGTCGAGGGCCTGGTGGTGTCGATCATCGAGAAGTACGACCTCGACTGCTTCCGCCTCGACTACAACGTCAACATCGGCGAGGGCGGCTCCGTCGAGCGCGATGGCTACACCGAAAACGTGCTGTGGCGGCACTACGAGGCGCTGTACGGGATCTTCGACCGGGTGGCCGAGCGCTTCCCCGACCTGCTGCTGGAGAACTGCGCCTCGGGCGGGGGCCGGATGGACCTCGGGATGATGGCGCGGTTCCACTGGACCCAGCTGACCGACCGCTGGTCTCCCGGACCCGCCGCGCGCGTGATCAACGGGGGCACGTTGGCGCTGCCGCCCGAGCTGACCGAGTCCGTCACCGGCGGTATCTCCGGCGGCCTGTCCGACATCGACTTCCTGATCCGGGTGAACCTTTTCGGGCATGTCAAGATCAGCGGGATCGCACCGACCCTCGCCGAGCGCAACCAGGCCACCTGGGAGCGGTGGCAGCACGGAATCGAGCTCTACAAGAGCTTCTGTCGTCCCATGATGAGTGAGTCGGTGCTGTTCCACCACACACCGATCCAGCGTCAGACCGACCTGGGGGAGTGGGTCGTGCTGGAGAGCGCCACCCCGGCCCGCGACAAGGCCTTCATCGGGGTCTTCCGGTTGCTGGGCGCCGCCGACGACACCTACACGATCCGTCCGCGCGGGCTGGACGCCGGACTGACCTACCGGGTCCGCTACGACAGCGCGGGGTACGACCGCACCATCGACGGTGGTCGACTGATCGACGAGGGCATCCTCGTCCGGGTCCCGTCCGCACTCCGTTCGGAGCTGCTGCTGATCGAGGCCCTGTGAGCACGGTCGCGCTGGTCACTGGGGCGGCGTCCGGCATCGGCCGGGCCACCGCGCTGAGGCTGATGGAACACGATCGGACCGTGCTGGCCGTGGACCTCGACCTCGAGGGGCTGCGCCAGACCGTCGTCCTAGCCTCCGACCGCCCGGGAAGCATGGTCGCCCACCTGGCCGACGTCTCCGACGATGCGGCGTGCCGACAGGCGGTCGAAGCGGCATCCACGCTGGGCACCCTCACCACGATCGTGAACTCGGCGGGCATCATGCCTCCCGACGACACGGTGGAGAAGCTGAGTGTGGCCGACTGGGACCGGACCTTCGCGGTCAACGTCCGGGCCATCTTCCTGATCGCTCGGCACGCCGTCGCCCAGCTGCGGGTGGACGGGGGCGTCATCGTCAACGTGGCCTCGGTGCACGCGTACGCCTCGCAGCCGGGAGCCACCGCGTACGCCGCCACCAAGGGCGCCATCGTGTCGGTCACCTCCCAGCTGGCGCTCGACCTGGCCCCCGACGCCATCCGGGTGGTCGCCGTGGCACCGGGATCGGTGGACACCCCGATGAGTGCGCGAGCCGCCCAACGCAGCGGGGTGGCGTCCGTGGCGGATCTCGGCTTCTCCACCTCCCCGCGAGCCGCGGGAAGGATCGGCAGCGCGGCCGAGGTGGCCGAGGTGATCGCCTGGCTGACCACCCCGGCCTCTTCCTTCGTTAACGGGACCACGGTCCGGGCCGACGGGGCCCTGCTGGCCGCGATCCCCGGCGCGACCGGCCCGGCCCGTGCCGGAGCCCCGGTGGTCGAGCAGGCAGCCGAGCGACAGGTGGTGGACGCGTGAGGATCACCGCTATCGAGGCGTTCCCCATCGGCGCCGGTTGGAAGAACTGGGTCTTCGTCCGGGTCCATACCGACGCGGGCATCTCCGGCGTCGGCGAGGGGACCCTGAACGGGTTCGCCCGAACCATCGGCGCGGCGGTCGACGAGCTGGCGGAGTTCGCGATCGGCGAGGACCCTCGTCAGGTCACCAGCATCGCCCGTCGACTGCTCGACAAGGTGTCTAACGATGGCGGCCACATTCACAAGACCGTCGTCGCGGCGATCGAGGTGGCCTGCTGGGACATCCTGGGCAAGAGCCTCGGCGTGCCGATCCACACCTTGCTCGGCGGACAGGTCAGGTCGTCGGTCCGCGGCTACGCCAACGGCTGGTACCGGGTGCCGCGCGGTCCGCAAGAGTTTGTCGAGGCGGCCGAGACCGTCACCGCTACCGGACTACGGGCCCTCAAGCTCGACCCCTTCGGCACCGCGCAAGGCTTCATCAGCGACGACGACCTGCAGCTAGCCGTTGCGATCATCCGTGAGCTGCGCGCCAGTCTGGGGCCTGACTTCGCCATTCTCATCGACGCGCACGCCCGGTTCGCCGAGGCCGAGGCCGCCCGGGTGGCCGACGCCCTCGCGCCGTACGGCATCTACTGGTTCGAGGAGCCGACCAGCCGCGAACTCGACGACGGCGCCGCCCGAGTCGCCGCGCGCACGTCTGTACGGATCGCGACCGGCGAGACGTTTGCCAACGCCGGCCAGTTCTTCACCCTGGCCCGCGCCGGCGGGGTCAGCATCTGGCAGCCCGAGCCGATGTCCCTGGGCGGCATCGGTCCGACCATGCGGGTGGCGGCGCTGGCGGCGGCGGCCGGGGCGTGGATTGCGCCCCACCAGAGCGGCGGTCCGATCGCCACAGCTCTCTGCTTGCAGCTGGCCGCGTCGGTCGAGAACTTTCTGATCCAGGAGCACTTCGACCCGTTCAACGAACCGTGGACCCGTGACCTCGTCAGCTGGCACCCCACCATCGACCCGAAGACCGGCCACCTCAGCCTGCCGGAGGCTGCGGGGCTCGGGGTGGACTTCGACGACGAGATTGCGCGCGCCCACCCGTACGACCCGAGCGCCTATCTCGACATCCACCAGGAGGGCTGGGAGAAGCGCCTCGGCAGCCGCACGGACCAGCACTCCCCGCCGTCCACGTTCTCTGTGTCCACTCACTCGAAGTAGGGAAGCGAACACCATGTCAGTAGACGGAAACACCATCGTGGTGATGGGCGCGGGCGGGGCCATCGGTCATGAAGTGTGCGCGGCCCTTCTCGACGCAGGAGCCAAGGTGCTCGCGTTCGACCGCATCGCCAGTCGCCCGCCCGAGGGGTTGGTGTTGCACGAGTGCGACGGCTCCGACCTGGAGAGCGTGCAGGCCGCGTTCGGCCGTCATCTTGAAGCCGAGCAGGTCGACGGTCTGGTCAACGTGGCTGGGACGTTCGAGATCGTCGACTTCGCCGAGAGCACCGAGCAGCACTGGAAGGCCATGATCGACGCCAACCTGCTGACCGCCATGACGACCTGTCGGGCCATCCTGCCCGCCTGGCTGGAACGGGGGTCCGGGTCGATCGTGAACTTCGCCTCCACGGCCGGTGAGTTCGGCTCGATCCGGCCGTCGGCCGCCTACGCGGCGGCCAAGGGTGGGGTGATCGCCTTCTCGAAGTCGCTGGCCCGGGAGGTGTCGCCCCGCGGCGTCCGGGTGAACGTGGTGTCGCCGGGGCCCGTGCAGACGGCCATGCTGCGGGCCGGGTCTGAGGCCGCCCACGCCGAGGCGGTTGGCCGGACCCTGCTGGGCAGGCTCGGAACGCCGGCCGACATCGCCTCGGCGGTCGTGTACCTGGCCGGGTCGCAGGCCAGCTGGGTCACCGGCGAAGTGCTGCGGGTCAACGGAGGAAGCCTGATATGAGCCTGCAGACCCGAGAGCCGTCAGCTCCGGCCGCGGTCACGGTCGACGCCCCCTTCGCGCAGGCGTTGGCCGAGATCGCGATCCGTCGCCCCGACGTCGCGGTGCTGGCGGCGGACCTGTCGAAGTACACCGACGTGAGCGGCTTTGCGGAGACCTACCCGGAACGCTTCGTGCAGATCGGTATGGCCGAGCAGAACCTGATGGGCGTGGCCGCCGGCCTGGCCAAGACCGGGCTGGTGCCGATCATCACCACCTACTGCGTGTTCGCCACCCGCCGCTCCTACGAGCAGGTGGCGTTGGCGCTCTGCACCGCTCGGCGGCCTCTGGTGATCGCGGCGTTCCTGCCTGGCATCACGACGCCGTTCCGGGCCACTCATCAAGGGACCGATGACCTGGCGCTGATGCGCAACATCCCCGGTCTGACCGTGATAGACCCGATGGACGCCACCGAGCTGGCGGCTGCCTTGACCGCCGCCGTGGAGCTGGGCGGCCCGGTCTATCTGCGAGGTCTGCGGGGTCAGGTGAAGCAGCATCTCGATCCCGCCAGCTACCGTTTCGAGGTCGGCAGGACGCATCTGCTGCGCAACGGTCAAGACGTAGGCGTCATCGCCACCGGGCTGGGCTCCGAATGGGCTCTCGAGGCGGCACACGAGCTGGCCGATCGGGGGCTGGAGACGGCAGTGCTGCACGTACCGACGATCAAGCCGCTCGACGAGGAGGCGGTCCGGTCGTTCTGTGACTCCTGCGACGTCGTCTACACCCTGGAGAATCACTCACGTACCGGGGGACTCGGCACTGCGGTGGCCGAGGTGCTGGCCGAGTGCGGGTCGAGGACTCGACTACGCCGGCTCGGGGTGCCCGACGCCTGGGCGCCCGCCGGGTCCCTGGACTATATCCGCGGTGAGCTGTGTCTGGACGCCGCCAGTCTCGCCGCGATCATGGCCGGCGATCGAGATGTACCCATCGACGGGAGCCCAGCATGAGCCGCCCCGCTGATCCGGCCAGCGTGGCCGACTTCGCCCACTCGATCCGACGCACCGTGCTGGAGATGTGCAGCGGGCGCGGCCAGGGCTACGCCGGTCAGGGTCTCGCGCTGGCCGACCTGATGGCTGATCTGTACGGCCGGGCCATGCGCCGACGACCCGACGGGACGTTCCAGGACCGCTTCGTCCTCTCCACTGGCCACAGTGCCATAGCCCTCTTCGCCACCTTGGGAGTCCTCGGCGTCTATGAGATGAAGGAGCTGAAGACGTACGGGATGGACGGTTCCCGGATCGAGGAGAGTCCACTGGAGGGGGCTCCCGGGTTCGAGATCACCGGCGGGGCCCTGGGTCAGGGACTCTCCCAGGCGCTCGGCCTCGCCTTGGGCGAGAGGATGCAGGGCCGCGACACCACCGTCTACTGCCTGGTCTCTGACGGAGAACTGCAGGAGGGCCAGGTCTGGGAGGCTGCGATGGCGGCCGGCCACCATGCCGTGGGCAACCTGGTGCTGATCGTCGACAACAACCGGATGCAGGCCGACGGCTCCACCGCGGACGTGATGACGGTCGAGCCGGTCCCAGAGAAGTTCGCCGACTTCGGGTTCGACAGTGTTCGGGTTGACGGTCACGACCCGGCGGCCTTGTCCGAACATGTGCCGCAGGGCGGGCGTGCCGGTCAGAAGCCGCTGGCGATCATCCTGGAGACCACGCCCGGTCGGGGCGTCCCCAGTTTTGAGCGGTACCGCAAGGTGCACCACATCAGGACGGAAGCCGCGATGTGGCAGAAAGCTCTGGCCGAGCTGGAGAGCTAGCAGGGAATGGGTGCCTCTCGGTAGAACGTCAGCACCTTCCGGCAATCATCCCGGTGGTACCCCGAGCCGGCCCGCCCACTTTGAGCCTTAAAATCGACGTTTGGCCCCGCTGCAGCA
>JAABUN010004086.1_pt1 | contig 20753 bp, 16 predicted proteins | sample 5559311 | NCBI WGS metagenome assembly JAABUN01 (sample SAMN10711877, study PRJNA513370) | rock metagenome | isolation source: Antarctica rocks | place: Antarctica: Victoria Land, Siegfried Peak sud
CCGGGATTAACCCTCAAGCTTTATCATGCGATGCTCGGCTCACAACTCGACGATGAAGCGCGGTTCGTCGAATCGCTCCTCTTCGCGGTCGATTGTTATTGCACCCTCAAAGAAGCGCACCCCTCGCTCGAATATTTCGATTTCGGCGGCGGCGTACCCGTACCCTACAGCCTCGACTTCGACTTCGATTACGCCCATTTCGCGCGGCTGTTGCTCGCCGGGGTGCGCGATGTCTGCGCCCGGCGCGGCGTCGCGGAGCCAACGATCATCGGGGAGTTCGGGCGCTACACCACGGCGGAGCATGGCGCGCATCTCTTTCAGGTCATCGAGGAAAAACCGACCGCGCAAGGGAACGCGCAGTGGTATATCATCGATAGTAGCCTAATGGTGGCGCTGCCGGATAGCTGGGGGATCGGGCAAAAGTTCATCGTGTTGCCGCTGAACGGCTACGATCGCCCACTGTGTCAGGTCTGGCTCGGCGGCTTGACCTGCGACTCGGATGACGTCTATCGCGAGGCCGGTTCGCCCGGCTATCTCACCCTGCCGCAAACCGTGTCCGGTGAGCCGTTGTACCTCGGGGTCTTCGGCACCGGGGCATATCAGGAGATGCTTTCCGGAGTACGTGGCGTTCACCACTGCTTGCTGCCCGAAGCGAAAGAACTAATCATTGAGGGCAACCCGCGCGACGGCACGGAAACACGGCGCATACTGCACAGTCAATCGAGCGTGGCTGTTCTCACCACCCTGGGGTACGATCGTTATTTGCCAGAGAATATCCACCAAATTGCGCATCAGGATGCGGCATTAGGAAAAAGCCGACAAAACCCCTGAGCGACACGACTTACCATAAAACCACGAGGGGCGTATATGCTGAAACACGCCTCAGCACACGCGCACCCCTACTCAGCGCGTATCGTTGCGTTCCCCGGCGGCGATAGCTTCCGGCTCAGGCTGCTCGATACTCTCGGGATCGCCGGGGGCGAGATCAGCGGAGAGCCCATCCGGTGATGCTGGACCATCGCGACGGTCTTTGCGCCGTTGCAACAGCCAACGGACGAGCAGGACAATCGCGACGACGACGATGATCGCAACGAGACCCCAACGTCCGGCACGCTCGAAGGCCCGCGCCCCCTCTTCCCAGCGATCACCGAGCAAGCGGCCAAGATGAACCCAGAAATACGACCAGACCAGCGAAACGCCGACCACGGAAACGATCACCACGCGGTAGGAAACGCGCAGCACCCCGGAGACGATCGTGGTCGCGATCCGCAACCCAGGCGTGAGACGCGCGATCGGGATCGAGATCGGCCCCCAGCGTGCCACGGCATTCTCGGCCTGATTAAGTCGCTCGTCGGTGACGTGGATAAACTTGCCAAACCGGTGGATCAAACGCCGCCCGCCACGTCGCGCGATCGTATAGAGGAGCGCGGAGCCGCCCGCCGCGCCAAGCGTGGCAACCAACCCGGCCAGATTCGCATCGAGCTTCCCTTGATACGAAAGATACCCGACATACATCAGGGCGACTTCGTTCGGCAATGGCAGTGGCAGGCCCGCTTCCTCGACGAACATCAGCACGAAGATCGCCAGATAGCCATAATCGGTTAAGAACTGTTCAAGTAGATGCGCCAGATCTTGCAGCATCGATCACCCCACCACTCTGTTCGATCCGCACGCGAGGAATCGTCAATGACCATAGCGCCAGCGCCTCGATCATCGGCGGCTCGCGCCCCCAGCGCATAAGTAACGTAATCCGGCGCTAAAACCTTGGAAAGTATAACAGGCACTTACGGCATACACGGCTCGAAACCATCCGCTGCCGCTGCCACACTCTGCCGCCCAGCGATATTGCGGCGGCGTCCGTACTGTCCCACTGGACAGCTATTTTCCCCGCACGAATGGACGACGCTGACAATTTCGCGATTCGCTATACTTGACGGTATGATTTCCCGATACCGCGTGGCACATCGGCATGACAGCATGGGAACCGGGCCGTGGGTGTAACAGCCGCAGGCGTGCGAAGGCGATTGATGCCGCAGCGATGACGGATAGCGGGATGCGATGGTAACGATCGGGGAGCAACTGCAACTGAGCCGCCGACTCGGCGCGGCTATCGGCACCCACCGTGCCAGTATCCTCAGCACCTGGCTCCGTATCCTCCGCGACATCCCCCGCGAATTTCACGGCCAGCCCCCCGAAGCCCACCTCGAAGAATTCGCCCCCCCGGCCCTCGATGCCTTGATCGCCTTCCTCAATCGCGGTGACCGCAAACTCGCGCGTCGCGTCGCGATCTCCTGGGGGAACCGGCAGGATGGCCTCGGCGTCGGGCTCGGGGAGAGTATCCGTGGGATCTTGTCGCTCGGGCCGTGTGTAGCCCCGCTCCTGCGAAGGATCGGCCTCGATCGCGGGCAGCCGCTGGTCGAGGGTTTCCTGGCGATCCTGGCCGAGGAGCTGAGTCGCGCCTACACGCTCAAGCTCAAGCGGGCGCTCGATGAGCGCGCCAAGGCGATCGGCGCGGTCGAGGAACGGCTGCTCAGTCTGCAGATGGTGGCCGGTGCGGTCGCCCAGGAGCGCGATCAGGAACTCACCCTCGATCTGATCGCGCGCCAGGTAGTCAAGCTGACCGGCGCGGACACCGCCACCGTTTTCCTGCCCGATGAGGAAGCGGGCGTGATGCGCGCGGCGATCTGTATCACGCCGCAGGGGAACGAAGCCCCCTCGGAGGTCGTCCCGATCGAGGGGACCACCGTGGGGCATGTCTACCGCAGCGGTCATCTTCTCGTCGCCGATGACACCGACGACACCCCCGAAGATGCGATCTCTTCGGGGATCATGGCCCCGCTCCGCACGCGCGATCAGGTGATCGGCGTCCTCGGCGTCGAAAAACTCGATGGCGCAACCTTCACCCGCGCCGATGTCGAACTCCTCGGCCTCTTCGCCGACCAGGCGGCGATCGCGCTCGAAAACGCGCGCCTCTTCCAAGAGACGAACCGGCGCAACGAAGAAGTGGCAACCCTCTACCGAATCGGCGCGGTCGCCAGCCGTTCGCTCGACCTCGACCGGATCCTCGGCGACGCCCTCGATAGCACGCTCGATGCGCTCGATCTCGAAACCGGCACCGTCTATCTGCTCGATCGCAACTCCATCCGCCTCGAACTGCGTACCCATCGCGGTCTGCCGCCCGGCCCAGCCGATGGCGAGGCACCGGCGATCATCCGTCTCGGCGACGGACCGCTTGGCGGGATCGCCCTGCAAGGCGAGCCGCTGATGATCGATGATGCGCGCGAGTATGCCCAACTGATCGCTGGCTTCCCGATCGAGCCGGACAACGATGCCGAGGTGCGCTACGTCGGGATCCCGCTCCGCGCCAAGGATCGGATCCTGGGCGTGCTCAACGTCCTGGGGACGGCAACGCGCGGGCGCGAGGAGCGGGCGCGTGATCTCGCGCTCGTCAGTTCGATCGGCGACCAGATCGGCGTGGCGGTCGACAACGCCCAGTTGCTGATGGGTCGCGAGGAACGTCTGTCGCAACTGACCACCCTCAACGATCTCCTCCGCGCCCTGACCGCGATTCTCGACGCCGAAAGTCTCTACGAAGCAATCTATCTCGGCTGTTCGCGCCTCTTCGACACTAGCACCTTCTATATCGCGCTCGTTGACGAGGTCACCGATTCCCTGGTGGCGCGGCGCTGGTATATCGACGGTGCGCGCGGCCACGATCGCGAGGGGCAACCGCTGATCCACGGCCTCTCCCCGGTGGTGATCGCCGAAGGTCGCCCGATCCTCACCGATGATTATTGGGCCGAATGCCGCCAGCGCGGGGTGCAAGGTTCGCCACGGTTCATCAAGGGACCGCTGTCCTGGCTCGGGGTGCCGATGACGATCGGCGGTCGGCTGCTGGGCACGATCGTCATCGCCAGTTCGACCTCTTGTTACTCCGTCGAAGATGCTACGCTGTTGAGCGCAATCGCCAGCGGCTGCGCGGTGGCGATCGAGAATGCGCGGGCGTACGCCAGCGAACAGCGCCGGGTCGAGCAGCTTCGCGCACTCAACGAGATCAGCCGCACCCTCGTCTCGATCCGCGAGGTCGAATATCTGCTGCCCCAGGTGGCGACGACGATGCGCGAACGCTTCGACTACAACCACGTCAGCATCTTGCTCTACGATCCCGAAGACGATGATCTCGTCGTGCAGGCGCAGGCGAATCGCCACCCCGGCCCGTCAGATCTCGGCTTGCGGATCGCGGTTGGTGCCCATGTCGTCGGTCGCGCCGCAGCGACCCGGCAGCCGGTCCTGATCAACGATATCTCGCGCGAGTCGCAATTCCTGCGTACCGCCGCCGTTGCGGATAGTCGCGCGGCCCTGGCGGTGCCGATCGTCCTCAGCAATCGCCTGATCGGCGTCGTGAATGTGGAGAGCCACCGGATCGGCGCATTCGACGCCGACGATGTCTCGACGCTGCAAACCCTGGCCGATGGGCTGGCGGTGGGGATCGAGAACGCCCGACTCTTCGAGGCCGAGCGCCGCCGCCAGCAGGAATTGACGAGCATCCTCGATGTAACGACCGCCGCGACCTCCTCACTCCTGCTCGATGAGGTCCTGGGGATCGTCGCCCGCGGCCTCTCCGACGCGGTCGATGGCCTCTCCTGCAGCGTCTATCTGCTCGATGATACCGGCACCGAACTCATCCCGCGCGCCGGTGTCGGCTATCACGGTGGCCCGCTGACTGGCCCCGCCGCCAACCTCCCGATCGCGCTGGCGGACGAGGCGTTCCTGCGTGAGGCCATTACCAGCGGCCACGCGCAGATGACCGCTGACGCTGCGAACGACCCGCGCACGAACAAAGCCCTCGTTCGCTTGCTCAGCCTGCAATCGCTCCTGGCCGTGCCGCTGATCGCGAAGGGGCGACCGCTGGGAATCGCGGTCGTCGCGGCCTTGCGCGACTGCTATCACTTCACCCAGGCCCAGGCCCGCCTTGTTGAGGCGATCGCCGATACCGCCGCGCTGGCGGTGGAGAACGCACGCCTCTACGCCCGCAGCCGCGAATTGGCGACGGCGGAAGAGCGCAACCGCCTGGCGCGCGAGATTCACGATACCCTGGCGCAGGGGCTCACCGCCGTGACGCTGCAACTCGAAGTCGCCGATGCGTTGCTCGACGATCCCGAGCGGCTGCAAGAAGCGCGCGAGAAAGTGCGCCGGGGGATGGAAGTGACCCGTGCCAACCTCGAAGAGGCGCGGCGCTCGGTGATGGATCTGCGCGCTGCGCCACTCCAGGATCAGACCCTCCCCGAGGCGCTCGCACAGTTGATCGAGAATGCCGGACGCGAGTACGGGATCGATGGCTGCTTCCGCGTTCACGAGGTCGAGGGCAGACTACCGTCGCACCTCGAAGCGGGCTTCTACCGGATCGCGCAGGAACTACTCAGTAATATCGGCAAGCACGCGCACGCGACGCAGGTCGATATGACCCTGAAACGCTGGAATGGCTCGCTGCTACTGGCCGTCACCGATGATGGTGTGGGGTTCGACCCCGCCACGCCGCCCGACGCTGGCGTGACCGGCGGCTTCGGCCTGGTCGGGCTCCGTGAGCGTGTCGCGTTGCTCGGCGGCAAATTGCAAATCGATAGCGCCCCCGACGAGGGAACAAGCGTGCGCGTGAAGGTGCCGCTGCCACATCACGAAACGAATGGGCGGCAGGCAGAACACGAGGTCAACGCGGCGGTGGCCGCTACCGATGGCGTATACTGATCGTGCGTGGGGCATTTTCTAGGGGGGCGATGGTTCGTCAGCAGGGGTCTACAGATCCCTCAACGAACGCTTGCTGATGGTAAATGATATGGCGATGATTCGTATTCTCGTGGTCGACGATCATCCGGTGGTGCGCGCCGGGCTCGTGATGATGCTCGGCACGCAAGCAGATATGCAGGTTGTCGGCGAGGCCGGCGACGGGCAAGAGGCCGTGGCTCAGGCGACGCTTCACCACCCCGATGTTGTGCTGATGGATCTCGAGATGCCCGGACTCAACGGAGTGCAGGCGATCCAACGGATCACCGCTGAACGCGCCGATACACGCATCCTCGTCCTCACCGCTTACGACACCGACGAGCGGATTCTGCAAGCAGTGCAGGCCGGCGCACGCGGCTACCTCCTAAAGGGTGTCCCACGCGACGAGATTTTCAACGCGGTGCGCGTCGTCCACAGTGGGGGCTCACTCCTGCAACCGGCCGTGGCGACGAAGCTGCTCAACCGCGTCGGCGATCTCCTGCGCGGTGAGCGCGAGGAAACGCTGACCGAGCGCGAGATGCAGGTTCTCGAACTCATGGCGAAGGGATACCGCAACAAGGAGATCGCCAAGGATCTTTTCATCACCGAGCGCACGGTGAAGTTCCACGCCAACATCCTCTTCCAGAAACTGAACGTCGATAGCCGCACCGAGGCGGTCAGTCAGGCGTTACAGCGCGGCATAATTAAGTTGTAAGTCGGCGGTCGGCAGTCGGTAGTGGCTGCACGGTGGTGTCATAGCACCGTGCCAGCAACCGGACCTCTACTGCCGACTACCGACTACCGACTCCTCTCAGGCGCTCATACGCAAGGCAGACTGCATCTTTGCCCTTGTCCGTCGGGTGTTGCCACGGCACTTCGCCGATCAGCTGGAAGCCACACGAGCGCGCGACGGCGTGCGAACCGCCATTATCCAGATCGACCAGCAGATGCAGACGCCGCAAGCCGAATGATCCCAGCGCCCAATCACAGAGTAACGCCACCGCGCGACGCGCCAAGCCACGACCGCGCGCCGACTCCGCAAGCCAATAACCAACTTCCGCGTCAGCACGCTCCGAGAAGATGTGTAACAGACTCGCAGTGCCGGCGAACGCTTGCTCACCGGCCCCCTCAATGATGATCGCGAAACGGGCGGCGGTGCCAGCGCGCCAGTCGGCCTCGGCGTCGGCGATAAGTTCTTCGGCAGCAGCAAAGGTGAACGGCCAGGGAAGTGAGGTATAACGCCCGATATCGTCCCCCTGCCCGGCGGCTTGCAGCGCACGGGCATCCGACGGCACCATCGGGCGCAGAACAAAGCCATCTCCGCGCAAGGTAAGCTGCGATACGGCGGTCATCGTAACTCCAGCGCTTCGCGCACGATCTCCCGTTTCAGCGGATCGCGCTCAACGTCGGCGAGCGCGACGAGCGCATCGACCGCGCTCGTATCACGCCCGGCGATCAAGGCGCTGACGAGGTAACGGAAGATGTTGTGCAGAGATGTCGTCTGCAAGAACGCAAGGAGCGTGTCGAGGTACTCGTCGCGATCGTCGCGGGCCAGGAGCAAATCGAAGAGTCCGAGCAGCACAATCTCGTCCTCGCTCGCGGCGTAGCGGACGACAAGTGGTGGCAACAGCGATGCGGGAAGCGCGGGAAGCCCGCGCAAACATTCAGCGACCACATCAGCAACGGTGCGCGACGCTTGCGTGACATAGGCGTAGAGCGGCAGAAGCTGCCCCTGCGCGGCTAAGATTCGCGCAGCGGTGACTGCCGGTTCACCAGACATGATCGACGTATATTCATCGACCAGCAGGCGTACGCAGTGAAAAGAGACGAGCCGATCGTCGGCCTCATTGAGGACCAGGAGTGCGGCGGCGCGCAGATCGCCGGTCGCCTCTCCATAGAGAAATTCGTAGGTGGTTGCGGCCCGCTCCAGCAGTGCCGTATCCTCCGGTAGCACCAACGGTCGCAGCCTCTCGAGGAGCGCAATCCGGATCAGGCCACCGGGATCATGCTTCACCCCATCGGCGTCACAGGCGGCATATTTCGCCAGCAAGAGCGGTCGCAACGCCACGGACGGCGCGGCGGTCAGCACGACGAGCGCGATGTGCGTCGCCTCTAACGTGCGCGCGGCTTGTAATAACGCGGCAGCGGCACGTACTTGCTCCGCCGAGCCGGCCGGTAATGCCTGTAACCGGGCAACTTTCGCCGCGTCGGGCGAGGGCGGCTTCCCGCGCGACGACCGTTTCACGACGATCCTCCCACTGACACAGGCAACCGATAAAAGGTGTAGAAGCAGCTCACCCCACACTCGACTTCGTAGACTGGCCTGGGCACAGCCGCAGCTAATTCATCGATCGTCCGCGCCCGCAGTACACCATCGAGGAACAGGCGGGCCAACGTGGGCTTGAGTCCACCCGCATGGTCGAGGAATTGGCCCCACAAGGCCATATACTGGAACTCCTCGGTCATCGGCGCGGGGATGGCGCTTGCGCCGTACTCGGGCGGATAAAGTCGGCGGTACGCGTCGATACCGTGGAGCCAGGAGTTGCCGCGCACCGTTCGCGTTTCAGGATACCGCACCGCGACTTCTGCGAAGAGCGCCCGTAATTCGGCATGACGCACAGCCGCACGCTCCCGGCTCAGCGGCCCGGCACCAGACCGATCGGCATTGGCGAAGTGCAACCTGATCCGCCGCTCGGTTGGGACGAAGGTGTAGCTGAAACACCCGAACGGGCTAATCGCAGCGGGCGACGAGTGCGCGGCACAGAACGCAGCGGTGAATGTCGCCCGATCGATCGCCGTGTGAAGGTCGCGCAGATAATCCCGCCACACCAGAATAGTCTGATCGAACGTGTAACCCAGCCCCATCCGATGATAGAGCGCCGTGAAGCGGAGCAGCGCCTCATCGAGCGGCAGGCCAGTGATCGTCGCGGCGCGTTCGGCGCAGCGGAGTTGCAGATCGAACCATTCGCGCATCACGATTGCCGCTCACCACCGTAGTCTATGCCGTCTCAATCGCGTCAGCCCCGGCACTGCACGAATATGCACGACGCGGGGCTGATACGGACCATAAGCGAGAATCTTTTCGCCTAGTGTCGGAAGTGGCGCACCCCAGTGAAGACCATCGCGATCCCGGCAGCATCGGCGGCGGCGATGCAGATATCGTCGCGCATCGAGCCACCGGGCTGGGCGATCACGGACACGCCAGCCGCCGCCGCCGCCTCGATCCCATCGGGGAACGGGAAGAAGGCATCCGAGGCGAGAACGGCACCGTGCGTCCCTTCGCCGGCGCGGTCGGCGGCGAGCTTCACGGAGGTAACGCGATTCGGTTGCCCAGCCCCCATCCCCCGCAGGGTCTGATCGCTGGCGATCACGATCGCGTTCGACTTCACATGCTTCACCGCACGCCAGGCAAATGCTAGATCGGCCAGTTGCGCTGCGGTCGGAGCCTGTTTGGTGACGACCCGCCAGCTCGCGGGGTCTTCGACCAGATCGTTCGGCGTCTGCACCAGCAGCCCACCGAGAACCTGACGCACTTCCAGGCGATCTTCAAGACGCGCGTGCGACCCAGGCGTGCCGCAGGCGAGGAGGCGCAGATTGCGCTTCTTCTGCAAGATCGCCAGGGCGGCGGGCTCGATGTCGGTGGCGAGGACGATATCGAAGTGGGTCTTGGCGATCTCGACGGCGGTCGCCTCATCGATCGGGCGATTGGACGCGACGATCCCGCCGAACGCCGAGATCGGATCGCCGCTCAGCGCGCGACGATACGCCTCGGCCAGATCATCGTGCGTCGCCAGCCCGCACGGTAGGGTATGCTTGACGATCGCCACGCAGGGGGCGGCGAAGTCGATCGCGGCTTCCCAAGCGGCATTCGCATCCATGATGTTATTGTAGGAGAGTTCCTTGCCGTGCAGCTGGCGTGCGGTGGCGAGCCCGGCGGGTGCCGCACCGGGCGCGGGCACGCGGTAGAAAGCCGCCCGCTGGTGGGGGTTCTCGCCGTAGCGCATCCCCTGGATCTTCTCCATCCCGATCGACAACTCGCGCGGGAAGAGGTCGTCATCGCCGCTGAGATCGAGATCGGCGCGGAGGTAACGGGCGATCAGCGCATCATAGGCCGAGACGTGCGCGAACGCCCGTGCCGCCAAACGCCGCCGCCAGGACAGCGGCACCGCGCCCTCGCGCAGGTAGGCGACGGTCGGCGCATAGTCGGCGGGGTCGGTCAGGATCAGCACATCGGGGAAATTCTTGGCGGCGGCGCGGGTCAGGGTCGGGCCACCGATGTCGATCTGCTCCAACGCATCCCCAACCGCCACCACCGGATCGGCGATCGCGCGGGCGAACGGGTAGAGGTTGGAGACGACGAGATCGATCGGGCCAAAGCCGTGCTCGGCCAGCGTCGCCAGATGCTCGGGCTGATCGCGGCGTGCGAGGATACCGCCATGTACGGCGGGATGCAGGGTCTTCACGCGGCCATCGAGCATCTCCGGCACGCCGGTCAGTTGCTCGATCCCCGCGACCGCCACGCCGCCTTCGCGCAGGGCGCGCTCCGTATTCCCCGTCGAATAGAGCTCCCAGCCGAGTGCGACCAGATCACGCCCGAGATCTACAACACCGGTCTTGTCCGACACGCTGAGCAACGCCCGCATCGTGTGTTATCCCCTCTCGTTTCGCCGCCGATCACCACCGCACGGGCGACCGAATCAAGGGCCGAGTATAACATCCACCTGCGCTGAGTTGGCACGATTCGTGCATTTGTTAGCGATTGTTGGCAGTGGGACTGAGGGGATGCTTTCAGTGGGAAAGCATCAAGTATGGAGGAATACGAGCAGATGGATATCTTGAAGAATATCTTTGGCGGGGGCGATCCGGATAATTACGAGCAGCGTTCCCAGCAGTATCAGCAAGGCCATCAGGGTGGCAACTTTGACGCTATGGATGATAACGAGGTCTACGACCGTTATCAGCGGACGGTGCAACACGCACCGCCGGAGATGGTGGCGCAGGCGCATGAGGAAGCTTTCAATCGCCTCCCAGCCCAAGAACAGCAAAGGATTATCGACCAGTTCCGTCGCGCGAACGACGATTCGAATCAGCCATTCCAGTATCCTGGCTTCAACCAGAGTCAGGGTCAGATGGGTCCGCGGGATATGGGGAACATGGTCCAGCAGGCGCAACGGCAGCAGCCAGACCTGCTACAACAGATCATGGGACCGGGCGGCGCGATGAGCAATCCGATGGCGAAGATGGCGATGGCGGGCGTAGCCGCGATGGTCGCCGGTAAGCTGATGGGTAGCCCAGGCAGCGGGGGTGGCCTCCTCGGCGGCCTCGGTGGCAACCGGAGGTAATAGCGCCCGCGATTCTTGCCCCCGCCCCGACAGTGTCGGGGCGGGGGCGGTGACGTTAATCGATGCGTTGCGGGCATTGACACATGCGTAATACTCTGCTGACATCTCTCGGTCAGAATCAGCCATCCTCGCCCCCTGTACCCCTCCTTGCACCGTTGAGAGCATGGGCGCGCACTCGCCGCGCAGATCGGCGTTTTCGCAGCACGTACGTTCGGGTGCTACACTTGGGATTATGGAAGAGTACGCTGAGGAGTTGCCGACGAGAACGGTGCCGCGCGACTCGGCGACGCCCCCTGCGCCGCTGATCGAGGCGCTGCCGTACGCCGAAGTCGCGGTGAACGGCGGGCATCCCGGCGACCGCCTCGCGACCCTCACCTACGAAGTGCCGACCAACCTGCGCGGCAGGATCGGACGCGGCCAACTGATCTGGGTGCCGCTCCGCCAGAAGCTCGTGTTGGGCGTGATTGTCGCGACGCACGACCAGGAACCGGTCTTCGTCGCGCGCCCGATCCATGCCCCGGTCGAGCCGGAATTCCGCCTCGGCTTGCCGCAACTGACCCTCGCCGGTTGGATGGCGGAGCGCTACTGCTGCACCTTCTTCGAGGCCGCCCTGCCGATGCTGCCGCCCGGTGCGTCGCGCCGCAGCGTCGTCCACCTCGTCGCGACCGGTGCGCCCCCGCCGTTGAATGGCCTCTCGCCGAAGGCCCGCCGCCTGCTTGGCCTGCTGGAAGAACGCGGCGAGACGAGTTTGGCGGCGGTGCAGGAGGCGATGGGCAGCAGCCTCGTGACGGTCGTGCAACACCTCGAACGCCTCCGCCTGATCGAGCGGATCGCCCGCGTCGTCCACGATGTGCCACAGGCGCGCGAAGAACGCTGGGTGCGAATCCTCCCCGCCGCGCTCGGCAGCACCGATCCGGTAACACTCGTCGGGCCGCGCTCGCCGCGTCAGGCGGCGGTTCTCGAACTCCTGCGCCGTCAGGCCCGCCTGGGGACCGATGAGCAGGCCACCACGCCCGCGCCACTGCCGCTCGGGGATGTCTATCGCCTGACCGACGCAACGCGCGCGATCCTGCGCGGCCTGGAAGAGAAAGGCTATATCGAAGTATTCGGCGCACCGGGCAAGAGCGAGCCACGGATCTTGCGCCCGACACGCTACGAAGCCCCGCCGCCGCTGACCTCGCAACAGAGCGCCGTCTGGGAGCCGCTCTCGACGACGATCGCCGCGCACCAATTCGCGCCGTTTCTGCTGCACGGGGTCACCGGTTCGGGCAAGACCGAGATCTATCTGCGCGCCGCCGGGGCCACGGTGCGCGCTGGTCGGCAAGCCCTTATCTTGGTGCCGGAGATCGCGCTGACCTCGCAGATCGTCGCGCGGTTCGCCAACCGTTTCCCCGGTCAGGTGGCGGTCCTCCACTCGAGCCTCAAAGATGCCGAACGGTACGCGCAGTGGGAGTTGGTGCGGCGCGGCGAACGCCCGATCATCATCGGCCCGCGCTCGGCGCTCTTTGCCCCCGCGCCGGACATCGGCCTGATCGTCGTGGACGAGGAACACGAGTCGTCCTATAAGCAGGCGTCGCCCGATCCGCGCTACGACTCGCGCGCTGTCGCGGAAGAGTTGGCGCGACTCAGCAACGCCACCCTGGTCCTCGGCTCGGCCACGCCCGACATCGCCACCCGCTGGCGTGCGGAGAGCGGCCAGATCGGCCTGCTCGAACTGCGCGGGCGGGTTGGCCCGGCGCTCGGCGGGGCGCGCGGGGCGATTCCGCTCGAACTCCCGACGGTCCAGGCGGTCGATATGCGTCAGGAGTTACGCAGCGGCCACACCGGCCCGTTCAGTCGCGCGCTGATCGCCCTGCTGCGCGACACACTGGCCGCTGGCGAGCAGACGATCCTCTTCCTGAACCGGCGCGGCCTCGCCACCTTCGTCCAGTGCCGCACCTGTGGCAACGTCTCCAGTTGCCCGCGCTGCGACATCCCCTACGTCTACCACGCCGATCGCGAGATCCTGATCTGCCACCGCTGCAACGGGCGCGAACCGCGCCCGCGCCAGTGCGGTGCCTGCGGCTCGACCGAGATCAACTACTTTGGCGCGGGGACGCAGCGGATCGAACGCGAGGTTCGCGCGTTGCTGCCGAAGGCGCGCGTCCTCCGCTGGGACCAGGATGCGATCAGCGCGAAGGTCGATGCCTCGCACCTGTTGGCGCGCGTACAGGCGCACGAGGTCGATGTCGTCGTCGGGACGCAGATGGTCGCGAAGGGGCTCGATCTCCCGTTGGTGACCGGGATCGGCGTGATCAACGCCGACACGTTGCTGAATCTCCCCGATTTTCGGGCGGGCGAGCGCACCTTCCAACTCCTGACCCAGGTGGCCGGCCGCGCGGGGCGGCGCGGGCCGGGCGGGCGCGTGATCATCCAGAGCTACACCCCCGAGCATTATGCCATTGTGGCTTCTCTGAACCACGATTACACCGACTTCTACCGCGAGGAGTTGGACTTCCGTCGCCGCCACCGCTACCCACCGTTCAGCCGCCTCGTGCGCTTCGTCTACCGCCACGCCGACGAGACGGTCTGCCAGCGCGAGGGCGACAAACTCGCGCGGCAGGTCGCATTGATCGCGCAGCATCTCGGCACCGAAGACCTCGACATCATGGGGCCGACCCCCTGCTTCGCCGCGAAGATGCGCGACCTCTACCAATGGCAACTCATCCTCCGCAGCAACGAGCTCGACGCCGTTCTCCGCGAACTGCCGATCCCCTACGGCTGGACGGTAGACGTGGATCCGGTGAGTATGTTGTAGGTCTTACTGGAAAAGCTGCTAAGTTCTGTAGGACATTGTCTGTAACTCGCCAATTTTTCTCTTAAATCTTACAATGATAGAGGTTACCCTGTGTACTTAGGAGATCGTACTATCATGAACAGCAAAGATCGTGCGGATTCTGAAGAGATCAAAGTTGGAGAGGCAGCGGCACTACTTGGTGTCCATCCTACTACAATCCGCAATTGGGGAGCTTTAGGGAAATTGACCGAAATCCGAGTAGGCGCACGTCGTGACCGGCGCTATTTACGCCTTGAAGTCATGGAAATGCTTAATAATAGGCATTTCTCCAACGCTGCCAAGCGTGATCCGAACATAGTTTCAGAGACATCAGATATCCGCGCAGAAAGATCGATGAAAAGCATCATAGGGCAACCGAGACTTGACTTTGGTACTTCACTTGGACAAATTATTGGCAATCAACAATTCGGGATTAGCAAGGCAATGGAGTCTGTCATGACTCCTAATGTCTTCAGTACATTAGGTAGCAGCTTCACAACACCATTCTTAACGCAACTCAGCGATTCCATAACGGCAGCCAATTCTCTTTCAGGGATTCTGCCCCAAATAACAAATTTTGGAAGGACGTTGGATGAAGAAGGCAAAATCAGAGATTTGTTTGGCAAACAGACTTCTCTTGCATCAATATTTACTGAGCAAAAGGCGTTTGCCATTTACCTTTCTGGTTTAGCACAATGGACGGCCCCAGCTATGCCTGAACGCTTATTCGAAAGTATTCTCCCTGCGCGGCAGGCTGCAAATACTTTTGCAAGTATAGCGGCGAATATAGGCAGATCCGATTTCCCACTTGAGCAAGCGCAGCTCTCAATGACGGCCTTTCGAGGTTTTAGCAGCGATATATTTAATGACTTTCACTCTGGCAGAAGTTCAGACATCTCGAAGTATTTAGCATTATCCAAATTTGAGGCCGCCGGTTCTGTACTTAACACATCTTTGTCATGGATTAATGGACTAACTCAATTCGTACCTCTGCATGAGACACGATTCACAATCGAGCTAGTTCAGCCAACATTCTATGAACACTTTAAAACCGAAGTCCTAGAGAGAGAAGATGAGTACTTAAATACAGAACCAGATAGCATTGCAAGCGAACTCAAACAAACACTGACAATGCAGATTAGTCAAACTGCCACGCGTATTATTGAAACACGCGTGGCTATTAATCGTTCCAGGCAGTTAAGTGGTTTGGAGGTTATTTTTCATCCGACAATAGAAACAGAGCTGATCGCATGTATGCTACCTCAGCATGTCGCCAGTTCGGAGGAAGAATTTAAGCAGTTTACTGAATGGCTATTCAAGTTTATCTATGAGTCTTCCGGCGCATTGCAAAGGGTAACGCAGCTACTTCCAGTGCCAAAAATAACCATGGATATAAAACACTTGCGTAACTATTATGCTCATGATCTCGAGCATGGTAAGGCCAGCGATATCGAAAAGAAGTATGAAAATATCGGGAGCATATTTATAGACTTAGTGGGGAGCGCGACTTTAGGATCCTCCAGACAATGGCAACTCGCGCAGTTGAGGATTCTAGGTAGAATCGAAAGGTTTCTACAGGAATTATGCGAACGTTTATAACTGACCGAGTAAGCCAAGTCGATCATACATCTGTAATCAATACGCCGGCTCCGGGTCGTTATGCGCCGGGAAGCCCATCACGCCGCTAGGTGGGGCGACGCTGATCTGGATGATAATGTTGTTGGGGTCGGGGAAGAAGAGGGTGTCGCCGGGCGCGTAGCCGTGGATCGGCACGGCGGCGCGGGTCAGTTTGTCGTGCCAGGCGACGAGTTCGTCGGCGGTCGGCACGAAGAAGCAGACGTGATCGAGCGAGCGGCCACTCTTCCGCACGGTCGCCTCCTGGAACTCCGGCATCGTCGCCTCGGAGAACTCGAAGAAGGCGAAGACGCAGTTCGGGGCCATCGTGATGAAGTAGTGGCGCGGTGCATCCTCGCGACTCAGCCGATGGGCCATCGCGATCTCGCTGCCGAGCACATCGCGATAGAAAGCGACCGTCTTCGCCATATCGTTCGTGACGACCGCAACGTGATGGAGCATCGCGAAGGGCGCGCGGAGCCCGTCGCGGTCGGGCAACGATAGGGCGACTGGTTGCGACGTTTCCATCTCGACCTCCTGATCCCTCAACCCATCAACGTGAGCACTTCACCCTTTGATGCTGGTCAGCAATTATCTCCGAAGTGCGCGGCGATTGCGACGGCGACGCCTGTCCGCGTTCACACCGGAGGTACCCTGGCGGGCAGATGCGGTATCCTCTCCCTTATGCGCGAAGAACGCACCGCCGAGGCTGCGGAGTGTACCGCGCCAAGGGCGCATGATAGAGAAGGAAGCAGGAGAGGTATGACCGCCGCGACCACCGCCGCGCTGCGCGCGATCGTCTTCGACATGGACGGCTTGTTGGCCGATACGGAACCCCTCTCTTTTCGCGCGTGGTCCACGATGATCGCCCGCGATTACGGCGCGACGATCACCGCCGAGGACGAGCGTTGGGCGGCGATCACGGTCGGCAAGAGCGGCCCGATCGTCTGGGAACTGATCCGCGACCGCTTCAAGCTGCCGGTCGAATTGCCGCGCGATCTGCCGCTCCTCGGCAGTCGTTCGCGGGAGCTCTACCACCAACTCCTTGCCGAGGGGGTCCCGCCGATGCCAGGTGCCATCGCCCTTGTCCACGCCTGCCGGGATGCGGGGCTGCGGATCGGCGTAGCATCGAGTTCGGGGATGGAGGAGATCCACACCGTCCTGACCGGCCTGGGGATCATCGACTGCTTCGCTTCACTCACCTCCGGTAAAGAGGTGCCGCGTAGCAAACCCGACCCGGCGATCTACCTGCTGGCCTGCTCCCGGCTCGGCGTCGAGCCGCACGAGGCGGTCGCGCTCGAAGATAGCGGTCCGGGGATCGCGGCTGCGCGAGCGGCGGGTCTGCGCTGCCTCGCCATCCCGAGCGAGATCACGATCACGCACGATCTCTCCCCCGCCAGCGCGATTCGTGGCTCGCTCGTCGGCGTGACGCCGGACGATCTGGCGGCGCTGCCGTGGTGAACGAGTGCCACGCTGTCCACGTTCACACCGTCTACCGCCGCCGATGATCCTCGCCGATCTCGATCTCGCCCCGCTCCTAGCTGCGGTCGTTGCCGAACATGCCGGACTCGTCACCGCGTGGTTGCACGACGAGCCCGGCAGTTGGGGGGCACTCGCCGCCCAGGCGATCCTGGCGACCCGTCGCGCGCTCGGTCGCAGCCTGACCGATGCCGAACGTCGGATTGTCTGGCAAGTGCTCTGGGATCAACTCACCGCAATTCGCCGAGCGCAGCAACTATTGGACTAGCGATCTTCACTATTCGCATCGCCCTTATCTTCAGAAAAGTAGGGCGCGCAAAGGGGAAACGATGCGACAGGAGCGGCGACGACTCGATCGCACACGGATACGAGTCGTCGCCACCGACTTGGATGGTACGCTCCTACGCGAAGATGGCAGTATCTCCGCTCGTACCCGCACAGCGATAGCGCGCATACAGCAGGCTGGTCTTGTCTTTGTGCTGGTAACGGCACGCCCGCCACGTTACCTACGCCGACTGGCCGAGGCGGAGGGATTCGTTGGGTTAGCGATCTGTTGCAACGGCGCGCTCGTTTACGATCTTGACGGAGGTATGATCGTTCGGCATACGCCACTCAGCGGCGAGATCGCGACGAGGCTCGTCACCGAATTGCGTGAGGCGGTGCCTGGGGTTTCGTTCGCTGTCGAAGCGGGTGATCGGTATGGTTGGGAACCGGCATACGCCGCCTTCACCGGAGTGTTGATCGAGCCTGGGGGCGTCACGGACGACGTCCTCGTATTCTGCCGAGAGCCGATCACCAAACTCATTGTGCGTCACCCTGGATATGTTGCGGATACGCTGCTCCCCTTGGTGCGACAGGTTGCGGGGGAGGATGCCAACGTCACCCATTCCAGTGCAGCATTTGTCGAAGTATCGGCTGCCGGAGTGCAAAAAGCTGTAGCCCTCGCCGATCTTTGCGCCGCGCTCGGCAGATCCGCAGCGGAAACCATCGCCTTTGGGGATATGCCCAACGATCTACCGCTACTGAACTGGGCAGGGTACGCTGTCGCAGTGGCGAATGCTCACCCCGAGGTTTTGCTGATGGTTGACGAGGTAACGTTAGCGAACCAAGATGACGGTGTCGCCCTGATCTTGGAACGGTTGCTTGAAGCACCCGCCCTGTAAAACCCAATGCCATCTCCGATACCTCACTGCTGGCATTGCCGGAATCGCAGTTGATCGTGGATCAACTTCCTGCTATATTTGCTAGGGTGCTAGTATTTAGGGAGCTAGGAAAATGTCACGCGCTGCGATCTTCGCGCTGAAACGGGCCAGTCAGGCAACCCGCAACGTCATGGACGAGCGGTTGGCAACCTATGGCCTAACTTCGGCGCAACTCGACATCCTCCTGTATTTAGAGATGCGCGGGGATTCAGCGCAACGCGATCTCCAGGCGGCGCTCGGGATCACCTCGGCGACGTTGACGCGTATTCTCGATGGGATGGTGGCGCGCGGCTTCGTGGAGCGCCAGGCGAGCGACACCGACGCCCGCGCCAAGCTGATCACGATCACCGCAGCGGCCGACGAACTGTTATGCCAGCTACAGGAAGAAGAGGAGCGGATCTTTCTCGCGCGCTTCGCCGCTGGCTTCGATGAGCAGGAAATACAAACTCTGACTATCTGGTTGCAGCGTCTCGCCGTCAACATGGGCGACACCAGCGAGGCGATCTTCGGCTATGGGGCACCGCTAGCTGACAAGGAGTGTGACTGATGAGTACCGCTGTCAAGCCGTTCGACGCGCTGCCGATTATCCCCCTGCCACCGGGATACGAGCGAGTGTTGCCAGAGTGGGTCGCGCGGCAAGCCGTCACGCACGGGCCGATCTTCCGCATCGCCTACCCCTGGGCCGATCATGCGCCGGTCTATCTCGTTGGCCCGGAGGCGAATCGCTTCGTCTTGCATACCGGACGCGCCCACTTCAGCCACGAGCAGGGTTGGACGCCGATCATCGGCGGGATGCTCGGCAAGGGTGTCCTCAACATGGACGGCGCGGAACACGATCGCAACCGCAAGATGATGAATCCGGGCTTCACGATCGCCTACATGTCGCGCTACTTGCCGATCATGTCGCGCGTCATCGCCGACCGCACGCGCGATTGGGCGACTCGCGGCGAGGTCGATCTCTTCCAGGAGATGCGGCGGATCACTTTCGATATCGCCGCCGAGGCGCTGATCGGCTTCCGGGCCGGTGCCGAAGTCGACCGGATGCGCGAACTGTTCATGGCCTTGCTCTATCAGGACTTCGATCCGGCGACGATGACCCGCGAAGAGATGATCGCCCAGTTCGGTGCGGCGCAACGCGAACTCTTCACGACCCTCCTCGCCAGGATCGCCGAACGCCGCGAGCGGCCAACCGACGATTTGCTCGGCATGATGGTCCGCGCACGCGATGAGGACGGCAACGCGCTCAGCGATCAAGAGATTCTGGGCCACGTCAACATCCTGCTCGTCGCCGGGCACGAGACGAGTACGACGATGGCATCATGGCTCCTCTACCTCCTCGCGACCCACCCCGAATATCTGTCGCGCGTCCGCGCCGAGATCACCGAACTCGTCGGCAGCGACCCTGACGCGCCGATCGGCCTCGAAGCGATCAAGGCGTTGCGCGTCCTCGGCAACGCGCTATCAGAGGCGGGGCGGCTCTGGTCGCCGGTGGCGAGCGGTCCGCGCGGCGTCGTCAGCGATTTCGAGTTCGGCGGCTACCACGTCCCCGCCGGGACGCAAGCGCGCTACTCGATCGTCGGGGGCCATTGGATGCCAAATATCTTCGCCAATCCCGAGCGTTTCGACCCGGATCGCTTCGCCGCCCCGCGCGAAGAAGACAAGAAAGTCCCCTACGCGCTGATCCCGTTCGGCGGTGGGCAGAGAATCTGCATCGGGGTCAACTTCGCCCAGGTGGAGATCAAGGCGCTGGCCGCGCACGTCCTCCGCACCTATGACCTCGAACCGACGCCCGGTCAAGACATCGCCCAACTCTATGCGCCGACGATCGGCTCGCCGAGCGACGGGATTCGGGTCCAGGTACGCGAGCGGGCATTGGTAGCAGTCTGATCGCGACGCGAACAGAGCAAACGGGCGGGCCGCTCATGCTGATGAGCGGCCCGCCCGTTTTCATCATTGCTCACCTGCGACACTACCCGAGCAGCCGTTCGCTCAGCCGACTCAAGCTGCGCTCGACCACGTCGCGTACCTGACGCGGATCGTGCGGGCCGTGGCCGGAGCCGGGGTAGAGGACCAGTTGGGTCTCGACGCCGCGATCTTTCAGCGCCCGGTAAAACTCGCGTCCCTGATCGGGAGGCACGACCCGATCGGCATCACCGTGCAGCACCAAGGTCGGCGTTTTCGCGCGGTGCGAATGATAGATCGGCGAGCGGGCCGCATAGATGCTGTTCGGGTCGTATGGATCGGCCTCGTAGAAGAGGGCGTCCCAGACGTGCAGATCGCTCGCGCCGTGGAACGACGCCCAGTTGGCAATCCCCGCCCCGGCGACCGCCGCCTTGAACCGCGTCGTCTGCGTGACGCCCCACATCGTCATGAAGCCGCCATAACTCCAGCCGCAGATCCCCAGCCGTTCGGGATCGGCGATCCCATCCGAAACGAGTTGATCGACGCCCGCGATGATGTCGGACCAGTCCGCGCCGCCCATGTCGCCGTGATTCGCCTCGGCGAAGGCGACGCCGCGGCCATTCGAGCCGCGAAAATTCG
>JAABUN010004088.1_pt1 | contig 20745 bp, 19 predicted proteins | sample 5559311 | NCBI WGS metagenome assembly JAABUN01 (sample SAMN10711877, study PRJNA513370) | rock metagenome | isolation source: Antarctica rocks | place: Antarctica: Victoria Land, Siegfried Peak sud
GCAGGCGATCGCGCTTGCCGCGCTCCCGGAGACCCAGCGTGCGCCCGTCCGCCTCGGTCCCTGCCATCCACCCACCCACTGCGTTCCGGGACGGCTTGGTAGGCGCGCGGAATGGCGGGGGCAAGCAACGCCGGAAAATTATATCTTGCTCAAACTTGAGTGCAGTCGTATTGATGGCACCAGGGAGCCGGGGCAACGCCGGCCGATAAAGGGGAGCGTGCCGGATGCATCACCTCGATCCCTCGCTGCCGCGCCTTGCCGTGCGGGTTGGGGCCATCTGCGACCGGACGCCCCGGATACGCGAGTTCGAGCTGGTCGCCGACGGCGCGGACCTGCCGCCGTTCGAGGCCGGGGCGCACATCGAGGTCGCGGTGGGCGGCGGCGCCACCCGCTCCTACTCGCTCGCCAACGATCCCCGTGAGACCGGCCGTTACGTCATCGCGGTCCTGCGGGAGCCGGACGGCCACGGGTCCGGCTGGCTGCATGGCAGCGTGCGGGCCGGCGACCGGCTGGAGATCGCCGGCCCGCGCAACGCCTTCCCGCTTCGGGAGGCGGCGGCCGAGCACATCCTGGTGGCCGGCGGCGTCGGCATCACGCCCATACGCTCCATGATGCGCCGGCCGCAGGCCATCGGCGCCCCGTTCCGGGTGATCTACTGCACCCGAACCGCCGCCGACACGGCCTACCGGGCGGAACTGCTGGACGCCTGCGGCCCGCGCTTGCTGCTGCACCACGACGAGGGCGACGCCAGCCGCAGCCTGGACCTGGCGGCAGCCCTGCGGGACCGCCCGGCGGGAGCGCACGTCTATGTCTGCGGCCCGCGCGGACTGATCCAGGCCGCCCGCGCCGCGACCGCGCACTGGCCGGCGGACACGGTGCACGTGGAGCTGTTCGCCTCCCCTCCCCCGCCTGCCGCGGACGCGCCGGCAGTTTCCGAAGGGGACCAGCCGTTCGAGGTCGTGCTGGCCCGCAGCGGACGGACGCTGCATGTGCCCGCCGACAAGTCCATCCTGGACATGATCCTCGCTGCCGGCATCAAGGCGCCCTACGTCTGCCGGGAGGGCTGGTGCGGCAACTGCCGGACCGTGCTGCTCGGCGGCCGGGCCGATCACCGCGACGACATCCTGGGGGACGACGAGAAGGCGGCCCAGGACACTATCCACGTCTGCATCTCCCGCGCCATGCCGGGCGAGCAGTTGATCCTGGACCGCTGATTCAACCCCCGACCCAAGGAGCACGCCATGTCCGCAACCCTCGACGCCCCGCCTGCCCTGCCGACCGCCGTTCCCCGCAGCTCCGCCACCTCGGTGCTGAAGCCGCTGATCCTGTCCCGCGGCACCATCCTGACCGCCGACCTGGACCGCGCGCAGGCGTTCTACGAGACGTTCCTCGGCCTGGAGTGCAAGCGCATGGACGGCGGGCGCATGATGGTCAGGGACACCGACCCGGCACGCCTGCGCCATCGCAACGGCGGCCCCTACTGGGTCATGGACGTGCAGCAGGTGGAGGGCACCGTCACCACTGCCATGCTCCGGGGTTGGCCGGGCCGGCGGCTGCCGCGGTGCCCCGGCCCGGCGTGTTGCGGGTCGGGCCGGGGGCTGCGGGCTAGTCGGCCCCGGGGAGCTGCGGCTGGTCGCCTTGATAGACCATGTCCACGATAGGCTCGAAGATCGCCGGGTGGCCCTTCACGCCCTCCAGCTTGTATTCGGTCGGCTTGTAGGCTTCGTGGGTGCTGCGCCATGCCTCGGCGCTCGTCCACTTGGCGATGTTGATGAAGGCGAAGGTGCCGTTGCCGACGCCGGTGTTGCGGTGCAGGCGCGTCTCGATGAAGCCCGGCGTCTTCGAGAAGTGGTCGGCCGACATCCGCCAGTTGCGGAGGAACTCCTCCTCCTGGCCTTCCCGGACGATGAACGTGTTGATGAGCGTGACGGCCAAGGTCGCCTCCGTGTTGCGTTGGGGATCAGTCCTGCATCGCCAGCGCCGGGGTCCGCAGCGACTTCAGGCCGAAGCCGTAGGACAGGGAGCGCCACGGCCCGTCCGCCTGCGTGCCGTCCGGTGCCTGTCCCGGCCCGTGCCGCGCGAACTCCTGGATCAGCGACCCCTTGACCCCGAACACCGCGTCGCTGTCGAGGTAGTCCCCGCCGGCGACGAAGATGTGCGTCACCAACTGCTCGTGGCCGGCTGCCGAGATCATGAAGTGCAGGTGCGCCGGCCGCCACGGGTGCCGCCTGGTCGCCTTGAGCAGGTCGCCGACCGGGCCGTCGTCGGGGATCGGGTAGGCGGTCGGCATGATGGTCCAGAAGTGGAAGCGGCCCTGCCCGTCCGCGCGCAGCCGCGTCCGCAGCGACGGCCCGTCCAGCTCCGGCCGCTGCACGTCGTAGAAGCCGTTGTCGTCGGACTGCCAGATTTCCAGCACGGCGCCGGGCAGCGGCTGGCCGTCCGCCGAGGACACCGATCCCTCGACGAACAGCCGCTCCCCCGGCAGCCCCGCCCCGATGTCCGCGCCCAGGGGCAGGAACGGCACGTCCGTGACATGGAACGGGCCGAGCACCGTCGTCTCCGTGGCACCCTCCGGCATACGGTGGTTGATGGCGTCCACCAGCATGGACACGCCCAGCACGTCGGACAGCAGGATGAACTCCTGCCGCGTGTCCGTGCAGGTCTGGCCGGTGCGGGTCAGGTATCCGATGACGCCCTGCCATTCCTCGAAGGTCGGCTCCACGTCGCGGACGAAGTTGTGCAGGTGCTGCACCAGGCTGGCCATCACCGCCTTCAAGCGCGGGTCCGGCGTGCCGGCGAAGCGGTCCAGTACCGCCGCGGTGATGGTGTGCTCGTTCAGGTCACGCATGTTCGGCCTCCGCAATCAATCTGCCCTGCTCAGGGACCAGCCCGCGCCCGGACCCGAGCGAGGCGATGCACGCCGCCGCCGCCAGACCGGCGGCGCCGATGGTCCAGAACATCGCCTCCGGCCCGCCGGTGGCGCCTTGCAGTAGCCCGGCGACGACCGGCCCCAGGATAGCGCCGACCCGGCCCACCCCAAGCTCCATGCCCACGCCCGACGCCCGGATGCCGGTGTCGTAGCTGGCGGCGGTGAAGTTGTTCAGCACATGCTGCGCCCCGATGGTGAGGAACCCGGCCGCGGCCACGCACACCAGGTTGACGCCGTGCCCGCCCAAGAAGGTCAGCGCGATCACCGACACCCCGCCAAAGGCCCACCACGCCGCGAGCAGCCGCGTGGACGCAGCCGGGCGCCGGTCCGCCAGCATGGCCAGCACCAGCCCGCCGATGAACGACATGACCTGCATCAGCGCCCCGAAGCCGAACGACGCCGCGAAGGTCTCGCCGCGCTTCATCATCACCGTCGGTATCCAGCCGGTCAGGCCGAAGATGCAGAACAGGCTGAGGAACGACGTGGCCCAGATGGTCAGCGACGTGCGCCGGTAGCGCGGCGCCAGCAGGGCGGCGACGGGGTTGCCCACCCGCGGCTCCGGCCGGGCGCGCAGGCCGGCGTCGGCGTAGGCCGCCGCGCGCTCCGGCCGCAGCCGGGTCAGCAGGCGGCGCAGGTCGTCGTGCCGGCCGGTGAGCGCCAGGAACTTCGGGCTTTCCGGCAGGGCCGCGTGCATCAGCAGCGTCAGCGGGATGGACAGCGCGCCGACCCAGTAGAGCACCTCCCATCCGTAGAGCGGCGTCAGGAACACGCCCACCAGCCCAGCGAGCGTCCCGCCCAGCGACCAGCCCAGCGCCACGCCCCACAGGGAGAACGCGTTGCTGACCCGGCGCGGCGCCAGCTCGTTGATGTAGGTCGCGGCCAGCGGCAGCAGCGTCCCCAGCCCGATGCCGGTCAGCACGCGCAGCAGGCAGAACGCGGTGAAGCCGGTGCCCAGCAAGGGCGTCAGCACCGTGAACACGTTCACGATCCACAGGCCCGCCAGCAGCGTGCCGCGCCGCCCCAGCCGGTCCGATACCATGCCCTGCCCGGCCGCGCCGATCAGGAAGCCGATCAGCCCGCTGCTGACCAGGAACCCCGCCTGCCCGGCCGACAGGCCCCAGGGCTTGGCGACGTAGTGGATGACATAGGCCGGGTTGAACGTGTCGTAGCCGTCGAACAGGGTCATCAGCGCGACCAGCAGGCCGAGCGTGCGGTGGACGGGGCCGACCCTTGCCCCGGCTAGCTCCTCGTGGACATCCAGTTCCGCTGGCATGGGCGTTCCCTCATGGTGTTCTTCTTGTACCGACGGCTATTTGCTTTACCTTCGCATCGGCGCACCGTCATTGCGAGCCGCGCTTGCGGCGTAGCGATCCAGGGGCCGCAAGTATTGTCCTGGCCGCTCCTGGGTTGCCGCGCTGCTGCGCTTCTCGCAATGACGGAGGCGGTCAAGGCAAAGGACCGTCGCCCCTACTCGGCCGCAAGGGCTTGGCGCTGGGCCTGGCCCAGGCCGAACAGGTCCCAGGCGTTGGTGCGGCCGATCTTGCGCCGGTCCGCGTCCGAGATGCTGCAGGCGTCGAACCAGTTTGCCGCGTGGTCAATGTTCTCGAACGGCCAGTCGGCCGAGAACAGGATGCGGTCGGCACCGATCTCCAGCATCGCGTCAATCAAGGTCTGCGTGCGGAAGTTGCCCGAGGTCGTGACGTAGAAGTTCTCGTGGAAGTAGTCGCCCAAGGGGCGCTTGGCCGGGTAGCTTTTCGGCGTCTTGACCCAGGCGTTGCGGTTGTCCACCCGCCACATCGAGTAGGGCAGGCCCTCGCCCATGTGGCCCAGGATGATCTGCAGCCGGGGATGCGCGTCGTACAGGCCGGACGCCATCAGGCGCAGGGCATGGACCGCCGTTTCCTGCCCGAACGCCCAGGTCGGGCCGAGCAGCCAGGGATGGCCGTCATAGATGTGCGCGTGCTGCGGCAGCGGGTTGCGCGGGTGCAGGTAGAACGGCACCCCCAGCTTCTCCGCCTCGGCCCAGAACGGGCGGTATTGCGGCAGGTCGTAGTAGGTCGCGTTGGCCGGGTCGTCCACCTGGCTGAACCCGTTGACCAGGGCGCCGCGAAAGCCGAGGTCGCGCACGCAGCGGACCAGTTCCCGCGTCGCGGCGTCCGGGTCCTGCATCGGCAGCGCAGCCAAGCCCTGGAAGCGGTCGGGACGCTTCTGCACCTCGGCGGCCAGGAAGTCGTTGGCCCGGCGGGCGATCTCGATGGCGTGCCTGCGGTCCGGGATGGCCTGCACCGCCGGAGAGTTCAGGCTGGGCAGCATCATCTCGATCCCGTGCGCGTCCATCTCGCGCAGGCGGCGGTCCTGCATGTCCAGCAGGCGGGCCTTCAGCTCGATCCAGTAGTCGCCGGGCACGAAGCCGGCGCTGTCCTGCACCGTTTCCGGCAACGCGAAATGCTCCTCCAGCGCGACCTTGCCCTGCATGTTCGCCTCCCCGATGCGGCCGTTGCCGTTCGCGGCCATGAGAACGGCCGCGGCATCTTCTTGTCAACACAAACTTTGCAGGTGCAAGATATGGCACCGCAAACGAAAGGCCGCCGGTGTACAAGTTCTCGACCTCGCTGCCCTACCTTCTGGCCCAGCTCGGCGTCCGCATGGGCGAGCTGTTCAGCCGCGAGCTGGCCCGCGACGGGCTGACGCTGCCAATGTATCGCGTGCTGGCCGCGCTGGCGGAGCAGGGCACGCCGCAACGGCTGGGCGAGCTTGCCGCCCTCACCTCGGTCGAAGCGTCCACCTTGTCGCGCCTGCTCGGGCAGATGCAGCGGATGGGGCTGGTGACGCGGGAGCGCCCGGAGACCAACCAGCGCAGCCTGGCGGTGGACCTGGCGCCCCGGGGAGTCGCGCTGGCGGCCCGGCTGATCCCGCGGGCGGCGCACTACGAGAAGGTGGCCACCGGCGACATGCCGGAACAGGAAGCCGCGCTGCTGAAGGCCATGCTGCTGCGGGTGGACGCAAACCTCGTGCATCTGGAACGCGAGCTGGACCGGCCGGCGCTGGCAGAGGTCAAGGTGGGGAACAGCCTGCCGAAGGGATGACGGAACGACGCCAGGGAGGACGGCATCTTGGGAAGCAGGACCAGCGCGCAGTTTTGCGGCGATCCGGCCTGGCCTCGTGGCAGCTCCCGGCACGCTCCGGCGGCGCAGCACATCCTGGCGGCCCGGCACGTTCTGGCGGCTGATGGTCTCCGAACCGCGCAGCTTCCATGAACCTGCGCGGCATAGACCTCAACCTGCTCGTCGTGCTGAACGCCCTGACGGAGGAGCGTTCGGTGCGCCGGGCCGGGGCGCGGATCGGCCTCAGCCAGTCGGCGACCAGCCACGCCCTGGCGCGGCTGCGCGGGCTGCTGGGCGACGAGCTGCTGGTCCGCACCGCCACGGGGATGGAGCCGACGCCCCGCGCGCTGGCCCTGGCCGGCCCAATCCGCCTCGCCCTGGAGGAGATACAGGCGACGCTGGCGCCCGACCGCTTCGACCCGGCGACGGCCAGCCGGGCCTTCACCATCGTCGTGGAGACCTACGGGACCATCGTGATCGTCGCCGACATGGTTGACCGCATCCGGCAGGAGGCGCCGGGCATAGACGTGACCGTGCGGTCCGGCCCCGCAGCCCAGATCATCGACGACATAGACAAGGGCCGCGCGGACATCGCCATCGGCAGCGTCCGCAGCCTGCCCGGGCGCTTCGTCACCCGGCAACTGATGGCCGACCGGCACGTCTGCCTCATGCGGGCCGGCCACCCGCTGGCCGGCGGGATGACCCTGGCGCAGTTCCTCGGCATCCCGCACCTGCTGGTCTCGATGAACGACGAGGCCGAGGACCTGGTGGACCACGCCCTTGCCGCGGCGGGGCTGGCGCGGCGGGTCGCGTTCCGGCTGCCGAACGGCCTGGCGGCGGTGGCGGCGCTGCTCCGCTCCGACATGCTCGCCGTCGTGTCGGAGGGGGCGGCCCGCATGTTCGCGGGGATCGCGCCGCTGGTGATCGCGGAGCCGCCGCTGGAGCTGCCGGCCACCGTGTTCCGCCTGGTCTGGAACCGCCGCCTGCACGAAAGCGCCGGCCATGTCTGGCTACGGCGCGTCCTCGCGGGGATCGGCCAGGCCGCGACGCACCGGACGGCCGCGCAGGCAGCTCAGATGCAGGCCGTGCACCCCGACGCTGCACCATCTGCACTCGCCCGCACCGGCGAGACGGGCCACGGTGAAGCCGGATGAGGGCGGAACGCCCGGCCTGCAATGACGGGAGGCAGCGATGACCGACTTCGATGTGGCCGTGATCGGCTACGGACCGACCGGCATGGCCCTTGCGGCGCTGCTGGGCCAGCGCGGCCACAGCGTCGTGGTGCTGGAACGGTATGACGGCCTGTATAACCTCCCGCGCGCCGCGTGCTTCGACGACGAGATCATGCGGACGTTCCAGAAGCTCGGCCTCACCGAGGCCGTCAGCCCCGGCGTGGTGGTCCAGCGGGACTACGACTGGGTCAACGCCGATGGCGACACCCTCGTCGAGCTTGAGTATGCGGACCCCGGGCCGGGCGGCTGGGCGGCGCTCTACATGATGTACCAGCCGCATGTGGAAACGGTCCTCGACCGGCACATCAAGGCGCTGCCGGCCGTCGAGGTCCGCCAGGGCTTCACGGTGTCGCGGCTCGACCAGGACGAGGGGGCGGTCACGATCCATGGCACCGGCCTCGACGGTACGCCCGCGGCCGTGCGCGCGCGCTACGCGGTCGGGGCGGACGGCGGCGGCGGCTTCACGCGCCGGACGGTCTGCGCGTCCGTTGACGATTACGGGTTCCAGGAGAACTGGCTGGTCTGCGACTTCCGGCTGCTGCGGGCCGTGCCGGGGCTGCCGATGTTCCGGCAGGTGTGCGACCCGGCGCAGCCGACCTCCATCGTCCGGATCGGCCCGGACCACCACCGCTTCTCGTTCATGCTGAACCCCGGCGAGACGACCGAGGAGGCGACGGACCCGGCCCGGGTCTGGGCGCGCGTCGGCCGCTATTTGGCCAACGACGACGCGGAGCTGATCCGCGTGGCCAACTACACGTTCCGTTCGCGCATCGCCGACCGGTGGCGGCATGGGCGCGTGCTGCTGGCCGGCGACGCCGCGCACGAGATGCCGCCCTTCCTGGCCCAGGGCATGTGCTCCGGCATCCGCGACAGCCACAACCTGGCCTGGAAGCTGGACCTCGTGCTGACCGGGCGGGCGGACGCGGCGCTGCTGGACACCTACCAGCAGGAACGCGAGCCGCACGTCCGGTTCATCACCGAGAAGGCCATCGAGCTGGGACGGGTGCAAACCCTGCGCGACCCGGCGGCGGCGCGCGACCGCGACAAGCGGCTCACCGAGCTGCGCGCCGCGCACCGGAAGCCGGAGAAGCTGAGGCTTCCGGGACTTACCGGGCGCATGGTCGCCGACAGCGGCGCGTTCTTCCCGCAGGGGCAGGTGCGCTCCGGGGATCAGGCAGGCCGTTTCGATGATGTCGTCGGTCCCGGCTGGTGCATCGTCGCGTCAGGCGCCGGGGTGCTGGCTGGCCTCACGACCGACCATCAGGCTGCCTGGGCAGCCATCGGCGGCCGGATCGCGGTCCTCGGAACCCCGGAGGAGCCATCCTCGCTGGTGGACAGCGACGGAGTCTATGCGGCGTGGTTCGCTGGCCACTCGTGCCTTGCCGTGGTCGTGCGTCCGGACTGGTACTTGTACGGCACGGCCGGCGACGGCGAGGCGCTCGCAGCGCTGCTGGAACGCCTGCAGGCGAGCTTGCATGACGGCGCGGCAGTCCGAACGAGGGAACCCGCGCTGGCCCCCGCGCTGGCCATGGATGCGTAGGATTGCCGGCAAAAATCCCGCGGGCCGCCCTACCCCGGCAGGATCGCTACCGCGCGCGTCCAGCCCGCGGACCCGCGATGCACCTTGACCGGAAAGCAGGCGACCTCGAACCCCGTGCCGGGCAGGTCTTCGAGGTTGTGCAGCTTCTCGATGTGGCAGTAGCCGATCTCCCGCCCGGCGCGGTGGCCCTCCCAGATCAGCCCGGCGTCCCCCGTCTGCTGCACCCGCCGCCGCGTGTGGCTGAACGGCGCGTCCCAGCTCCAGCCGTCCGTGCCGGCCAGGCGCACGCCCTGCTCCAGCAGCCAAAGCGTCGCCGCCTTGCCCATGCCGCAGCCGGAGTCCACGTAGTCCGCCTCGCCGTAGCGCGTCCCGGCCCGCGTGTTGACCACGACGATCTCCAGCGGGCGCAGGGTGTGGCCGATGCGCCCCAGCTCGGCCCGCACGTCCGCGGGCTGGACCACGTAGCCGTCCTCGAAGCTGCGGAAGTCGAGTTTCACCGCCGGCTGGAAGCACCACTCCAGCGGCACCTCGTCTATCCGCATGGACGGCTCGCCGCCTGGGACGAGCGCGTGGTTCGAGGTCGAGAAATAGTGGTAGGGCGCGTCCAGGTGGGTGCCGTTGTGCGTGGACAGGCTGACCTGCTCGACCGCGGCGTACTCCCCGTCCGGCAGGGCGCTCACGGGCACGCCGAAGAACGCCGCCAGGTCGGGCGCGGTCGCGTGGTGGTCCAGGTACTGGATGCTGGGCAGCATGTGCGGCGGGTCGCTGGCGATGCCGGACATAAGCGGAACGGAGATGTCCACGATGCGCCGGGCCATGGCAGCCTCCGCCTTCTACTTGTTCAAAGCCGGGCAGGTGCTCTGGCCCAGGGGGCGGAACGCCAGGTCGGCCGGGACGGTTGCGACGAGGTTGTACAGGTCCCACTCCCCCTTCGACTCCGCGGGCTTCTTCACCTGGAACACGTAGGTGTCGTGCACCATGCGGCCGTCCTCGCGCAGGGTGGCGTTGCGGGCCACGTCGTCGCTGATCGGCAGCTCGTGCATCTTGGCGACCACCGTCCTGGCCTCGTCGCTCCGCGTAGCCGCGACGGCCTTCAGATAGTGCAGCACGGCCGAGTAGTTGCCGGCGTGGGACGGCGCCGGCATGGTGCCGTTCAGGGCGCGGAACCGCTCGGAGAAGGCGCGCGTGCGGTCGTCCACGTTCCAGTAGAACGCCTCCGTCAGCACCGTCCCCCGGGCCGTCTCCAGCCCGATGCCCCGCACGTCCATGGCGGTCAGGAAGAAGGCCGTCACCTGCTGCGCGCCTCCCAGGATGCCGAAGTCGCGCGCCGTCTTGAGGCTGTTGACCGTGTCCCCGCCCGCGTTGGCCAGCGCGATGACGTCCGCGCCCGAAGCCTGCGCCGTCAGGAACTGGGACGAGAGGTCGGTGGCCGGGAACGGATGCCGGGCGGAGCCGATGACCGTGCCGCCCCTGGCCGTCACGAGCGTCTTGGCGTCGGCCTCGAACTGGTGGCCGAAGGCGTAGTCCGCCGTGACCAGGAACCACTTGGTGCCGGGCTTGGTGAGCTGGCCGGCGACGCCGGCGACCTGCCCGTAGGTGTCCCACATCCAGTGCACGATATGGCTGGGCATGCACACGTCGCCGGTCAGCCGGGCCGTGCCGCCCGGGAACAGGCCGACCCGGTTCTTGTCACGCAGCAAGGTGGGCATCGCAAGCTGGATGGAGGCGTTGCCCATGTCGGCGAGGGCGTCCACGCCCTGCTTGTCTATCCACTCCCGGGCGATGGCCAGCGCCACGTCGGCCTTGTTCTGGTGGTCGGCCGACAGGACCTCGATCCTCATGCCGGCGCACTCGGCTTTGAGGCAGTCCTCCACGGCCATCTTGGTGGCGATCACGGCGCCCTTGCCGGCGATGTCGGAATAGACCCCAGACATGTCGGCCAGCACGCCGATCCGGACGACGCCATCGGAGATTTCGGCCGCTGCCGGCCCGGCATGGCCAAGGGCGAGCAGGGCAGCCGCGGCAAGCTTGGTGACGCTGTTCATGACGCTCTCCCGTTGTTGCACCGTGCCGGCCCGGCCGCACAGGGCGCCGGCCGCAGGCGCCGCAGTCCCTGCCGGGCCGGTAAGGCGCAGCATAGCCGCACTCCGGCGGCGCCGGTCATACGATGATGACCGGGGTTGCCGGCGATGCCGTGCCGCCGACGAAATGCACCGGGAACAGCATGAACACGCCGCTGCGGACCACGGCCGAGCAAAGGTCGCGCAGCCGCAGGTTCTCGATGATGTGGACCCCGGCCTCGGCCAGCAGGTGATGATGCACCGGGAACGCGCGGCGCGGCTCCACGAACGGCAGGACCTCCAGCGCCATGTTGTCCGCGCCGACCGCCGCGACGCCACGGCCGCTGAGGAAGCGTGCCGCCTCCTCGTCCAGCCCCGGCTCCCCGGCCACGTAGCGGGCGTTGTCGGCGGCGTAGTGCCTCTCCCACCCTGTCCGGACGAGCACGATGTCGCCGGCCTCGATCCCCGCGCCCTGCGCGGCTGCGGCGCCTTGCAGCATCGCCGCCGTGATGGCCGTGCCCGCATCCAGGCACGGCACCCCCATCCAGCCCGCCATGTCGAGCACGACCGCGCGCGACACCATCGGCCCGGCCGTCTCGATGCCGTGCCCGGCGGTTCCGGCGCCCGACGGATGCACGGCGGCCGGGGCGCCGTGGCACCAGTGGCCGCCGGCCGCGAAGTGGGACAGCGCGTCAATGTGGGTGCCGACGTGCAGGGTCATCTGGACGTGCTCGGCGAACACCTCGGTGTCCAGCACGGACCCCATGGCGTCCGCCAGCCGCACCCGGTCCGTCGTCATCCGGAACGGCGGCTGCACCGGCATGTGGGGGGACCCCGGTGAGACCGGATGCGCCAGGTCGAACATCCGGCCCTCCCGCACGCCATGCAGCAGCGACAGGACGCGCGCCGGGTCCGGCAGGCCGGCGCTCATGGCGCGACGCCTGCGAATGTCACGCCTGCGGGCATCACGCCTGCGGGCATCGCGCTTGCGGGCGCCATGCTGACGACGGCGTTCACCAGCCCGCCCTGGCGCGCGGCAACGAAGTCCAGGCCCTCGTTGATCCGCTCCAGCGAGAACGCCCGGGTCTCCCACGCCGACAGATCCAGGGCGCCGCAACCGGCCATGTCGGCCATCCCCTGCCCCTCCGCCGTGGTGAACCAGTTGCTGCCCGAAACCGACACGCAGTTGCCCAGCAGCCACGAGTAGTCCAGCCGCACGGCCCCGGCCACCGCGCCGATGACGGTCGCCTTCGCGCCCTTGGCCAGGCCCTTGAGCGCCGCCTCGACCTGCTCGATCCCGGCGCCGCGCCCCTGGCAGTCCACCATCGCCTCGGCGCCGATGCCGTCCGTCTGCGCCCTGATCCAGTCGGCAAGGTCGGGGCGCCGCACGTCCGTCGTCACCACGCGGCGGGGCGCAAGCCGCTCCACCTCCGCCATCACCTCCTCGTTGCGCCCGGTCCCGACCACCTTCGCCGCGCCCATCGCCAGGGCGAGCAGGGTGCAGGCGACCCCCAGCGTCCCGGTGACGCCGTTGACGATCACCGTGCAGCCCGGCCCGGCGCCGACCTCCCGCAGCGCGTGGTAGGCCGTCCCGAGATAGCCGAACCGCGCCGCCTGCTCGAACGTGACGGACGCCGGCAGCCGGACCAGGCTCTCGACGGGCGCCGTCGTGAACTGCGCGAAGGCGCCGCAGGGATAGGCCCGCTGCAAGTCGTCGCCATGCGGCCCCGTGCTGAAGTAGCCGCGCAGGCAGAAGCTCTGGCACAGCATCGGCTTGCGGTTGCGGCAGCCGGGGCAGGCGCCGCAGCCCAGGATCGGGTTGACGTAAACGCGGTCGCCCGGGGCGACGCCCACCACGCCGGGGCCGAGCCGCTCGACGGTCCCCGCGGCGTCCAGCCCATACACGGCCGGCAGCGGCGGCAGGCGATACCAGAGCTTGCCGCTGACGACGGTCTTCATGTTGGGGATCAGCCCGGCGGCTGCGACCCGGACCAGGACCTCGCCGTGCCGCGGCTCCGGCACCGCCACCTGCTCGACCCGGAACGGCTCGCCGAGGACGTGCAGGCGCGCTGCGGTCATGGTGTCGTTCATGCTGGCTCCCACCGTCGTTCTTCGCGCCGCTCTTCTGAACGGTCCTGCCGCCGCGCCGCCGCCGCGGCGCGGCGTCCGGCATCATGCCGTCGTGAGCATCCGGGCCGCCTGCAGCCCCTCCACCGCGTCCTCGTTGACGACGGGGTTGCACAGGCAGCCGATGCCTTCGATTTCCACCTCGACCGTATCGCCCGCGCGCAGCCACAGCGGCGGCGTGCGCCTGGCGCCGACCCCGGACGGCGTGCCGGTGACGATGACATCGCCGGGCAGCAGCGGCAGGATGGCGGAGCAGTAGGCAATCAGCCCGGGCACCCCGGTGATCATCTGCCCGGTGTCGCCCCGCTGCACGACCGCCCCGTTGAGCCGCGTCTCGATGGCGAGGCCCGCCGGGTCCGGCACCTCGTCGGCAGTGACGAGCCACGGGCCGAAGGCGCCGGTCCCCGCGAACGTTTTGCCGGCCAGGAACTGGCTGGTGTGCCGCTGCCAGTCGCGCACGCTGCCCTCGTTGTAGCAGGAGTAGCCCGCAACGTGCGCCAGCGCCCGGTGCGCCGGGATGTGCCGGCCGGCGGTGCCGATGACGACGGCAAGCTCCCCCTCGAAGTCCAGCTCGTCCGAGCAGCGCGGCTTCACCATCGCCTGCATATGGCCGACCTGGCTGCCCGCGAAGCGCCCGAACAAGGCGGGATGCTCGGTCACGGTGCGCCCGGTCTCGGCAACGTGGTCGCGGTAGTTGAGGCCGATGCAGATGATCTTGTCCGGATCGGGGATGACGGGCAGGAAGATGGCGCCATCAAGCGCCAGGTCCGGCGCCGCGCCGGCCACGATGCCGCGCGCGGCGTCCAGCGCACCCGCCGCCAGCAGCCCCCGCAGCGTCAGGATGCCCTGCCCGGCGAAATGCGGCGCCAAGTTGACGACGCCGCCCTCCTTGACCGCGCCGAACGCGGGGCGGCCGTCGTGGACGAAGGAGACCAGTTTCATGCGCCTGTCCTTTCGCGGTCCGGCCGGGGCAGCCGTGGTCGCGTGTCTGCAAGAATGCTGCTGCCGGCCCCGGGGCTGCAACGGCTTTCTCCGGCCTGTCCACGGGGTGGACAGGCCGCGCGGCGCGGCGCCGCATCCCGGCGCAGAGGCCCCCTGTGCGCCGCCCCACGCCGCCGTGGCGCGTCCGTTAGGAGGAGCTTGCATGCAGCCCAAGCCGGTCCGATCCTTCGCCCGCGGCCTTGCCGTGCTGGAAGCCCTGAACACCCATGGAAGCGCCACGGTGGTCGAGCTGGCCCGCCAGACGGGCATCGCCCGCGGCACCGTCTATCGCCTGCTGAAAACCTTGCAGGACACCGACTACGTCGAGCGGGGGGCGGGCGACGACCGGTTCTGCCTCCGGCTGCGGGTGCGCCGGCTTGCGGGCGGGTTCGAGGACGAGCAGTGGATCGCGGAGGTCGCCCGCCCGGCGCTGCTGTCGCTGACCGGGCGCCTGCTATGGCCCTGCGACATCCTGACGTTCCAGGGGCTGGGCATGGTGATCCGCGACACCACCCACCCCGTCGCCCCGCTCTCGATTGACCGCAACATGGCCGGGCAGGAGATCCCGATGCTGGGCAGCGCCGCCGGCCTGACCTACCTGGCGTTCGCCCCGGCGCAGGAGCAGTCGCAAATCCTGGAGCTGCTCGCCACGCCGAACGGCCGCGACCGGGCCGCCGGCCCCGGCATCGGAGCGGTCCACCAGGTCATCGCCGCGACCCGGCGCCGCGGCTACGGCCTGCGCCAAGGCGGGCAGGTGTGGCCGCACACCGGCGCCATCGCCCTGCCGATCCGCCACGGCGGGCGCGTCCTCGGCTGCATCAGCGTCATCTGGATGGCGCGGGTGATCGGCGGGCCGGAGGGCATACGCCAGTGCCTGGAGCCGCTGCGCGAGACGCGGGAGATGATCGAGCGCGGGCTGGCGCCGGCGTAGCCCGCCGGCGCCGCCGCGGCCCTACCAGCCGCCGGGCGCCGCGATGGCCCGGGTGCCGAGGGTGTCCAGGCAGGTCCGCAGCCGCGCGTCCGTGCCGGACGGGTCGCCGGCGTGCTCGACCGCCTGGCCGAAGCCGCCGGGCAGGTGGAACATCAGCAGCCGCGCGCCCTCGCTCCCGGCGCGCAGGGCAGTGATGGTGCCGGCAGGCACGAAGGCGAAGGTGCCGGCCCCGGCCCCGCTCACCTGGTCGTCCAGCAGCACCTGCGCCTGCCCTTCCAGCACATAGAGGGCCTGGTCCTGCGCGTGGACCCAGGCGCCGAACCCGGCGCCGGCCGGCATCTCCACCTCGAACAGGTCGTAGGTGCCCGCCGTGTCGCCAGCCCCTGCAAGCCGCCGCCACGCCAGCCCGAACGCGCCGAACGCCGGAGCCGTGTCAGCCTCGGCGATGTGGACCGGCGCAGCGGCAGCGGCCGAGGGCGCCGTCACCATCACGTCCTCGGTCGGCTTTCCGGTGAACGGCATCAGGGCCACCTTCTTCATGCCGAACAGCCTGGACAGGATCATCACTTGGTCGGGCGGCGGCATCGGCGCCTCCTCCGGCGCCGGGCTGCGCCGTTCCGGCGCGAGCTTGGCAACGCTCATCAGGATCATCTCGAAGCCGGCCGGGGTGTAGAAGTTCAGCACGCGCGCCGCCTCGCTCTCGACCACGAAGGTGTGCTCGGTCGTGCGCGGCAGGTGGACGAAGCCGCCCGCCCCCACCGTCCTGGATTGCCCGGCGGCGATGAACCTGATCCTGCCCTCCAGGACATAGAAGCCTTCGTCCATCGGGTGCGAATGGGCCGGCGGCCCAAGGCCGGTCGGCATGAGCTGGTCAATCAGCGCCAGGCGGTTGCCGGTCTGCACGCCCGTCGCCATCGGCAGCCACAGGGTCCTGACCAGCCAGAAGGCCGGTGCGGTCTCGCGGTCGAGCAGATACGGCCTGGCGCGATACGGATCGGTGAAGTGGACCATGCGGCTCTCCCGGGATGTTTGCCGGACCGTATGCCGGACGCCGCGGCGGGAGAATGCCGCCCGGCGCCGCTGTCCGCAGGGTGGACACATCCGCCAAGCGCGTTGCCAGCCGGCCGGCGCCGCAGCAAACCCGCCCCATTGCGGTCCAGGAACCGGACGCGGGACAGCCGCACCGACCGCCCGCAATCGGGATGGAGCGCAGTCATGGAGATCACGTCGCTTGGCTACGTCGGCATCCGGTCGGACAGGCTTGAGGACTGGAACGCCTTTGCGGCCGGCCTGCTGGGAATGCAGCGGGTGGACCGCGGCCCGTCCATGGGCGCCTTCCGGATGGACGACCGCAAGCAACGCCTGATCGTCAACGCGGACGCGGACGACGAGCCGTGCTTCCTCGGCTGGGAGGTCGCGCAGGCGCAGGACCTGGAGACCCTGGCCGCCCGCCTGGAGGCGAACGGCACCGCGGTCGCGTGGGGGACGCAGGCGCTGGCAGGGGAGCGCTGCGTGTCGCGGCTGATCGTGTTCCGCGACCCGGCGGGCCAGCGGCTGGAGGCGTTCTGGGGGCCGGAGGCGGCGGCCACGCCGTTCGTGCCGGGCCGCCCGGTGTCCGGCTTCAAGACCGGCCCGCTGGGGATGGGCCATGTCGTGCTCAACGTGGCCGACGTGGAGCCGCTGGTGCCGTTCTACCGCGACCTGCTGGGCTTCCGGGTGAGCGACTACGGCCTGCAGCCCTACAAGCTGTTCTTCTTCCACCTGAACGACCGCCACCACAGCTTCGCCATGATCGGGTCGGGCCGGACCGGCCTGCACCACTTCATGGTCGAGATGCACAGCCTGGACGACGTGGGCCAGGGCTACGACCTGGCCCAGCTCCAGGAGGGGCGGGTGGCCTACACGCTGGGCCGGCACACCAACGACCACATGACCTCGTTCTACGCGCGCACCCCGTCCGGCTTCTTCGTGGAGTGCGGCTGGGGCGGGCGCCTGATTGATCCCGCCACCTGGACGCCGCACGAGACCTTCGACGGGCCGAGCCTGTGGGGCCATGAGCGGCTCTATTTGCCCGAGGAGCCGCGCGCGCGCCTGCGCGACATGCGGCTGGACGCGGCCCGGCGCGGCGTCCGCGCCCCGGTCGAGATCAACTGCCTGTGGCTCTCGTCGCTGGGGCAGCAGGCGGCAGACCCTTCCGTGCCTTGACAAACCGGGCGGGACCCGCCCGGCGGCCACCGTCCAACAAAAATGCCGGGCCAACCGGACCGCTTGAGCGAAACAGGGGAAAACATCCATGCGCCTTGACTCGAAAACCGGCTCGGCACCAGCCTCAAGCCGTTCTGATCCGCCCGGCAGGACCGGGCAGGCCGACCTTCTGCCGGAGTCGAGCACGCGGTTGCCGAACCGGCTGACATACCCGGTCAGGACAGGGCTGAGGCCGGCCATCGCCCTTGGGAGCGTCGCGGTCGAGGGCCGGTATGGTCCCGCAGATTTCGAGACCGCAGCCCCAGCCTTTGCCTGCCCGTGGACACGCAGGCGTAAGTGGCGGCGCGCAGCGTTCCCGAGTGGGCGGACGCCACGATCAATCAGGCGGCGTCATGATCGGCGCTCGTCGGCTACGGCGTGTCCAACATGATCTTCAACGCCATAGTAAACGCATTGAACCCATACCGATGGCCCTCTGCTCTGACCCTTCCGTTGATGCACCGTCATTGCGAGCCGCCCTTGCGGCATGGCGATCCAGGGCCGGCAAGGCCGTGCCTGCCGCCCCTGGGTTGCCGCGTCGCTGCGCTCTTTGCAATGACGGAAACGGTTAGGGCAAATGGCCGTTGGTATCACTTCAGGGGCGGTTTCCAGAATTCCGGGCGCGGCCGGGAACGTGCATGTGATTGGCGTCCCAGGTCGGCGCGGCCTTCCGCACCTGGCGCAACATAACCGGAGTCGGGGCGTGCCTGACGGCCAGGCTGCCATGCCGCGGTGGCCGGACACCCCTCATCAACCTGGCAGTGCCCCTCGAACGGCACAGGGCACCCCGGACCAGAACGAGGACGGCTCCCCCGCGACGGACCACTTGCCGCCGCCGGCCGATCCAGGCAGCGCACCCGCTCACGCCGCCCCAAAGTCCTGCAGCAGCCGCGCCGCTGCCAGACGGCCCGACATCGCCGCCATCGGGATGCCAGGCCCGGGATGGACGCTGCCCCCGGCCAGGTACAATCCCGGCGTGCGCCCTGCCGCCCCGGCACGGCGGAAGCTGCCCGTGGCGCCGTGATTGGCACGCCCGTAGAGCGCTCCGCCGGTAGCAGGGAAAAGGCCGTTGAACCCCGTGGGCGTCGTCACGACGCCTGCCTCGGCATGACGGTCCACCGACAGGCCGCAGGCTTCGAGCAGGCCGAACGCCCGCTGCCCGAGATCGGCCACGGCAGCCGCCCCGAGCGGCACCACGTCGCCGTCGGCCGGCGCGTTCACCAGCGCCAGCAACCGCTCCGGCGCACCGTCCGCAGGCCCGCCGGCCTCGCCGCGGTCCTGCGCGCACAGATAGACCGTGGGCGCCGCGGCGATGCTGCGGCGGCGGAAGATCGCGGCGAACTCCTCGGCGTAGTCCTCGGCGAAGAAGACGTTGTGGTGCGCCAGGTCGAACCCGCTCGTCCGCGCATGGAGGCACCAGGTCACGGCCGACAGCGACCGGCTGCCGCGCGATGTCGCCGCCACCGGGCGCTGAGCCGCCGGCAGCGCCGAGATGTCGCCGTTGAACACGACCGCGTCGGCCTCGATGCGCTCCCCGCCGGCCAGCGCCACCCCGGCCGCGCGTCCGCCCTCGACGATCACCTCGCGCACCTCGGCCCCGAAGCGGAACTGCGCGCCCTGGCGCTCCGCGAGCGCGCGCATGGCCTGCGCGACCCGGTGTATGCCGCCGCGCACCAGCCATACGCCGTCCTGCTCGACATGGGCGATGAGCATGAGCGTCGCCGGCGCCTGCCACGGCGAGGCGCCGACATAGGTGGCGTAGCGGCCGAACAACTGGCGCAGCCTGGGGTCCCGGAAGTGGTCGCCCAGCGCGCCCCACAAGGTCCGCAGCGGCGCGGTCCGCCATAGCCCCGGCAGCCCCCGCACGCCGAGGCGGCGCACCAGGTCCAGCGGCGAGGGGCGCTGCCCGGCGATGAAGGAGCCGGCCAGCGTGCGGTAGATGTCGGCGCTGCGGGCGCAGAAGTCGAGATAGGCGCGCGCCTCGGCCGCACCTGCGAACTCGCCGATGGCCTCTGCCGACCGGGCGGTGTCGGCGAACAGGTCCAGCCGTCCGCCGGCCCGCCAGGCGTGCCGGGCCAGCAGCCCGGCGGGAACGAGGTCGAGATGGCTGGAAAGCTGCTCCCCCGCGTCGGCGAACAGGTCCTCGAAGATGCGGCGCATGGTGAAGACGGTGGGGCCGGCGTCAATTGCGGCGTCGCCCGCCTGCACGCGGCGCATCTTGCCCCCGGGCGTGGCGGCACGCTCGCAGACCGTGACCGCGGCGCCCTGCCGGGCCAGGTCGGCGGCGGCGGCAAGGCCGCCCATGCCGGCGCCCACGACTACGACGCGCCGCGCCGCCCGCGCGCCCATGCGCCCGCTCACCATGCGCCCGCTCAATCGAGCAGGGCCGCGGCGCTGGCCTGCCGCGCCGGAGCGTGGGCGCGCTGCCGCAGGTCAACCACGCGGCGGTGATACAGGAGGATGGCCAGCCCCGTCACCAGCGGGATCGCCCACATCGCCGGATGCAGCGCCAGGGCGGGGAACGCCCGCACCGAGCCGAACGCCATGAACGCAGTATAGACGGAGATGCCGGCGCCGACGATGGCCTTGATGTGCTCCTTCAGCCAGTCCATCGGCTTGTGCCGCCGGGCATGGAGGAAGGCCAGGTTGGTGCCGCCGGTGGCGACGCCCACGACGGCGATGGCCATCATCAGCGGCTGGCCGATCTGCCAGCCCTGCCAGGCGCAGTTCAGCGCGGCGGCGATGACGGCGTATTGCAGCCCCAGGTTCAGCGCGGTGCGGCTGGCGGCGATGTCGTCGCGGTTCCGCACGCACAGCCAGCCGTACCAGGCGAGGTTGACGGTCAGGATGCCGACATGGAGCATCATCCAGCCGAAGATGCCGCGTATGAACGGGGCATCGAAGCGGTCCGCCAAATGCGGGTGCGTGCCGATCGGATCGGCCAGGGTGAACAGGCCCAGGCCGATGGCCAGGCTGCCGGTAATAAGCACGGCGACCGTGAACACCCGGCCCCAGCGCTTGTGCCGCGTGCCGCCCTTGCGGCCGATCACCGGCACCCAGAACGACACCGCGCCCACGCTGCCGGCGATGACATGGGCCGCGATCAAGCCCTGGAACACGAGCAGTTCCACCGATGCGCCTCCCCTGCTCCGGCCCGGGCCGGACGTGCCTTGGGCGACAATGGCACTTGACACTTCCGGGTGTAAAGTTGCTCGCTCGCCGCCAGGGCAGCCCGCGAGGCGGCCCCGGAAGCCAGCACGAAGCCAGCACGAAGCAGCCAGCGCATGAACGTCATCCCGGGCCGGCCCGAGCCGCAGCGCGGCCCCTACGTCCCACCGAGGCCCGGCACGCTGTCGGCCGTGACCGCCCTGATGCGGGCGGCCCTGCACGGCGACGGCGACCTGCTCAGCCTGCTACCGACCGCCGCCTACCGCGTGCCGGTCGGCCCGCTCGGCTACTCCCGCCGCCAAATCCTGATCGTGAACCAGCCGGACCTGGTGCGGCACGTCCTGGCGGACCCGGAGGGCATCTTCCCCAAGAGCGACCTGATGGTGAACGCCCTGGCGCCGCTGATCGGCGACTCGATCTTCGTGTCCA
>JAABUN010004089.1_pt1 | contig 20736 bp, 17 predicted proteins | sample 5559311 | NCBI WGS metagenome assembly JAABUN01 (sample SAMN10711877, study PRJNA513370) | rock metagenome | isolation source: Antarctica rocks | place: Antarctica: Victoria Land, Siegfried Peak sud
GCCAGGTGTTCCCGAGCTCGAACGGCTCGGCCGCACCATCGCGGCCTGGGAAGCCCAGCTGCTCGCCTACTTCACCACCGGCGGCGTCTCCAACGGCCCGACCGAGGCGGTCAACCTGCTCGTGAAGAGGATCAAGAGGGTCGGCTTCGGGTTCCGCAACTTCGCCAACTACCGGCTGCGGCTGCTGCTGCACTGCGGCATCACCTGGCACACTCACCGCACGACACGGGTCCGAGGCCGGTCACCACGTTTCATGTCGTAGAGCCCGATAAGAGCCTGGAGCGCTGCCCCGTGAAGAGGGAACTGCGCCCGCGCTCGGCTCCCAGCCGTTACGCGAATGTGCAGGAACGTGACCATGCGAGCAAGCAGATCGGCTTGGGACGTTTGGCTGTGCCGACGCAGCCGCAATCGGACGGGGACATGATTCCGATCGAGTATCCACTGCTCCCCGGGGGTTCCAGGACGACATGTGGTCGGTGCTCCACTTCACCGTTGGCACCGGACCCACAGCCGGCTGACGCCGAGGCGTCCTGTTAGCCAAGGCATTCCGACCGCATGGGCTCACGCGCTCGCCGCGCGCGTGTTGGCGACGAGGTCGCGGTAGTGGCCGTAGCGGGCGCCCAGACCAAGAAGCACCACGCCGACGAGCACCTCGCCGCGGTAGTAGCCGACCGCGCACTCGCCGCTCAGGTGGCCCTCGAGCACCCGTACGTCGTCGGCGAGCCCGGGCAGCCCAAACGACTGCAGCCTGATGTCGTACTGATCGCTCCAGAACGCCGGCATCGGGGTGAACGGCAACAACGCCTCGAGCGGGTCAGAGCGTGGCGCCCCGTGATCGGCCTCGGCGGCGAGGTCGGCGGCGAGCACGCCGGCAGCTCGCTTCGCGGTCTCGGTCGGGAAGTTCCAATGCTCGACGCGGCGCGGCACCTCGTCGAACATCGGGTTCGGGAACCGAGCGATGTCGCCTATGGCCACGGCCGTGCGTACCGGCCCGTCGGGGCACAGCGGGCGCAGCCCACCGTCGCACAGCACACCGTCGGAGAGGTCGAGCCGGTTGCCCGCCAGCCACTCGACGTTGGGAAGCGAGCCCACCGCTTCGACCACCACCGTGGCCGACAGCTCGGTGCCGTCGTCGAGCACCAACCACTCCGGTCCACCGCCTCCGCCGTGACGGCCGTCGAGACGCGCCACCGTCCGCCCGAGGTGGAACCGCACGCCATGCTGCTCGTGCCGACGCCGTAGCTCGCTGCCTACTTCGATACCCAGCGGGCGCTGCAGCGGTACGGGCATGGGATCCACGACGCTGACCTCACAGCCGAGCAGGCTGGCCGTCGCCGCGACCTCGCACCCGATGAACCCCGAGCCGATTACTACGACTTGTCGTCCCGGTCCCAAGTCAACGTGCAGCCGAGTGGCATCGTCCAGGGTGCGGACGACGTGCCGCCAGGCGAGCGGGGCGTCGAGCGGTAACCGGCGCGGGCGAGCACCGGTCGCGGCGACCAAGCCGTCGTACCCGAGGTCCGTGCCGTTGGACAACGCGACCGTGCGGTTCCTGAGGTCCGCTGCGACGACGCTCTCGCCCAGCCGCCAGTCGACGTCGTCGACCGATGACTTCCGGCGGAAGGCAACGGCCTCGTGTGCGAGCTGGCCGGCCAGGCCGTTCTTCGACAACGGCGGCCGGTTGTACGGCAGATGCTGCTCCTCACCGACCACGATGACCTCACCGGCGAAATCTGCCGCGCGCAGCTGCTCAGCCGCGCGCAGGCCACCTAGCCCGGCCCCTACCACGACGACCCGCTGGCTCATCACCGTCCCTCCGGCCTGCGTGGTCCGGCAGCAGCCCGAGCTACTTCAGGGCCAGGGGGTTGATGGGGGACCCGACGGCTCCCGTGAACTTCAGCGGTGGACCGCAGAAAAGGAACTCGAACACCCCGTCGGACTGGCAGTCGCTGGCGAGCGCTTCGAAGTCGAGAATCTCACCCAGAGGAATACCGATGTCGCGCAGCAGCACGCAGTGCACTGGGTTGGTGATCAGCGGATCCTCGTTCGGGATGACCTCGATCCCCCAGTTGTCCATGCACAGTGCACCCAGGTCCTTATCGCGCACCCACTGCATGGAGCCAATTCCGATGCCGGGCTCGGCAGCCATCCAGGCTGGCGCGTCAGCCTCGACGACGAACTTCTTCCGCCAGCCGGTCCTCACGAGAAGCACGTCGCCCGGACGGAGCTCGACGCCCTGGCTGTCGGCCGCCCGATCGAGGTCCTCCGGGGTGATCACATACCCGCCGTCGAGCCAATCGACCCCCTTGGACCGGGCCAAGTCGAGCAGCACGCCGCGGCCGACGATCCCATTGGCGAACGCCTCGATGGAGCATCGCTTGGCACCGTGCGGACTGATCGCGCTTTCGGGAAAGCCGTTGTACAGCTGGCCGTCGTACCAGACGTGTCCGAAGGCATCCCATTGAGACCCTGCCTGCAGCGGCATGAACACGTAGTCGTCGGCCCACTTGATGCCGCCCGGGTAGTCCTGGTCGGCCCCGGCCTCGGACATCAGGCGGACCGGGTTCATCCGGCCCGCGAGCGCTTGCGGGCCACTTGAGTCCAGGGGGATGCCCAAGTCGAACACCGCGCCTCGTCGTACCAGCTGAGCCGCGGCGACGATCCTCTCGGGCGTGATGAGGTTTACGGTGCCGCGTTCGTCCTCGGCCCCCCATCGACCCCAGTTGCTGACCCTTTTGCCGATTTCCCGGAAGTCCTTCGCCTGGTCTGTCATGGATGAGGCACCTCTCCGTCGTTGGGGCCGGCTGTTGTTGGCCCCGGGGTGGATCCCGGGTGCCGAGGTGTTGCCAACAGGCTGTCGATCGCGGAGACGGCACTCGCCCACGACGCCTGTGCGGCCCGACATGTCTCGCGCGCGTCGCCCACGTATCCATCGCTGCGGACCTCTACCGTCGCCAGACCACGACGATCGAGCTCCACCGAGACTGCGTCGTGCAGTGACCTTCCGGACCGGCGGCTGTCGCGCACTGATCGGTAGACCAGCTCGTGGGCTTCCTCGCGGCCGATCGACTCCGCGAGCCGCATCATGTAAGCCTCCGCAAGAATCGCCCCGCCGTTTAGTTGCGCGTTCGCCGCCGCGCGCTCGCTGTCGACCCGGAGGCCGGCGGACAGCCGCGCGGCGACCGCGAACGCCGAGGCGGAGGTGAGCAGAACTGTGGGCAGCGCGCTCCACTCGATCTGCCACTCACCCGCGGCGCGCTCGTGCCCCGCCTCTAGCGCCCGGATCATGCCGAGATGGGCGCCGGTGCAAGACCATGAGAGTCCGATGATCGCTTCCGCGTCTATGGGGTTGGCCTTCTGCGGCATGGTGGACGAGGCCCCGCGCAAGGGGCCGACCATTTCACCGACCTCCGCGATCTCGTCGCGCGAAAGGTCTACGACATCTTTCGCCAGACGCGCCGCCACGGCGGTTAGCGCAGTGAGGACACCGGTCAGCTGCACGAGCGAGTGGCGTGCGACATGCCAGGGGACGGCCGAGAACCGCAGGTGAAGGAGCTCCGCCGACCGACGACGGACGTCGCTCGCCGTGGAACCCATCGCAGCAGACGTGCCGCCCGCCCCGTGCATGGACACGACGGCGGCCCGGTCTGCGGCGCGGATGAGCTCACCGCTGAGATCCGCGACCTGTTCGAGGAAGACGCCGAAGCGAGCCCCGATCGTGGTCGGCACCGCCTGCTGACCGTGGGTCCGTGCGGGAGCGACGTGGCCGGACCACTCCCGTGTGAGAACGGATAGGCCGTAGCCCCACGCCCGGATCAGCTCGTACTGCCGATCCACCACTTCTCGGATCTGCAGGACCAGCGCTGTGTCCATCACATCTTGCGTGGTGAGACCCCAGTGCAAGTATCCGCGCAGGTGCTGGTCCAGTTGTCCGTCGATCTGGCGGATGAGCGGTAGGACGGGGTAGCCCACAACTCGCGTCTCAGACCAGAGGAGATCCTCGTCGATCGTCACTGCGTCGAGGGCCTTGACGATCCCGGCCGCGGCAGCCTCCGGTATCACGCCCAGCTCGCCTTGGACCTCCGCGACGACCTGCTCGACGCGGACCAGGTGGCGCACGAACCTGGTCTCGGAGAGAAGCTCCGTCGTCGCCGGTTCGCCGTACAGCCGGAGTAGCAGGTTCATCGGCTGCGGCGGTGCATGCTGCTGCCGCTCCTGCGCTGCCGCCATCGCTTCGTCACCCATCGGCAGGGCGCACGGCTAGAACCTCACGTGGAGGGTCCGCAGCACGCGCGAATTGCGCTTGGCCGTGTTCCAGTGCGGCTGTTCGTCAACGAGCTGGAGGTTGGGAAAACGTTCCAGGATCGTGGTGAAGACGATCTGTCCCTCGAGTCGCGACAGCGGGGCTCCGACGCAGAAGTGCGGCCCCAGGCCGAAGCCGATGTGCCGGTTGGGCTTGCGTTCGATGTCGAAGACATCTGGGTCGACGAAGTGGTCGGGATCGCGGTTGGCGATGTTGAGCATCTGGAAGGCGATGTCTCCGGCCTTCAGCTGCTTGCCCCCGAGCTCAGTGTCCTGCTTGACCAACCGCGGCTGCCTCGGGATCGGACTCTCGAAGCGGATGAACTCCTCGACGGCTGATCGGACCAGATCCGGGTTGTCCCGCACCCGCTCCCAGGCGTCCGGGTGGGACCGCAGGAGGTAGAGGCCGTTTCCCACCAGCGCCGTCGTGGTCTCCTGGCCGGCACCCAGGAGCGTGATGCACGTGCTCAGAAGCTCAGGCTCGGTCATCGTGGCCCCCTCCTCCTCGGCCGCGACCAGGTGGCTGAGCAGGTCATCAGTGGGCTCGCGACGGCGCTGCTCGATCATTTGCCGCAGGTAGTCCTTCGCCTCCAGCAGGGAGTTCTGGGCCGCCGTCAGCAGCTCCACCGTGGGCTTGTTGACCCCCTGAAAGCCGAGGAGGTCGTCGGCCCACTTCTTGAAAAGCGGTCGGGCCTCCGGAGGGGCACCCATGAGCTCGGCGAGGACCGTGGACGGGAGAGCCCACGCAAGCTCGCCGATGACCTCCATCCCCCCGTTGGGCACGGCCCTGTCGAGCAGCTCATCGACAATGGCCTGAATCCGCGGTCGCATGGCCTCGACCACCTTCGGGTTGAAGGCGGTGAGGACGAGGGCGCGCAGCCGGGTGTGGTCCGGAGGGTCCGAGTGCAGGATGCCCTTGGTGTTGTAGTGGTCCTCGAACGGCTTGAACTGGGCGCGTGCCTCAGGGGGCAGGTACGCCGAGGCCTTCGCGAGGCGTCCCTCGTTCGAGAAGGACTTGTAGTTCTTGAAGGTCGTCGTCACGTCGTCGAAGCGGGTGACGAGCCACCCGCCGATCGCGTCGCTCCAGTGAACGGGGTCGAGCTCCTGCAGCTGGCGCAGCACGTCTATCGGGTCGGCGTCGAACTCGGTGGTACCGAGCTGGGCATCCAGTGCGTCGATCGTGGTGCTCGTCATGCCGTTCCTCCCTGGTCCTGATTTCCGCGTCGGTGGGTGACCGTCAGCAATCGGCAGGCGTTCCGGCACCGCCTCGCGATCGGACCCATACAGTTTTCGCGTTGCAGAACTCCTTGATCCCCATGGCAGCGAGCTCGCGGCCATGGCCGGAGTTCTTGATGCCTCCGAACGGCAGTTCTGGATAGGAGACACTCATCCCGTTGATGAAGACGGCGCCGCACTCGAGGCCGTCGATAAGCACGGCTTGTTCCGCCTCGTCGTCCGTCCAGGCGCTGGCGGAGAGCCCCAGGTCGGTCGCGTTCGCCAGCTCGATGGCGCCGTCGAGGTCGGGCACGGTGTAGAGCTGCGCCACGGGACCGAAGAGCTCCTCTCGGTAGATCCGCATGTCCTCGGTGATGTCGGTCAGCAGCGTGGGTTCGAAGAACCAGCCCGGCCCCGGTCCCGGGTGCCCGCCCAGGAGGACGGTCGCGCCTCGGTCCACGGCATCTCGGACCAGTGCGCTGACGTCTGCCAGCCCGGCCGGCGTGGCTAGGGGTCCCACGTCGGTGCCCGGCGCCATCGGATCACCCATCACCAGCTCCGCCATCCCCTTGACGAGCAGGTCGCGGAACTCGTCCACCACGTCAGCGTGAACGATGAAGCGCTTGGCGGCGACGCAACTCTGGCCGGTGTTCTGGCAGCGCGACTGCACACCCACAGCGGCGGCCTGAGCGAGATCAGCGGACGGGAGCACGATGTACGGGTCGTTGCCCCCCAGCTCCAGCACGCTTTTCTTGACAGCCCGGCCGGCGAGGGCGCCGACAGAGCGGCCGGCTCCCTCGCTGCCGGTGAGCGTTACCGCCACGACACGCGAGTCGTTGATCACCGACTCGATCTGCGAGGTGTCGATCAGTAGGGTCTGGAACACGCCCTCGGGCAGGCCGGCACGCGTGAAGATGTCCTCAAACGCCAGCGCCGAGCGCGGGACGTTGGAGGCGTGCTTCAGCAGACCCACGTTGCCGGCCATCAGCGTGGGCGCCGCGAACCGCATCACCTGCCAAAAAGGAAAATTCCACGGCATGACCGCCAGTACCGGCCCGAGCGGCTGCCAGTGGGTGTAGGCCTTCGAGGCACCCACCGCCTCACCGGGGACGGGCTCGTCGGCGAGGAACTGCTCCGCGTGACGCGCGTAGAACCGAGCCCCAATGGCGCACTTCGCCACCTCGGCGCGAGCAGAAGGCAGCGGTTTGCCCATCTCCCTCGTGATGATCGTCGCAAGCCGATCGTTCTCGTCATCCAGGATGTCGGCGGCGCGTTCCAGCCACGTCGCCCGCTGGGCGAACGACGTACCCCGGTACTTCGCAAAAGCCGCAGCGGCCTGCGCCAGCTTGCCCTCGAGGGCCGCCGAACCGAGCGCCTCGAACTCCTCAAGGGTCTTGCCCGCGGTCGGGTCTGTCGTTGCGATGGCCACGCCGATGCTCCTGGTCTGCAGGTCTGGTCAGTGGTCAGGGCTGAAGCCGAATGCCGTCGATCTCGGCACCTTCGGAGTACACCGTCGTCCCGATCTCGACGCCGGTGCCACGCGTGTCGAAGGCCAGGCGTCTGGCGACCAGGACAGCGCAGGGGTGCCGCAGGCCGAGCCAGACTCGTTGGTCCCTGGTCGCCAGCCGGGCTGACACGCGCAGGCTCGCCACGCTCAGCTCGATGCCGTACTGACTGGAGAGCGTCGTATACAGGCCGGTCCGCTCAAGGGCTTCGACCGTCGGGGCCGGTGCGCCCGACAGGTTCAGCAGGTTGTCGATCACGGCCACCGGTTTCTCAGCGGCGCTCCGGATGCGTCGGACAACCATCAGCGGCGCACCGACGGTGATGTGCAGGTCGGCAGCGACGTCCTCTGTTGCAGCGACGGTTGTGATCTCGAGCACTCGGGTGGTCGGTCGCAGGCCCCGTGCCTCGAGGTCGTCGTACAGGCTGCTGAGGCGGGCCGGCCGGTTGAGGACCGCCGGCGCGACGAACGTACCAACGCCCCGCTTGGTGTAGATGCGCCCTTCCTGCGCGAGATGTGACAGGGCCTGGCGCAACGTCGGCCGCCCGATGCCAAGGGCCGCGGCCATCTCGGTCTCCGGCGGGATCGGGGTGTCACCGTCGGGCGAGTACATGCCCAAGATCACACCGATGGAGCGCGCCGCCTGCAGATAGAGGGGTTCTCCACTCACTCGTCGTACGCGGTGGCGACGAAGCTCTTCCAGTGCTCCATCGGTCGGCGTACGGGCCGCCTGCGAGGTCATGGATGGAACGTAGCGTGGCTAAGTTGTCTTGACAACTCTACCGGAGGCTAACTACGTTGCCCGAGCGGCCCCCTGGCGATCCGGCCGCGTCCGTGCGAGCGACCCACCGATGGATCCCGTCTCGGTGGCAGCGTGGCGCGGAACCAGCCGCCCACGTCCTAGCGCTTCACGAAAGGGATCAGAGATGACCGGATCAACGACCTCGCACCGCGGCCAGCCCGGGTGGCGACGTCGCAGAACCGCGGCGATGCTCGCGCTAGGAACGATCTCTATCGCCGGACTTGCAGCGTGTGCCAGCAAGGACGACGCCGGCTCAGGCGGCTCAGGCGGTTCCGGTGGCAGCAAGACGATCGGCGTAGTGCTGAACAACCTCTCGGACAGCAACCAGGCTGACATCCTCAAGGGCTACCAGGACCAGGGCGCCAAGTACGGCTGGACCGTCAAGTCCACCGACAGCCAGGGGGACCCGGCCAAGGCCAACGCGGCCGTCAGCACGTTCGTGCAGCAGCGCGTGGCCGGGATCGCCGTGCTCGTTTACCAGGGCTCCGTCCTGCAGTCTGGGATCTCCGCTGCCAAGGGAGCCGGCATCCCCGTCATCCTGAACGGGGCGAATACCCTCGTCGACGGCGTCGCCGCGGCGATTCCTGTCGCAGCCGGCAAGGTGCAGGCCGAAACGCTCGTCAAGGGAATCGACGGGCAGGGCTCGGTCCTCATGTTCACCTACCCGCCCGGTGCGCCCTGCGTAGCCCAGTTCGACGAGAGCAAGCGCGTGTTCGACGCGAACCCCGGCATCAAGTACACGACACACGACGTGCCGGCTCCGGGGTGGATCGTCGAGGCGCAGAAGGCGACCGGCGCCTGGCTGCGGACGCACCCCGCTGGCTCTGGGAACCTGGCCATCTGGGGATGCTGGGACGGCCCCACCTTCGGTGCCATGGCAGCACTCAGGTCCGCCAACCGTACGGACGTGAAGGTGTACGGCAACGGGGGGGAGCCGGGCGCGCTGGTGGCGGTCAAGAATGGAACGATGACCGCCTCGATCTTCTACGACCAGTACACCGGTGGTGGTCTCGCAGGCGCAGAGCTGCTGCAGGGAGCCATCAAGGCCGGCTCGTCGTGGTCCCCGAAGGTCCAGCCCAACCCCTCGGAGCTCGTCGACTCCAGCAACATCGGGGACCTGTGCTCGAAGAACCCCGCCAAATGCAAGTGACGGGTCGACTCCACTGACGACCACCATCCGAGGAGGTTCGCGTGGCTACAGATTCACACCGGGGCGCGAGCCGCCCGGATGTTCCCTTGCTGTCGGTTCGCGGGCTTGTGAAGAGTTTCGGCGGTGCGCCCGCACTGCGTCACGTCGACTTGGATTTCCCCACGGGAGAAGTTCACGGGCTCATCGGGGCGAACGGTGCCGGCAAGAGCACCCTTATCAAGGTACTTGCCGGTGCTGTTCAACCCGACGGCGGGACTATCCAGATCGACGGCCATGAGGTAGACATCCTCAACGGGTCGCGAGCCCGTGCGCTCGGGCTCGGGTTCGTCCACCAAGAGCTCAACCTGATCCCGAAGTTCACCATCGCGCAGAACCTCGGCCTCGGACAGTCGCGCCCGGCGCGGATGCCCCTGCTGGTCAATAAGCGGGAGCTCACGAAAAGCGCCCACGAGGCCATGGAGCTAGTGGGGCTCAAGCGAGACATCGAGACGGTGACAGAGAGCCTCAGCGTGGCCGATCAGTGGTTGGTATGCATCGGACGGGCGCTCGTCCACGAAGCAAGGTTCATCGCCATGGACGAGCCAACGGCGTCGCTGTCCCACACGGAGGCGAACCGGCTCTTCGAGCTGATCCACTCGCTGCGTCGTCAAGGGATCACCATCGCGTACGTCTCGCACCGGCTGGACGAGATCCTCGACCTCTGCGACCGGGTGACCACCTTCCGCGACGGCAGGACGGTCGGAACGCGACCTCGGCCCGAGCTCTCCCGAGAGGACCTCGTACGCACGATCACCAACCAGGAGATCCCTGCCGCTTCGGTGGGCCAGGCACCTGCGCTTAGGGCGGTCGCAAGTCGGCAGGTGGTCGCGAAGTCCGTGACCGGCGAAACGCCGCTTCTCGAAATCAACGGTCTCGAGAGCGGCAAGCTGTCGGCAGTCAGCCTCGCGATCGCGCGCGGTGAGATCGTCGGTCTGGCAGGGCTCGTGGGCTCGGGTCGCAGCCACCTGCTGAGGACACTGTTCGGTGTCGACCGTCACGTCGCGGGCGAGGTCTTTCTCAACGGTCGCCGCGTCGCCTTCAAGAACCCGACCGAGGCCATTGCTGCCGGGGTCGCGCTCATTCCCGAGGAGCGGCGGAAGCAGGGCCTGATCCTGGAGAAGTCGATTGCGTTCAACTTGAGCATGGCGTCCTTCCGGCAGGCATCGCTGTTGGCGTTGCTTCCTCTCTACAGCAGGCGTCGCGCGAATGCCTGGGCCAAGACGATCGCAGGGCAGCTCCACATCAAGTGCCAGAGCGTGCGCGACCCGGTCGGGACCCTCAGCGGCGGGAACCAGCAGAAAGTGGTGTTCGGCCGGTGGTTGGCGAGGCGCCCACAGCTGCTGCTCCTCGACGAGCCGACCCGCGGTGTGGACGTCGGTGCCCGAGCTGAGCTCCACATGGTGGTCCGATCGATCGCCAACGACGGTGCAGGCGTCCTCATGGTCTCGTCGGAGTTCCAGGAGCTCCTGAACTGCGACCGTGTCCTCGTAATGCGCGAGGGTGCTCTCGCCGGTCAGCTGACCGGCGAGTCGATCACCGAGACCAACATGACCGCCATGTGTTTTGGAGAGGCCGCAGCATGACGACGACCAATTCGGACCCCCCCATTGCGGCAGTGGTGCCGGCACGCGCGGAGACTGAGAGCAGTCCGTCCCGCGTACGGGACTGGGGGCTGAAGGCGCTAGCGTTCCTAGCCCGTTACGGCGCGATCGTGATCCTCCTGGGCATGTGCGTTGCATTCTCCATCACCTCGCCGTACTTCCTGACGAGTGCGAACCTGCTCGTCGTGCTGAATCAAGTGTCGATCGTGGCCGTGCTCGCCGGTGGCCTGACAATCATTCTGGCCGCCGGGCAGTTCGACCTGAGCATCGGCTACGTTGCGAGCTTCGCCGGCGTCGTCGCCGCCGGCACCATCGCGCTGCACCAGCAATCAGTCGTCGTCGGCGTCATCGTCGGCCTGCTGATCGGCGCCGCCGTCGGCCTCGTCAACGGCCTTATCGTGTCCAAGCTCAGGGTCAACGCGCTCGTGGCGACGCTGGGGGTCGGAACGATCGTAGTAGGACTGAACTTTCTCTATCACTCCGGAACGTCCATCACCGGCGACATCCCTGCGTCTTTCGTCCAGATCACGTTGGGGACGGTGTTCTTCGGGGTCTCCAACCTCGTCATCATCGCCGCGGTGATCCTCCTCTTGCTGTGGCTCTTCCTGAATGTCACCGTTCCGGGCCAGGAGACGCAGGCCATCGGCGGCAGCGAGGAGGCATCGCGGCTCGCAGGTGTCCGCGTGGACCGGGTAAGGATTCTGGCCTTCGCCATCACCGGCCTCTGCGCGGGGGCGGGTGGAGTGCTGCTCGCCTCCACGCTCGCGGGCGGCGAGGCCACAGCCGCCGACAGCTATCTTCTCGACGCCTACGCGGCGGCGTTTCTAGGCTCGGCAGTGCTGCGAAACGGGGAGTTCCACATCCTCGGGACGGTCGTCGGTGTGCTGACGGTAGGCGTCGGCTTCAACGGGTTGGCGCTGTTCAACGCACCGTCGCCGTACCAGTACTTGTTCAAGGGTGGCGTGCTGATCCTGGCTGTGGCATTCAGCACGGTTGCGCGCCGGTACGCGCCGGTCGCTGGCCGCGGTGCGAGGATCCGACGCCGAAGCAGTGCTGAGTGACCCGGGGACGCGGCAGTTAGCTGCGGGGTCACCGACGCGCGTCGTCACGCGCACTGGCGCCAGCGGACACCACGACCCTCGCGCGACAGGCGGCGCGCACATTCGATTTGGCTCTCTGTACTGCCCCGACCCCGAAGCAGAAAGGCTGCGACCCTCGATGGACGCCGAAGGCAGAGCGAAGGCACTGGAGGCGTTGGCGACCCACTCCGGTGGCTTCGCGATGGTGGCGAATGACGGCCGGGAGTCGCTCCGCGGAATGCTCCACACTGCCGGCAGGCCGTCGGAGGATGACGCCATTGCGGACTTCAAGGTCGCCGTCTCCCGGCACCTAGGTCCTTTCTGCTCGGCCATGCTCATCGATCTGATGTACGGCGCGGCGGCCCTTGACGAACACAAGCGGGTGAGCCCCGACGCCGGGCGGATCGTGTCGGTCGACCTCTTCGACGAACCTCGGTTCGGCCCACTGGCCGCGACCACCCTGGACCGCGACGAGATGGCACCCGAACGAATCCCCTCGGACGTGCACGCTCTGAAGTTCTTCGTGTTCTGGCACCCCGACCAGCCGAGGTCGGTCCGCCTGGACGAGGCCAACGAGTTCGTACAGCGTTGCGCCGACCTGAGCTTGCTCTCCCTCCTCGAGGGCGTGGTGCAGCTGCCAGCGGGGGATCCCCGCTTCGACGACTCGTTGCTGGCAGCCTCCGCGGAGTTCGGCGCCTGCCGTCCGGACCTCTACAAGACGCAGGTTCCCTCCCTCGGGCGCGCCGCCCCGGAGCAGATCGAACAGGTGAGCCGGGAACTGTCGGCCACTGTCGGCGCGCCGTGGGTGGCGCTGTCCAACGGCGTGCCGGCAGATGCCTACGCCGACGTTGTGACCGCAGTGTGCCGCGGGGGTGCTTCGGGCTTCCTGGCCGGGCGGGCGACATGGGGCCCGGCGATCACCGCTGAAGACCCCGAGCACGAGCTGGCGACCACCGGGGCGCAGCGGCTGCGTGAGTTCGCGAGCCGGGTCGAAAGAGATGCCATCCCATGGTGGACCGCTGCGGGACTCCCGCGGCCCTCCGCGGCGCTGTCGACCAGCGAACGGGACGCGTGACCCGTGCGGTCGGCGATTCTCGGAGTGGATGTCGGCACCAGCGCGACGAAGGCCGTCGTCGTACGGGCTGACGGCGTTCTGCTCTCATCGGCAACCACCACACACCTTGTGTCGAGTCCGCAGCCGCACATGTTCGAACACGATGCTGAGGAGGCCTGGTGGGCCGGCGTGGTGGCCGCGACCAGGGCGGCCCTAGCCGATCTCCCATCCGATACCCGCGTCGAGGCGATCGGTCTCAGCGCCTGCGGGCCGTGCCTGGTCCCGGTCGACGGTGCCGGCAGGGCGCTCCGACCTGGCATCCTGTACGGCGTCGACACGCGGGCGTCGGCCCAGGTCGCGGCCACCGAACGCGCAATAGGTCCCGACAAGGTCCGCGCCGACTTCGGTATGCCGTTGAGCAGTCAGACCGTGGGTCCGAAGATCGACTGGTTGGTCGAGAACGAGCCGGAGACCTTCGCGGCAACCAGCCAGCTCCTGACGGCCAACTCCTTCGTTGCCTACCGGCTCAGCGGCCGCGCGTGCATCGACCACCATCAGGCCGCCTACTTCGCTCCCTACTACCGGGACGGCGCGTGGGACAGCACGTATGACACGGCGGGTGTCGTGTCCCGCTTACCCGAGCTCGCCTGGAGCGACGAGGTGATCGGCGCGGTAACCGACGCGGCCGCCGCCCAGACCGGGCTGCCGCCGGGCGTGCCGGTCGTCCTAGGTTCGAGCGACGGATTGACCGGCGCGTACGGCGCCGGAACTCAGGCCGAGGGCGACGGCGTGCTCAACTACGGCACGACGCTCGGCCTGACGGTGTTCGCGCCCAGGACGGCTGCGACCGGAGGCGTGTGGCGGACCCCTGGAGCCGTTGCGGGACAGGACTGCCTGCTGGCTGGACTGTCCACCGGCGGCGTGCTGGCTACCTGGTTCGTCGAGCAGCTCGGCCGCGACCTGCTCGTTGATGCGCCGGACGACGCCGCCGGCGCCTATCACCGCCTCGCCGAGGAGGCGGAGCGATCCCCGGCAGGCGCGGCCGGCCTGCTGCTCCTGCCGTACTTCGCCGGTGAACGGACCCCGATCTACGATCCCGGCGCCGCTGGGGTCCTGCTCGGGCTGCGCCTGAGCCACTCGCGGGGTGACCTCTACCGCGCGGTGCTCGAGGGCACCGCGTACGGCATACGTCACGTCCTGGAGGAGATGTCCCGGCTCGGTGGCGTTGTCGAGACGCTCCGAGCGGTGGGCGGAGGTCTGCGAACCGCGCTCTGGCAGCAGATCGTCAGCGACGTCACAGGCTTGCCGCAAAAGATCATATCGCCCCATCACGGCGCACCCGTCGGCGCGGCCCATCTCGCGGCACTAGGAACAGGGCTCGTAGCGGAGGGGCATTCCCCGTCCAGCTGGGTCGCGGTGAGCAAGGTTGTTACACCTCAACCAGCCGTGCGGCCAGTCTACGACGCCCGCTTCGCCGTCTACCTCGAGGCGTACCAGCGGACGCGGCCGCTCATCGAACAGCTGCGACCTGACGACGCGCACGAGTCCTTCCGCTCCACCGCCGGCTTGCTCGCAGCGTCTCAGCCAGAAAAGAGATCCTGATGCAGGCATTGATGTACCGGTCGGTGGGTGTCCTGGAGATCACCGAAGTCGACGCTCCCAAGCTGCCTTCCGGCGGCGTCGTCGTAGGGACGGCGTACGCCGGGGTCTGCGGGTCGGACATCCGATCATGGCGTCACGGCAACGCCCGTCTCAAGGGGCCGCAGATCCTGGGGCACGAAGTGTCGGGCACCATCATCGGGTCCGACGTCGGGGACCTTCCCGTCGGCACCCGGGTCGCTGTCTGTCCGGGCATCTCGTGCCTGCGCTGCGAGCAGTGCCAGCGCGGAGGCGCCATCTGGTGTCGCCAGCGGAGATCTCTGGGGTACGACTTCCCCGGGGGGATGGCCGAGCAGTTCGCGCTGCCCAGCGAAGCGGTCGAACTCGGGTGCGTCGTGCCCGTCCCCGACCACCTCTCGCTGCGCGCCGCGTCGCTCGCGGAGCCGCTGCACACGGTCCTCAACGGCCAGGCTCGGGCCAGAGTGGGCGCCGACGACTCGGTGCTCGTGATCGGTCTCGGGCCCATCGGGACGTTGCACACCGCAGTCGCGCGATCCCGTGGAGCCGGCCCGGTGTTTGCCGTCGACATCCTCGATGGACGGGTGGCTGCAGCAGCCGCGTTCCTCGGCCACGATGCCGCCCGCGTTCATCCCGGTGATGCCAGCACGGTGCGCTCGTGGGCCCCCCGTGCCGGGTTCGACATCGTCGTCCTGGCCGCCGGGAGCGCGCCCGCCGTGACGCTCGCCTTCCAGGTCGTCGCCCCAGGCGGTCGGATTCTGGCCTTCGCCGGGATGCCTGCGGACAAGTCGGTCGTCCCCATCGACCTCAACCGAATCCACTACCAGCAGCTCGACCTCGTCGGTGCGTTCGGGGGCAGCCCGGAGTCGTTCCGCCACGCCGTACGTTGGCTTGCCCAGTCGAATCTTGACCTCGACGGGTTCGTGACCACGGCCGTTTCCCTGGCCCAGGGCGTAGAGGCCTTCGAGCTGTGCGAGCAGGGCGTCGGGCTGAAGACGTCGATCGCCGTCGGTCACTGATGGCCAGCGAAGGCCACCACCGGTCGGCAGCCATGGTCGGGCCAGCCATTGTGCCCCTCCCGGAATCTCTCGAGAAAGGGTGAAGAGCATGAGTGACAACCGCGGTGTGGCATACGTGGAGCCGGGAAGGGTCGAGGTTCGCGACATCGACTACCCCGAGTTCGTTCTCCGGGAAGGCCCCGGGGTCAACCCGGCCAACATCGGTCGACAACTTCCCCACGGCGCGATACTCAAGGTCGTTTCGACCAACATCTGCGGCAGCGACCAGCACATGGTCCGCGGCCGCACGACCGCGCCCTCGGGCCTCGTTCTGGGGCACGAAGTCACCGGCGAGGTCGTCGAGGTGGGCGCTGGGGTCGAGTTCGTCAAGGTCGGCGACGTCTGCTCCGTGCCGTTCAACATCGCCTGCGGCCGGTGCGAGAACTGCAAGGCGGGCAAGACCGGCATCTGCTTGAACGTCAACCCGGACCGACCCGGTTCGGCGTACGGATATGTGGACATGGGCGGCTGGGTCGGTGGCCAGACCAACTACGTGCTGGTTCCGTACGCCGACTGGAACCTCTTGGTCTTCCCCGACCCGGCTGAGGCCCTGGAGAAGATCCTCGACCTCACAATGCTGTCGGACATCTTCCCGACCGGCTTCCATGGGGCACATACCGCCGGGGTGGGCGTCGGGTCGACCGTCTACGTGGCCGGCGCAGGGCCGGTCGGGCTGGCCGCCGCGCACAGCGCCCAGATCCTGGGTGCCTCCGTGGTGATCGTGGGCGACCTCATACCCGAGCGCCTCGCCCAGGCGCGCGCGTTTGGGTGCGAAACCGTCGACGTCTCGGGCGCAGATCCGAAGGACCAGATCGAGCAGATCCTGGGAACGCCGGAAGTCGACTGCGCGGTCGACGCGGTCGGATTCGAGGCTCACGGCCATGGGGTTGGCGCGACAACAGAGGCTCCCGCAACCGTTCTCAACTCGCTCATGAGCCTCACCGCGGCCGGTGGGGCGGTGGGCATCCCCGGGCTCTACGTCACCGACGATCCGGGGGGCGTCGACGCCGCCGCCATGACAGGAGCGCTGTCGTTGCGTCTGGGGCTTGGATGGGCGAAGTCCCTGTCCTTTGCGACCGGCCAGTGCCCCGTCATGCGTTACAACCGTCGGCTGATGAAGGCGATCCTCGCCGATAAGGCGCACATCGCCCAGGCGGTCAACCCGACTGTTCTGTCGCTGGAGGACGCGCCCACCGGATACGCCGACTTCGACCGGGGGGCTGCGACCAAGTTCGTCCTCGACCCGAACGGCATGATCCCGCGCAGCCGCTCCTGATGCGTGTTGCCACGATCAACTGAAGGGGATGTGAACGGGCAGCCGCGATTCCGATGGGTGCTCGACTGGGACGTCGCCGCACGTTATGGCGAGTCATCCAGGGAGTGGGCACACCACGGCATCGCGCTGACGACGAGCGGCGATCTCGTGGTGATGGCTGCCGACGGGCCGAACGTACTCCTGTTCGGGCCGGACGATCGGCTGCTCAGCACTTGGAAGGCGCCGGTCGTGGCCGGGCACGGCTTGACGATCGCCGCCGAGCACGGGGAGGACGTGCTCTGGATCGCGGACAACGGCATCACCGCACCACCCGGCCCCGATGGGAGCTACGCCAGCCGACGCAAGCCATCGGGTCAGTACGGCTCGGCGGTGAAGATGACGCTCGACGGCACCGAGCTGCTACGGCTGACTGTCCCGCCGCTGCAGGAGTACGCGGCCGGCAACTTCGCCCCTACGGACGTAGCCGTCGATGAGCGGGCCTTCGGTGGCTCGGGAGACGTTTGGGTGGCCGACGGCTACGGCCGGCACGCGGTCCATCGGTACAGCGAGGCTGGCGAGTACCGCGACACGATCACGGGGGAGGCGGGCGAAGGGCAGTTCGACCAGCCGCACGCGGTCTTCATCGACCGTCGCAGTGGACAGCCGGAGCTCTACGTCGCTGATCGGGGCAATGCGCGCATCCAGGTGTTCGGCCTCGACGGGCGGTTCCGCGGTGGGTTCGGTGGGGGGCAGCTGGTGAGCCCGGGAGGTTTCGCAGTCAGCGGGTCGTTGCTGTTCGTGAGCGAACTGGATGCGCGCGTCACAGTCTTCGATGCGGACAACGAGGTCGTGGGAGTCCTCGGCAACAGCGGGCCGGCGACGCGGGACCGGGCGGGCTGGCCCAACCGGCTCGACGAGTCGAAGATGCCGGTGCGACCGCACTTGTCCCCCGGTCGGTTCAGTACACCGCACGGCATCGCCACCGGCGTCGACGGAAGCATCTACGTCTGCGAGTGGTTGATCGGCGGCCGGCTGATCAAGCTCGAGAGAGTCGACGCCTGATGCGCGGCTGGGTGAGCTGGCCGGCTCAGGCGCTGCCGTACGCCGGACAAGCCGCGCAGCGGGCGCGTACGCCTCGTTGCCGTATGAGCCGCAGTTCGCGGCTCTCCGTCAAGTCATCAACCCCGGTGAGACAGGAGCAAACGATGAGGATCCAGGTCGACCTCGATGCGTGCCAGCGTCACGCAGGCTGCTGTGCAACCGCGCCGCAGGTGTTCGCCCTTGACGACGCAGGGCTGCTGACCTTCGTGGAAACCCCCGACGAGGTCTACCGAGCTGTTGTCGAGGACGCGGCCGACGGCTGCCCCACCATGGCAATCACCGTCGAGGACTGAGCCTTCCATGGTGCTGCTTACGGTAGACAGCAGGACGCGGCGCCTCGCCGCCGGCTTCCAGTTCCTGGAAGCCCCTCGTTGGCATCTCGGCCAGCTGTTCATGTCTGACTTCTTCGCCCGAAAGGTGCTGTCGTTCGACGCCTCCCGGGGGGTCGAGACCGTGTGCGAGGTCGCCGGTCGACCGTCGGGTCTGGGCTTCAGGCCTGACGGAACCATGCTGGTCGTGTCCATGCTCGACAAGCGACTGCTGTCGTTCGCGAGCGGCAACCTCATCGAGATCGCGGACCTCGCTGCCCACGCCAAGGGTCCGGCCAACGACATGGTGGTCGACGCGAAAGGACGCGCCTACGTCGGCAACTTCGGGTCGGACTTCTACGCCAACGAGCCGGAGGCTGCGACCTGCCTGCTTCGCGTGGACCCGGACACAAGCGTCCATGTCCTCGCCGAGGGCCTCGAGTTTCCCAACGGAATGGCGATCACCGCAGATCAGAAGACATTGCTGGTGGCGGAGTCCCTCGGCTGCCGGATCACCGCGTTCGATCTGGCTGACGACGGCTTGCTGCACAACCGGCGCTGCTGGGCGAGCTTCGAGCCCCGGCCGGCTTCGCCAACCTTCACCGACGCCCTTGCAAGCGGTGCTGTCATCCCCGACGGAATCTGCCTGGACGCCGATGGCGCGCTCTGGGTCGCGAACTCAGGCGGTCACGAGGTGCTGCGAATCGCCGAAGGAGGCGACATCCTCGACCGGATCTCCTGCGGAAGCTCGACCACTTACGCCGTCGCGTTGGGCGGCGAACAAGGCACGTCGCTGTTCATGTGCGTTGGCCCGAAATTCGCCACATACGACCCCGAGACGACGCGTAACGGGGAGCTGTGGATGGCCAACGTGGATGTGCCGGGCCTCACTTCCCTATAACCGCAGAAGACTCGACCAAGGAGCCACCCGATGCCCACCACCGCCCGCGCCGCCACCGTCGGCTCACCGGGGGCCACCCCCCTCGTCGAGGATGTGCTTCTGGCAGACCCCCGGCCCGGAGAGGTGCTGGTGCGAGTCGCCGCGACCGGCGTCTGCCACACGGACGTCGCTTTAGCGGCCGGTGAGTACACCGAGGGCGTCGATCAGTTCCCCATCGTCCTTGGTCACGAAACAAGCGGCGTGGTTGAGGCCGTCGCTCGGAATGACTCCGCATTTTCCGTGGGCGACAGAGTTGTCATTGCGCTGACCCACCACTGCGGTGTGTGCAGCTACTGCGAACGTGGGACGCCAATTCTCTGCGCACGACGTGAGGACTCACCCTGGCGGCTCTCGCGCGCGGACGGGTCCCGGTTGCACCAGGCGTACGGCGTCGGAGGCTTTGCCGAAGCCGTAATCGTTCGAGAGGCAAGCCTGGTCCGGGTCCCGGATGACGTGCCTCTGGTGTCCGCCGCCGTCGTCGGCTGCGCAGTCGCCTGCGGCATCGGTGCGGTGTGGAACATCGCGGGCGTTCGGCCGGGCTCGTCGGTCGTGGTTTTCGGTGCTGGGGCGGTAGGTATGTCGGTAGTCATGGGCTCGGCCCTTGCGGGGGCGCATCGCATCACGGTGGTCGATCCCGACCAGGGTCGCCGGGAGCGTGCCGTCCGGCTCGGGGCCACCGAGGGGATCGGTTTCGACGACGACGTCCTGCAGCACCTCATGGAGGGCGACGGCTTCGACTACGCATTCGAGTCGGTGGGCAAGGCTGACGCAATGGAGTGCGCGGTCCGGTCAACGCGCCGTGGCGGCACTGTCACCCTCATGGGTGCCCCTCAGCGCGACGTAACTTTCACCCTCAACGCCCTCGAGTTCGTGTCCAGCCAGCGAAAGCTGCTCGCCTGCCTCGGCGGCAACGTGCGACCCCACGACGACTTCGAGAGGTACTTCCGACTGTATTCCCGCGGGCGTTTGGACATCGACGCACTCGTGACCGGGACATTGCCGCTTACGGCGATCGCCGACGCCTTCGAGAGCAGTCGGTCGAGGGACGGCCTGCGAACCGTCGTGGTGAACGACTGAATGTTGCGCGAGGTCGACCCGCCCCGCGGCCCGTTGATGCAGCGGTACGTCAGACCGTGAAGACGACCTTGCCGAAGACGTCGCCCGCGGCCATCCGGGCGAAGCCCTCCCGCGCCCGGTCCAGCGGCAGCACCGAGTCGATCAGCGGCCGTACGCCGCTCACCTCGCAGAAGCGCAGCAGCCGTTCCAGCTCCTCGCGGGTCCCCATGGTGGAGCCGACCACCCGCAGCTGCAGGAAGAAGACGCGGGACAGGTCCGCGCTCGGGTCCGCACCGCTGGTCGCGCCGGCGACCACCAGCGTGCCGCCGGGGCGCAGCGACTTCAGCGAGTGCGACCACGTCGCCTTGCCCACCGTTTCGAGCACGGCGTCGACCCGCTCGGGCAGCCGCGCACCGGGCTCGAACGCCTCGTGCGCCCCCAGCTCGAGCGCCCGCCGGCGCTTGTCCTCCGTCCGGCTGGTCACGTAGACCCGCATGCCGGCCGCCCGAGCCAGGATGATCGCCGCGGTGGCGACGCCGCCGCCGGCCCCCTGCACCAGCACCCGCCCGCCCGGCTCCAGTCCCGAGCGGGTAAACAGCATCCGGTACGCCGTGAGCCAGGCGGTCGGCAGGCAGGCCGCCTCCTCGAACGAGAT
>JAABUN010004090.1_pt1 | contig 20735 bp, 11 predicted proteins | sample 5559311 | NCBI WGS metagenome assembly JAABUN01 (sample SAMN10711877, study PRJNA513370) | rock metagenome | isolation source: Antarctica rocks | place: Antarctica: Victoria Land, Siegfried Peak sud
ACGACGCCCTGCGCGACTGGGTCGCCAACGTCGAGACCACGCACTACCTGCTCGGCACGGCGGCGGGAGCGCACCCGTTCCCGTCGATGGTCCGCTACTTCCACGAGGTCATCGGTGAGGAGGCCCGCGAGCAGATCCTGGAGCAGACGGGCAAGCTGCCCGACGCGGTCTGTGCGTGCGTCGGCGGAGGCTCCAATGCGATCGGCATATTCCACGGCTTCCTCGACGACCGCGAGGTCGCGCTCTACGGCTTCGAAGCAGGCGGCGACGGTGTGGAGACCGGACGCCACGCAGCCACGATCACCCTGGGCCGCCCCGGGGTGCTGCACGGCGCCCGTTCCTACCTCATGCAGGACGAGGACGGCCAGACGATGGAGTCGCACTCCATCTCCGCGGGCCTCGACTACCCGGGCGTCGGGCCCGAGCACGCCTACCTCGCCGACATCGGTCGCGCGAAGTACGAGCCCATCACCGACGCGGAGGCGATGGCGGCTTTCAAGATCCTGAGCCAGACCGAGGGCATCATCCCCGCGATCGAGACCGCGCACGCCCTCGCCGGCGCCATGAAGATGGGTCGGCGCCTCGCAGCGGACCTCGGACCGGGCGAGCAGGCTTCCGACCGGATCATCATCGTCAATCTCTCCGGTCGGGGCGACAAGGACGTGGCGACCGCTGCGGACTACTTCGATCTGCTCCCGGACGACAGCGCCGAGCAGGAAATAGCCCAGGAGGGTGAACAGCTATGACCACGCACCCCGTCAATCCTCCCGCTGCAGCAACGGCTGCCGCCCGCTCGAAAGCCGCTGCCGCCATCGAGAAGGCCCGCAGCGAGGGCCGCACCGCACTCATCGGTTACCTGCCGGCGGGGTTCCCCGACATCCGGACCACCGTCGACGCGGGCATCGCCATGGCCGGGAACGGAGTGGACCTCATCGAGATCGGCATCCCGTACTCGGACCCGGTGATGGACGGACACGTCATCCAGGAAGCGACCGTCGAGGCGTTGGCCAACGGGTTCACCGTGCCCCGCATCTTCGACGTCGTCGAGGAGATCACGCGGGTGACGGACGCCGCCGTCCTCGTCATGACCTACTGGAACCCCGTGATGCGGATGGGCGTCCGCGAGTTCGCGACGCGCCTCGCGGCAGCGGGCGGCGCGGGCCTGATCACGCCGGACCTCATTCCCGACGAGGCGTCCGAGTGGCTCGAGATCTCTGAGGAACTCGGGCTCGACCGCGTCTTCCTGGTGGCTCCCTCCACGTCGCCGCAGCGCATGCAGAACACCGTCGACGCCAGCAGGGGATTCGTGTACGCCGTGTCAGTCATGGGCGTCACCGGCGCCCGCACGTCGGTCGGGGCCGCGGCCCGGGCCGTGGTCGAGGCAGCGCACGAGGCCGGGGCCGAGCGCGTCTGCGTCGGGATCGGTGTCTCCTCGTCCGCACAGGTGCGTGAGATCGGCGCCTACGCCGACGGTGTCATCGTCGGCGCTGCGCTCGTGGCCGCACTGCGGGACGGCGGGGTGGAAGCGGTCGCCGAATTGACGCGTGAGTTGAGCACCGGCACGCCGAAGGCATCGGCATGAGTGCCGTTTCGTCGGGCGGCAGCCTCGCGGCCTCCATCCCGAGTCCGCCCGCCGAGTGGGCGAGCTTCAGCCTCGGTCCCGTCACCATCTACGCCTACGCGCTGTGCATCCTCGCAGGCATCATCCTGGCGCTCATCCTGACGCAGAAGCGCTTCGTCTCCTTCGGCGGTCACGCGGACGCCGTCTGGGACATCGCTATCTGGGCCATCCCGTTCGGCATCATCGGTGGCCGGCTGTACCATGTCGTCTCCTCACCGGACGCCTACTTCGGCCCGGAGGGCGACCTCGCCCGCATACCGCAGATCTGGCAGGGCGGCCTCGGCATCTGGGGCGCCATCGCTCTCGGCGCCGTCGGTGCGTGGATCGGCGCGCGACGCGCGGGCGTGAAACTCTCCGCCTTCGCCGATGCCGCCGCTCCGGGTGTGCTGCTCGCGCAGGCCGTCGGCCGGCTGGGCAACTGGTTCAACCAGGAGCTCTTCGGCGCACCCACCACACTGCCCTGGGGCCTCGAGATCGACGCGGACAACGTCAACTTCCCGCTCGACCAGCAACCGGGCACCCTGTTCCACCCGACCTTCCTCTACGAGCTTATGTGGAACCTCGCGGGCGTGGCACTCCTGCTCCTGCTCGCGCGGAGGTTCCGCCTCCGCGGTGGACGGATGTTCTGGCTGTACGCCGCCTACTACACCCTCGGGCGCGTCTGGATCGAGGCGCTCAGGATCGACGACGCCGAGATGGTCACACTCTTCGGCGTCACGCAGCGGCTCAACGTCTGGACGAGCATCGCCGTCTTCATCGTGGCAGTTGCCGTCCTCATCTACCTCTCCGTCAAACGCCGCCCCGTCGACGCTCTGTCCGTGTACCTCCCCGGACGGGCACCGAAGGCCGACGAGGCGGCGGACGCGGCGGATGCCGACACGACGGACGCAGCCTCCGGTGAGGCGGCAGGGGTCGAAGGAGCTCGATCGGACGCCCCGACGAACAACGCATCAGACACCGATGGGGTACCTGCAGAGGGCGCGGCGAAGCCGTCGGAGAACGCGTCGCGACCGACCGCCGATAACGCTTCAGCCACAGGTAGCCACGCGGCGGAAACGGGGGAGAGCGCGCGGAATCATCGTGGTAACCTTTCCGAAACAGAAGGCTCCTGAGTACCAGTCCGCTTTTCGCGGACCCGGTACGAGCGGAGCCGAGGGATTCGGTCCCGACAGCAGTCCCCGGGTCACCGCCCTTCAAGGACGCAACACCACACAGTTGTGGACCCTGGTGCGACGGCCGGATCACCTTCTGAGCCCGCACCGACACCGCCCTTCACCGGCGCAGGACGACCCACAGCGATGGCCCACCGACAGCGCCTGGCAGGGCCGGACGGGTGGTGTGCATGAGCTAGACAGACGGTGCCCGCTTCCAGACAGCGGTGCCCGCGGGGCCAAGGCTGTCCCCTCCCGACGCTCCATCATGGGGGAAGGATCCTTGCTATGACTGCTTCGACGCCAGGAAAGACAACCGGCACGAAACCGGGGACGACGTCGCCCGCAGGTGATTCCGCCGCCGACGCCGTGGAGTCTCCCTTCAGGCGGTTCGCCTCCGTCCCGGAAGCCACCGGCCTTTACAATCCCGAGAACGAGAAGGACGCGTGTGGCCTCGCCGTCATCGCGACCCTTCGCGGTGAGCCCGGGCACGACATCGTCGACGCGGCTTTGACCGCGCTACGCAACCTCGAGCACCGCGGTGCCGTCGGCGCGGACGAGGGCACCGGCGATGGTGCGGGCCTGCTGACCCAGGTCCCCGATGAGTTCTTCCGGGCCGTCGTCGAGTTCCCGCTCCCTCCCGCAGGTTCCTACGTGGTGGGAACCGCGTTCCTCCCAGTCGAGGCGAAGGAGGAGAAGACCGCGCGTGTCGGCCTGGAGTCGATCGCCGAGTCTGAGGGTCTGGAGGTGCTCGGCTGGCGGGTGGTCCCCGTGGTCGCCGATCTCGTCGGCGCGATGGCACGTGCCTGCATGCCGCACTTCGTCCAGCTCTTCATGGCGCCGGCGAACGGCGACCCGTCGGATCTCGACGCGAAGGCCTTCCGGGTCCGCAAGCGGGCGCAGAACAAGTACGGCGTCTATTTTCCGTCTCTATCGTCGAAGACCATCGTCTACAAGGGAATGCTGACCACGGCCCAGCTCGAGCCGTTCTACCCCGACCTGTCGGACGAGCGCTTCAAGACACGCCTTGGCATCGTGCATTCGCGCTTCTCGACGAACACGTTCCCGTCGTGGCCGCTCGCGCAGCCGTTCCGTACCATCGCCCACAACGGAGAGATCAACACCGTCAAGGGCAACCGGAACTGGATGCGCGCCCGCCAGTCCCAGCTGTCCAATCCGCTGCTGGGTGATTCGCCCGAGGAGCTGTACCCCATCTGCACCCCGGGCGCCTCGGACTCGGCGTCCTTCGACGAGGTCGCGGAGTTGCTGACGCTCTCAGGCCGCCCGATCACTCATTCGATCATGATGATGATCCCCGAGGCGTGGGAGAACCACGCCACCATGGATCCCGCACGCCGCGCCTTCTACCAGTACCACTCCATGCTCATGGAGCCCTGGGACGGTCCGGCCGCGGTGTCCTTCACGGACGGCCGCCTGGTGGGCGCCGTCCTCGACCGCAACGGCCTGCGCCCGGCGCGCTACTGGGTCACCGAGGACGGCCTCGTCATCCTCGCCTCCGAGGTGGGCGTGCTCGACGTCGAGCCCTCCCGCGTGGTCCGCAAGGGCCGCGTCTCGCCCGGAAAGATGTTCCTCGTCGACACCGAGGAGGGCCGGCTCATCGAGGACCAGGAGATCAAGGCCGAGGTGGCCACCGCGAACCCGTGGGGCGAGTGGGTCCGGGAGAACCTGATCCAGCTCGAGGACCTCCCCGAGCGGGAGCACGTCGTCCACACGAAGGCGTCCATCAACCGTCGCCAGCGCACGTTCGGGTACACGCAGGAGGAACTGCGCATCCTCCTCGGTCCGATGGCGAAGAACGGTGCCGAGCCGCTCGGCGCCATGGGTTCGGACACCCCGATCGCCGTGCTGTCCAAGCGCCCCAGACTCCTGTTCGACTACTTCGTGCAGTCCTTCGCCCAGGTGACCAACCCGCCGCTCGACTCCATCCGCGAGGAACTCGTCACGTCGATGGGCGTCACCATCGGACCCGACGGCAACCTGCTGTCCACCGGGCAGGTGCGCTCCAGGCAGATCGCCCTGAAATTCCCCGTCATCAACAATGACGAGCTCGCGAAGATCGCCAACCTCGAGACGGAGGATGGCGACCGGCTGACGGTCCGCGTGCGCGGTCTCTACCGGCACGACGGCGGTGAGGCAGCCCTGCGTGCACGCCTCGCCGAGATCTGCGAGCAGGTCTCCAGCGCGCTCAACCGCGGCGTCGAGTACGTGGTGCTGTCGGACCGGGACTCGAACGCGCAATGGGCCCCCATTCCGTCGCTGCTGCTGACCAGCGCCGTGCACCATCATCTCCTCAGGAGCGCCAACCGCACCAAGACCTCCCTCGTCGTCGAAGCCGGTGATGTCCGCGAAGTCCATCATGCCGCGGTGCTCATCGGGTACGGGGCCTCCGCGGTGAACCCGTACCTGGCGATGGAGAGCTGCGAGGACCTCGTCCGCAACGGTGACATCACCGGCCTCACCGCCGAGGCGGCCGTCACGCACCTTCTCAAGGGCCTCGGCAAGGGCGTCATGAAGATCATGTCCAAGATGGGTATCTCGACGGTCAGCTCCTACTGCGGCGCCCAGACCTTCGAGGCACTCGGACTATCGCAGGAGGTCGTGGACGAGTACTTCCACGGCACGCAGACCCAGCTCGGCGGCATCGGCCTCGATGTCATCGCGGCCGAGACCGCCGCGCGCCACGAGAGCGCCTACCCGCAGGACGGCATCGAGGACCCGCACCGCGGGCTCGACAACGGAGGCGAGTACCAGTGGCGCCGCGAGGGTCCGCCCCACCTCTTCAACCCCGAGACCGTCTTCCGGCTGCAGCACGCCACGCGTGAGCGCCGGTACGACATCTTCAAGGCCTATACCCGGGGCGTTGACGACCAGTCCAAGGAACTCATGACGCTGCGCGGGCTCCTGAAGCTCCGCGGTGACGCCCGCGACCCCGTCAGCATCGATGAGGTGGAGCCCGTCTCCTCGATCGTCAAGCGGTTCTCGACGGGTGCCATGAGCTACGGCTCCATCTCCAAGGAAGCCCACGAAACCCTCGCCATCGCCATGAACCGCCTCGGCGGGAAGTCGAACACGGGGGAGGGAGGCGAGGACGTCGAGCGCCTGATGGACCCGGAGCGCCGCTCCGCCATCAAGCAGGTGGCATCCGGCCGTTTCGGCGTCACGAGCCTGTACCTGACCAATGCCGACGACATCCAGATCAAGATGGCGCAGGGAGCCAAGCCCGGCGAGGGTGGCCAGCTCATGAGCCAGAAGGTCTACCCGTGGATCGCCCGGACCCGGCACTCTACTCCGGGAGTCGCGTTGATCTCGCCGCCGCCGCATCACGACATCTACTCGATCGAGGACCTCGCGCAGCTCATCTACGACCTCAAGAGGTCGAACCCGAGTGCGCGCGTCCACGTGAAGCTGGTGTCCGAGGTGGGCATCGGCACGGTCGCCGCGGGTGTCACGAAGGCCAAGGCCGACGTCGTCCTGGTGTCCGGGCACGACGGCGGCACCGGGGCCAGTCCGCTCAACTCGCTCAAGCACGCAGGCATCCCCTGGGAGCTCGGCCTCGCCGAGACCCAGCAGACGCTGATGCTGAACGGCCTCCGTGACCGTGTGGTGGTGCAGGTGGACGGGCAGCTCAAGACCGGGCGCGACGTCGTCGTCGCCGCCCTGCTCGGCGGGGAGGAGTTCGGCTTCGCCACCGCGCCGCTCATCGTCTCAGGCTGCATCATGATGCGCGTCTGCCACCTCGACACCTGCCCGGTGGGCGTGGCGACGCAGAACCCGGAACTCCGTAGCCGCTTCACGGGCAAGCCCGAGTTCGTGGTCAACTTCTTCGAGTTCATCGCCGAGGAGGTCCGCGAGATCCTGGCGGAGCTCGGTTTCCGGACGCTCGAAGAGGCCATCGGCCACAGTGAGCTGCTGGATGCCCGCCAGGCGATCGAGCACTGGAAGGCTGATGGCCTGGACCTCGATCCGATCCTCCGCGGTAACGAGTTCGACTCGGGCGAGCCGATGCGGAACATGATCAGGCAGAACCACGACCTCGACCAGCACTTCGACAACAAACTCATCGAGATGAGCGCCGACGCGCTACAGCACCGTTTGCCGGTACGCATCACGGCGGACGTCGTCAACACGGACCGGTCGGTCGGGACCATGCTCGGTCACGAGGTCACAAGGACCTTTGCGCTCGACACGCTGGCCACGAACACCATCGACATCACCCTCACGGGTCAAGCGGGGCAGTCGCTCGGCGCCTTCCTACCCGCCGGAATCACGCTGCGGCTGCTCGGTGACTCGAACGACTACGTGGGCAAAGGCCTGTCCGGCGGCCGCATCATCGTCCGGCCGGACCGCTCCAACGTCTTCCGGGCCGACCACAACGTCATCGCGGGCAACGTCATCGGCTACGGGGCCACGAGCGGCGAGATGTTCCTGCGCGGCCAGGTGGGGGAGCGGTTCCTCGTCCGGAACTCCGGAGCGACGGCCGTCGCCGAGGGCATCGGCGACCACGGCTGCGAATACATGACGGGCGGCCAGGCGCTGATCCTCGGTCCGACCGGCCGGAACTTCGGCGCGGGCATGTCCGGTGGCACAGCCTTCGTCCTCGACCTCGACCGCGCCCGCGTCAACAAGCAGAGCCTCGAGAACGGCGAGCTCCTCCTCGTCGACCTCGACGCCGAGGACATCGAGATCGTACGGAGGCTGCTGATCCAGCACGTCGAGGAGACCGAGTCCGGCCTGGCCGGCAGCCTGCTCGCGTCCTTCGAGGACACCGTCAAGCGTTTCACGAAGGTCCTGCCGCGCGATTATGCCGCGGTACTGGGCGCTCGCGCCACCGCCGTCGACCAGGGACTCGATCCCGACGGCGAAGAGGCGTGGACCAAGATCCTGGAGGTAACCGGTGGCTGATCCGCGCGGATTCATGAAGGTGCGCCAGCGTCAGACCCAGCCCCGCCGGCCCGTCCCGGTGCGCATCATGGACTGGAAGGAAGTGTACGAGGCGCAGGAGAAGGGCGTACTGAAGCAGCAGGCGGGCCGTTGCATGGACTGCGGCATCCCGTTCTGTCACCAGGGTTGCCCTCTCGGCAACCTCATCCCGGAGTGGAATGATCTCACCTTCCGAGACAAGGGCCGTGAGGCGATCGACCGCCTCCACGCCACGAACAATTTCCCGGAGTTCACCGGCCGGCTCTGCCCAGCGCCCTGCGAGACCTCCTGCGTGCTCGGGATCAATCAGCCGCCCGTGACCATCAAGCAGGTCGAGGTGTCCATCGCGGACCAGGCGTTCGGTGAGGGCTGGGTGGAGCCGCACCCGCCGGAGCGCCTCACCGGCAGGACGGTCGCCGTCGTCGGATCCGGCCCGGCCGGCCTCGCGGTCGCCCAGCAGCTGACCCGCGCCGGGCATACGGTCGCCGTATACGAGCGCGATGACCGAATCGGCGGGCTGCTGCGGTACGGGATCCCGGACTTCAAGATGGAGAAGATGCACCTCGAGCGCCGCCTCGACCAGATGAAGGCCGAGGGCACCCGCTTCCGCACCGGGGTCGACGTCGGCAGGGACATCAGCTGGGGCCAGTTGAAACGCCGCTACGACGCCGTCGTGGTGGCGACCGGCGCCACGGTGCCGCGTGACCTGCCCATCTCGGGCCGCGACCTCGAGGGTGTCCATTTCGCCATGGACTACCTCGTCCAGGCCAACCGCGTGGTTGCCGGCGAATCAATCGGAGACCAGATCCACGCCGAGGGCAAGCACGTGGTCATCCTCGGCGGCGGTGACACAGGAGCGGACTGCCTGGGCACCGCGCACCGCCAGAAGGCCGCCTCCGTCACGACTCTCGCCATCGGGCAGCAACCGACCACCGAGCGCCGGCCGGACCAGCCCTGGCCCACGTTCCCGACGCTGTTCGACATCGCGAGCGCGCACGAGGAGGGTGGGGAACGCCGCTACCTCGCGTCCACCATCGAATTCGTCGGTGACGGCGGCGTGCTGCGCGGCATCAAGGTCGCGGAGACCGAGTTCGTCGACGGACGCCGCGTGCCGAAGGCCGGATCGGAGCGCGAGATCCCCGCGGACCTCGTCTTCCTCTCGCTGGGGTTCACGGGTGCCGAGCCGGCCGGGATCACCGAGCAGGTGCAGGCCGAGTTCGACGAGCGCGGCAACGTCGCCCGCGACGGCTACTACATGACCAACACACCCGGCGTCTTCTCGGCGGGCGACGCCGGTAGGGGCCAGTCGCTCATCGTCTGGGCCATCGCCGAGGGCCGCGCCTGCGCTGCAGCCGTGGACCAGTGGCTCATGGGATCGACCAAGCTGCCCGCGCCCGTGGCACCGACCGACCGGTCCATCGCCGTCCTCTGACCGGCTCCCCACATCATCCCCACGACCCCAACACGACTAGGCTAGGTTCATGAGACGCGCAAAAATTGTTGCAACATTTGGCCCCGCAATCGCCAGCTATGAGAACACCCTCGCTGTGCTCGAGACGGGCGTCGACGTGGCCCGGATGAACATGAGCCACGGTGATTACACGGTGCACAGCGCCACCTACCACAACGTGCGTCGTGCGTCGGAGGAGCTCGGCAAGCCGGTCGGCATCTTCGCGGATCTGCAGGGTCCTAAGATCCGCCTCGGCCGCTTCGCCGACGGCCCTCACGCGCTGGTCACCGGCGACGTCTTCACCATCACCGTCGAGGACATCGAGGGTACGCAGGAGATCTGCTCCACCACGTTCAAGGGCCTGCCCCAGGACGTCAACGTCGGCGACATGCTCCTGATCGACGACGGCAAGGTGGCGCTTCGCGCGACGGCGGTCGACGACGTGAAGGTCACCACCGAGGTCGTCGTCGGCGGCATGGTCTCGAACAACAAGGGCATCAACCTCCCCGGTGTCGCCGTGAATGTTCCCGCTCTCAGCGAGAAGGATGAGGAGGACCTCCGCTGGGCCATGCAGATCGGCGTCGACATGGTCGCCCTGTCCTTCGTCCGTGATGCAGGCGACGTCAAGCGCGTTCACGAGATCATGGACGAGGAGGGCCGCAGGGTTCCCGTCATCGCGAAGATCGAGAAGCCGCAGGCCGTCGAGGCGCTCGAGGAGATCATTGACGCGTTCGACGCCATCATGGTGGCCCGTGGCGATCTCGGCGTCGAACTGCCCCTGCAGGACGTCCCCATCGTCCAGAAGCGCGCCATCGAACTCGCCCGCCGGTGGGCCAAGCCGGTCATCGTGGCCACCCAGGTTCTCGAGTCCATGATCGACAACCCGCGCCCCACTCGTGCGGAAGCCTCCGACTGTGCCAACGCCGTCCTCGACGGTGCGGATGCGGTCATGCTCTCCGGTGAGACCAGCGTCGGTAAGTATCCGATCGAGACCGTCCGCACCATGGCTGACATCATCGAGTCCACCGAGCGCCACGGCCTCGAGCGCGTCCCGCCGCTCGGCAGCAAACCGAAGACCCGCGGTGGTGCGATCACTCGTGCCGCCGTCGAGATCTCCGACCAGCTCGACGCGAAGTACATCTGCACGTTCACTCAGTCGGGCGATTCGGCGCGCCGCCTGTCCCGCCTGCGTCCCAAGAAGCCCGTCTTCGCGTTCACGCCGGTGCAATCGACGCTGAACGCCATGTGCCTCATCTGGGGCATTCAGCCGAAGCTGGTCGAGTTCGTGGAGCATACGGACCAGATGACGGCCCAGGTCGACCGCGTCCTGTTCGAACAGGGCCTCGTCGAGGTGGACGACCTCGTAGTCATCGCTGCCGGTTCCCCTCCAGGACAGGCCGGTTCGACCAACTCCATCAAGGTGCACCGCGTCGGCGACATCACCGATGCCGGACAGCTACCCGACGGCCACACCTCCTTCATCAAGGAAGACGTGGGCCCCTGGCCCGTCAAGAAAAAGTAGTCCACCGTACGGAAGGACGAGAAGCCCCCACCCGCTCCGGATGGGGGTCTTCTCGATTCTGTGCTGCTCGCGGATCCTGCTCAGTTGACCTGGTTGATGATCGTCTCCGCGACCTCGCGCATGCTGAGACGGCGATCCATCGATGTCTTCTGGATCCAGCGGAAGGCCTCGGGCTCCGTGAGGCCCATTTTCGTGGTCAGCAGGCTCTTCGCGCGTTCGACGAGCTTGCGGGTGGCGAACTGCTCCTGGAGGTCGGACACCTCGGCCTCGAGAGCCTTGATCTCCTCGTGGCGCGACATGGCGATCTCGATGGCCGGGATCAGGTCGGCGGGCGTGAACGGCTTGACGACGTAGGCCATGGCGCCGGCTTCGCGGGCGCGTTCGATGAGTTCCTTCTGGCTGAAGGCGGTCAGCAGGACGACCGGCGCGATGCGTGCCTTGACGATCTGCTCGGCGGCGGTGATGCCGTCCATGACGGGCATCTTGACGTCCATGAGCACGAGGTCCGGCTTGTGTTCCTCGGCCAGTGCCACCGCCTTCTCACCGTTGTCGGCCTCCGCCACGACCTCGTAGCCCTCGCCGCGCAGAATCTCGATGATGTCGAGCCGGATGAGTGTCTCGTCCTCGGCCACGATGACCCGGCGTGCGGGTCCGGCGGGCGTCGATTGGGTGGATTCAGACACTGTTGCTCCTTGATGATGACGGCGTTCCGGCGGGTCCTTGGAGGGCTGCTCCCGTTCCCTGGAACACCCTATCGGCATGTACAGTGGATTCGCGCACCGGCGGAGAAGTGAGTCAGCATTCTCAGGCACAGTCGAGGCGGGTACGGCCCGAATGGCGGAATTGGCAGACGCGCTGCACTCAAAATGCAGTATCGAGAGGTGTGTGGGTTCGAGTCCCACTTCGGGCACCGACTGAAGTCGGGCAGACCCGGTTACTGCTGGAGCGGTACAAACGCTTTTCGCTGATCGCCGCTACTCCCCGCGAGACGCTGCCGCAGGTACATTGAGCCCATGGCCAGCGAAGCGATGATCCTCGATGTCGAGTCCCCGGACGGCGTGCGGCCGGTCCGCCTGTCGAGTCCGTCCCGCATGCTCTGGCCGCAGGCTGGCCTGACCAAGCTCGACCTCGCGCGGTACCTGGTCGACGTCGCCCCCGCGTTCCTCCGGGCGAACGGGGGACGGCCCGTGTCGCTGCAGCGGTTCGGCGGTGACGTGGACGGCGAGTTCTTCTTCAGCAAGAACCCGCCCAAGGGTGCCCCCGATTATGTGCGGAGCGTGACAGTCACTTACCCCAGCGGACGCTCGCACCCCCAGCTCGTCCTCGACGAGACCGCCTCCGCCGTCTGGGCGATCCAGATGAACACCGTCGTCTTCCACCCCTGGGCGTCCCGCGCCGGCGCCCCCGATCTGCCTGACGAGCTGCGGATCGACCTCGACCCGCAGCCCGGTACGACCTTCACCGATGTCGTCGCTGCCGCCCACGAGCTCCGAGCCGTCCTGGCCGAGGCGGATCTCACCTGCTTCGTGAAGACCTCCGGTGACCGCGGCCTGCACGTCTTCTCGCCCATCGAACCGAATCAGGAGTTCCTGGAGGTGCGCCGGGCCGTCATCGCCGCGGCGCGGGAGCTCGAACGCCGGATGCCGGACCGCGTGACGACGGCCTGGTGGAAGGAGGAGCGGGGCGCCCGGATCTTCGTCGACTACAACCAAGCGAACCGCGACCGCACGATGGCGGGGGCCTACAGCCCGAGGGCGCTTCCGCACGCTCCCGTGTCCTGCCCCGTCACCTGGGAGGAGCTGACCGGCGTCGACCCGGCGTCCTTCACCATCGCCACGGTGCCCGGGCGGCTGAGCACCGTCGGCGATCCCTGGGAGGATCTCCACGCGGAGCCGGGGCGGATCGACGTGCTGCGCGCGTGGTGGGACCGCGACGTCGAGAACGGCCTCGGCGAGCTGCCGTTCCCGCCGGACTTCCCGAAGATGCCCGGCGAGCCCATGCGGGTGCAGCCGAGCCGCGCGCGTAGCCGCGACTGAGCCACCCTGTCAACGCCGCCCCCTCCGCCGGAATAGCCCGGCCCGCTCCTGGCCCCCGCTGGTAGAACAGGAAGGAACGTTGCCAAGTCCCGGCGTCGCACCGGGCCTGACTCCGAGTCAGCCCCCGCGTTCGGCCGCCCGGATCCGCTAAGAAGACGTTGCCGTCGTCGACCCTCCTTGTGCTTTTCCTGACCGGGTGCGGTGGCCTAAGCGCTCGTGACCGTGTAGAACCCCGAGGGCGGAGTGACCCTCGACCTGGAGACGATCTCCGTCTCCACACCGAGGATCAGGACCTCGAGTTCCGGCCCGCAACGACCGTCATCGAGGAGTGGGGCGCGGCGGCCGACGGGGGTGAATCCGCTCCCGACGTCGCAACTGTGCCGCGGAGTAAGCTTGCGTCATGCCGAGCAAGGAGACCTCTCGCACCGCCATCGTCATCGAGGACGACGATGACGTGCGCGATCTGCTGCACACTGTGCTCACGGGATCAGGCTTCCGTGTCCACACGGCACCCGCGGGGCTCGCCGGCGTTGAGATGGTGCGTCGACTCATGCCCGACGTCGTCACCCTCGACGTCGGACTGCCCGACATCGACGGCTTCGAGGTGGCGGTGAGGATCCGGCGGTTCTCGCCGACGTTCATCGTCATGCTGACGGCGCGGGCGGATTCGTCCGACGAGAAGCGCGGATTCGAAGCCGGTGCCGACCGCTACCTGCGAAAGCCCTTCCGGCCCGCGGAGCTGCGCCGGCACATTCAGGAAGGGACGGCGGCGGCCGACGCCTGAGGTCGTTCCTCAGTGGCTCCGCGCCCCGGCCGACCCCACATACCTAGCCGGGCACGACGCCGTAGCGCTGCATCAGCCAGTCCACGTTGTTCTGCAGTCCGGCCTTCCACGCTGCCCAGGTGTGGCCTCCGGGAATCGTCTGCAGCTGCACATTGATTCCTGCCTTTTTCATCGCAGCCGCCACCTCCTCGCCCTGCGGCCGGTAGAAGCTGTCATCGGCGCCGACCGTGATGATGCCTGCGATATCCGGCAGGGGCTTCGCCGCGATGACGTCGAGGGGGTTCTGCGCCGCGAACGCCGCGGCGTCCCCCGAGAAGTAGTCCCTGATCAGCGCGTCCTGGCCGGCCTCGATGGTCGGCTTGTCCTCGCCGGAGATGTCGAGGAAGGTCGGATAGATGTCAGGGTGTCCGGTGGCGAGCGTCAATGAGCAGGTCCCGCCGTAGGAGAACCCTCCGATCGCCCAGTCGGTCGCGGCGTGGGTCCCGACCCCCAGCGTCTCCCTGACCCAGGTGGGTACGTCGGTGGAGAGGTACGTACCGGCGCGGCCGTAGTTGCTGTCGAGGCACAGCGATGGTGTGGGACCCGTGCTGGCAGACGCATCCGGGAGGACCACGACCGGCGCGAGCCCCTTGTGCGCGGCGGCATAGGCGTCCATCACCGCGGGTAACTGACCGCCGGTGATCCAGTCCCTCGGTCCTCCGGGGTCCCCGTGGACGAGGACGAGGACGGGTACGTTCGCGGGTGTCGAGGCGAGGTAGGCGGGCGGGAGGTAGACATACGCGTGTGCGGCGTTCACCCCGGAGACGGTCCCGGGAATCGTCGTCTGGTACACCGTCCCGGTGGAGGGCATATCGGCCGGAGGTGTCCATGCGGCGAGAGTGGTGACGGGCCCAGCGTCGAGCGGCGTCTTGACGGCGTTGAGCTCGGGGATGTTGCTGGCTCCGGTGACGGCGCCCAAAGTGGGGAAGTAGCCGAAGTAGGCGTTGATACCTCCTGCGACGGCGGCCAGGACCAGGACGGGCGCGAGGACGGTCAGGCTTCGTTGCCACCACCGCGGGGCGGTGAGGAACTTCGGGATAGCCAGCAGGAGGGCGGCGATCCCGATGCCACCGAGGACGTAGAACCACGCCGGCTGCGGCGCCCCCCACAGGTTGAGGAGCTTCTCGGAGACGAACCACGCCGCGATGCCACCGAGGGCCCCGGTAACCACCGACGGCACCAGCGCGTGCAGGACGTAGCGGCGACGTCCGGCGGCGAGCCACAGCAGGGCGATGCCACCGATGGTCGCGAAGAGGGCTAGTGCCGGCCCGTCGATGAGGTTCCAGTCAAGGGGATTCACGGGTGCTCCTCGGCGGTGGGGGCCGGGCGGGCTGCGGCCGGGTCCGGGCCGGAGGACATACCGCGCGACCCCGCCGTCGTGCCCCGGACGCGGCGCGGTCCCGCGCTGATGACCTTCCACACGTCCACCGCGCTGATGTCCGGGGCGTACGCGCGGGCTATGGCCTGGCCGATCGCGGGCAGTGATGCTGGGTCCTGGTAGCACAGGTACAGCGGCACGTAGCGGGGGCCGAACTTCGACTTGAAGGCGAAGAGGGACCGGAATCCGTACAAGGGCTCGAGTGTCCTCCCGATGAGCCCGAGGACACGGTCGAGCGCGTCCTCGGAGGAGGCCGTCATGTCCTCGCCGCCCGACCGCGCCAGAGGTGCCCCTGACAAGCTCAGCTCCGTGAATCCCTCCGCCTGCAGATCGAGTGCGGCCTGGGCGATCAGCACCTCGATGCTGTGCTTGAAACCGGACCCCCGGCGTCGCATGAAGTCCAGCGTCCATCCCGTGATCCTGCCCTCATCATGGATCGGCAGCCACGAGGCGACGGCGTGGACAGTGCGCTCGTCGTCGATGATGACGGAGCAGCGGACCGCGGGATCACGCAGCTCATCGATCCCGCCGAGGGTGAAACCCATCTCGGGCAGCGATTTGTCCGCGACCCATTCCTCGGAGATGCTGCGGATCTGATCGAGGATCACCAGGGGGATTTTCCGCGTATCCACCCATTCGTTGGACACGCCGTTCTTCCGCGCCTGGTTGAGAGCGGTCCGGATGTCCTGGAACTTCTTGCCGGTGAAGGCGAGGGTACCGAGGTCCAGTACCGTCTCCTCGGCGACCTGCAGGCGTTGGAAGCCCGCCGCCGCCAGGGTGTCGGCGACGTGCTCCGTCACCGAGTAGAAGCACGGGGTCCAGTCCTGCGTGGCGCAATGGTCCGCGAAGCCCCGGAGCGCGCGCTCCTCGTCCGTCGTCGGACCCACCGGCCCGGCCAGGGTGAGCGCGATGCCCGAGATGACGCGGTACGGGACGTAGGAGGTGCCGTCGAACCAGTAGGAATTGCCGGGCCACAGGCCCATCCACGTCATCGACCCCCTGCCCTCGCGGCCGGCGATGGAGCGTGCCTGCTCGCGGTCGGCGTCGTCCTCCGTTCGCTGCACGGACCGGAACGACCTCAGCAGGAGTACCGCGACCACCGCCCAGAAGACGATCCCGATCCACTCGTAGAGGATGATCGCCACGCTTCCCGAGGGGAGGAAGGCCGGGTAGATGTCCAGCGTGACGGCGACGGGGAGGAGGCGCTGAGGGAAGTCGGCCAGGAGTTCGGGCAGGGTCGCGGAGGGACTGAACTGGTCGGCGACCGCCAGGCCGATCGCGAGGTAGACGGCAGCTGCGAGGGCCAGGGCCCCGGCAACGCGCAGAGCGATGGACCGGTAGATACCGGGTCCCGCACGGAGTGCGAAGAGGCGCCGGACGACGACGAGGAGGACCACGATGACGACGGGCTGCAGCGCTGGTACGACCAGGTCCGCGACGACCCTTCCCGGCTGCGCGCCGGAGAGGAGCGCGACGAGTTCGCCGTCCGCCTCATGCCGCAGGAAGGTCAGGAACGTGTGAACGGACAGGAGTGCCAGGCCGATCTGCACGACGATCGTCCCAGCCCAGGCGAAGCGGCGCCCCCGCCGCAGGCCGTCCGCGAGGACGAGCAGCAGCACCGTCGGCAGGCACGCCATCACGATCCCGCCGAGGCCGGCGCGGGCCTGAACCTGCGCCACGGCGCACTCGCGCACGATGCCGCCGGGGTCGCAGGCGGCGCGGACGGCGTCGGGAGTCGCCCCCTCGACGGACGTGAACAGGAGTCCTAGGACGGCGAACGGGCCCGTCGCGTGCGGCGAGAGGGCCGCCAGGGCGGGGCCGACGGCGGCGGCGGCGCAGACCAGCGCCACGAGGACGCGGGACTCACGGATGGACGGTGCAGCAGGGCGGCGGATGCGGTGTCGGAGCAGGAGCGGCCCGGCGGCGAGACCGGTGAGGGCGGCCACGAGCAACGCCACCGACATCAGCGCGCCGTTGTAGAGGATGAGGGTCAGGGGGAGGAGTACGCCCACGATCCGAAGGCGACGGCGCCACAGCGGGCCGAGGTCGGTGGTCGCGGCCATCATTGCTCCGAGTGCCCCGAGCGCCGGTCCGCCGAGCGAGGTGGTGCCGAATCCTTCAGCCCAGCGCGGGAACAGCGGGGCCGCGGCGGCGCCGATGAGCAGTGCCCCCAGGAGCGCCACCAGATGGGTGAGGACGACGGCGGCACCGAAGCGCCGCGAGCCGAGCCGGGTCTCGGCGAGGATGCCGAGGGTCAGGACGGCGGCAGAGGCTCCGAGATAGGCCGGAAGATCGGGCGCCCAGGCGAGGGACAGCAGGAGGGCGAAGGGATTACGGGCGGTGGTGTCGGGATTGAAGAGGACCGACGGCGCGAGAGGTGCCGGAGGGCCCTCCATCAGGGAGTTCGTGCCGAGCGCGACGAGCCACAGGCCGACGAGGATGGACAGCGAGAGGGGAGCGCGGCGCATCAGTCTCACCAGCGTTCGCGCGGTTGCCATCCGGGCGGGCACGGCTGGCTCCGTGGTCTGCCGCTCCGCCGCAGCCCCGCCGTCGTGCTGGTCCTGTCCCATGGTCCCCCTCGGGCGGATGCCGCGGAACCCGACCGGTCCGGGCTGTTGCGGCGGTGACACACCTGCCGGTACCCATCGCCGTCAGTATCCGAGCGAATACTAGACGTTCACTGAACGTCTTTGCGAATCGCCTCCGGGTTCGGGCCTGCGCTTCAGCCGCGGGCGTCCCGGATCATGTTCGTGATACGCGCTGTGGAGAGCCGCCGACCCAGCTCGTCCGTCATGACCACCTCATGCGTGGTCAGCGTCCTGCCGAGGTGGATGGCGGTGGCCGTTCCTGTCACCAGACCGGCGTCGATGCTCCGGTGATGCGTCGCTCCCACCTCGATACCGACGGCCTGGCGCCCCGGCCCGGCATGGATCCCGGCCGCGAATGAGCCGAGTGTCTCCGCCAGCACCACGTGCGCGCCGCCGTGCAGGATCCCGGCCACCTGCTGGTTGCCCTCCACCGGCATCGTCGCGATCATGCGCTCGGCGCCCATCTCCTGGAAGACGATGCCCATCTTCGCCGTCAATGCACCCACCCCGTAGCGGCCCAGCCAGCCGTGCATCTCGACGGGGATCCCCGCGGCGACGAGTTCGGCCAGCCGCTCCTCGGTGGGTTCCTGGACGGCGTCGGACCGGGTGCGGTTGTCTGTCATGCGAACTAGGCTGGCACCTGTGAGTGAAACGACCAAACCTGTTGCCACCCTGACCATCGGCCCTCCTGCCGACAGCCCGGCAGAAGGAGCCCCGGCACCGGTGGGCGACCAGGAAACGCCGACGGTCCGCCGCAGCGACGGCTCACGCAACAGGCTGCTCGTCATCGACGGACATTCCATGGCCTTCCGCGCCTTCTACGCGCTGCCGCCCGAGAATTTCTCCACCGATACGGGGCAGCACACGAACGCGGTATACGGGTTCACCGCGATGCTCATCAACCTCATCAAGGACCAGAATCCGAGCCACGTGGCGGTGGCCTTCGACCTCGATACCCCCACGTTCCGCTCCGAGGAGTACACGGAGTACAAGGGTGGCCGCTCGAAGACGCCCGAGGAGTTCCACGGGCAGGTGGACCTGATCATCAAGGTCATGGAGGCGATGCGCATCCCCACCATCTCGATGGACGGTTACGAGGCGGACGACATCCTGGCGACACTGGCCGCCCAGGCTGCGGCGTCGGACTGGGACGTCCAGGTGGTCAGCGGCGATCGCGACGCCTTCCAGCTCGTCAACGACCGCGTGACAGTGCTGTACCCCAAGCAGGGCGTCACCAACATCCCGCAGATGGACGCGCATGCCATCGAGGAGAAGTACTTCGTGCCGCCCCACCAGTACTCGGACCTCGCGGCGCTGGTGGGCGAGAGCGCCGACAACCTGCCCGGCGTTCCGGGTGTGGGTCCCAAGACGGCGGCCAAATGGATCAAGCAGTACGGCGGCCTCGAGGGCATCCTCGAGAACCTCGACAAGATCGGCGGCAAGGTCGGCGACTCGCTGCGGGCGCACATCGAGGACGTGAAGCGGAACCGCCGCCTCAACCGACTGCTCACCGATCTCGATCTCCCGGTCGACCTCGGGGCCATGATTTCCCGGCATCCGGACCGCTCGGCCGTCGAGGACCTCTTCGACTCCCTGCAGTTCAACACCCTGCGCAAGCGGTTGTTCGATCTCTTCGGGGAGGAGGAGTCCGAGGAGGAGGGTGACGAGCAGCGCGCCCCTGCCCATGTTCTGCTCGATGACGCCGCCGGACTCGCGCAATGGTTCAAGGCCACCAATCAGGCTCAGGCGTCCGTCGCACTGGCAACCGAGACGACGGCGGCGGGCGCCAAGGACGTCGTCGGCGTCGCCGTCGTAACCGGCCTGCAGGCCGCGTTCATCCCGCTCGAACCGCTCGATGCCGAGGCCGAGAAGGTGCTTGGGGACTGGCTGTCCGATCAGGATGCGCCGAAGATCGTCCATGACTTCAAGACGGTCTTCAAGCTGTTGTCGGCACGGGGCTTCATGCTCGCGGGGGAGATCGATGATACGGCGATCTCCGGGTACCTCATTCAGCCGGATCGCCGCAGCTACGAGCTCGCGGATCTTGCCCAGTACCACCTGCGCCTATCCATCACGGCGTCGGCGAACGACTCCTCCGGCCAGCAGGCGCTCGACCTCGGCGGCACCGACGTCGCGTCGCCCGCGGTCGTCGCGGCCTACGCGGCCCTGCGCCTGAGCGAGCACTTCGCCGGGCAGCTCGTCGAGCGGGGTGCGAACCAGCTCCTCGGCGGGCTGGAACTGCCGCTTGCGGAAGTTCTAGCCCGCATGGAGCTCACGGGCGTGGCGGTCTCGGTCGACGGCCTGGACCGGCTGCTGGACGATTTCTCCACAACCATCAGCGCTGCGGGCTCCGAGGCCTACCGGATCATCGGCAAGGAGATCAACCTCGGGTCGCCCAAGCAGCTGCAGACCGTCCTGTTCGACGAGCTCGAGCTCCCGAAGACGAAGAAGATCAAGACGGGCTACTCCACGGATGCGGACGCCCTGACGGACCTCATCGCCAAGACGGGTCACCCCTTCCTCGAGCAGCTCCTCGCCTACCGCGATGCCACCAAGCTGCGCCAGACCGTCGAGGGCCTGCGGAAGGCAGTAGGCGACGACGGCCGCGTCCACACCACCTACCTGCAGACCGTCGCCGCGACCGGGCGCCTGTCGTCGACGAACCCGAACCTGCAGAACATCCCCGTCCGCTCCGACGAGGGCCGCCGCATCCGTGAGGTGTTCGTCGTCGGGGAGGGCCGTAACGGCGAGACGTATGAAAGCCTGATGACCGCTGATTACTCCCAGATCGAGATGCGCATCATGGCGCACCTCTCCGGCGACGAGGGGCTCATCGCGGCGTTCCAGGAAGGCGAGGACCTCCACCGCTTCGTCGGCTCGCACATCTTCGGCGTCGCACCCGAGGAGGTCACCAGCGCCATGCGGTCCAAGGTCAAGGCGATGTCCTACGGCCTCGTGTACGGGCTCAGCTCATTCGGACTCTCGAAGCAGCTCAATATCTCGGTCGATGAGGCGCGGACCCTCATGCGGGACTACTTCGAACGCTTCGGCGCCGTGCGCGACTACCTCCGGGGCATCGTCGAGCAGGCCCGCAAGGACGGCTTCACGTCGACGATCGAGGGACGGCGCCGCTACCTCCCGGACCTGTCGAGCGACAACCGACAGCTCCGCGAGATGGCCGAGCGCGCGGCCCTCAACGCACCGATCCAGGGGTCGGCGGCGGAC
>JAABUN010004091.1_pt1 | contig 20720 bp, 21 predicted proteins | sample 5559311 | NCBI WGS metagenome assembly JAABUN01 (sample SAMN10711877, study PRJNA513370) | rock metagenome | isolation source: Antarctica rocks | place: Antarctica: Victoria Land, Siegfried Peak sud
TGGTCGGCCCTGCCCGGACCGGGCTGGCCGCAGGAGGTCGCGCTCGCGGTCGCGGCCTGCCGGCGCAGCGGCCGAGGCGCTGTCGTGGTGGTCCCGGACGGCCGCGACCTCGACCGCGTCGCGGCGGCGCTGGCGGCCGCCGGCGTCCGGGCGGCCGCCCTGTCGGCGGACCTCGGACCGGCGGAGCGCTACCGCCGCTGGCTGACCGTGCTCCGCGGCGAGGTCGCCGTGGCGGTCGGCACCCGGGCGACCGCCTTCGCCCCGGTGCGCGACCTCGGGCTCGTCGTCGTGTGGGACGACGGGGACGACCTCCACGCCGAGCCCCGCGCGCCCTACCCCCACGTGCGCGAGGTCCTCGCCCTGCGCGCCCACCTCACGGGTGCCGGCGCCCTCGTCGCGGGGCACGCGCGCACCGCCGAGGGTCAGCTTCTCGTGGACACCGGGTGGGCCCGGTCGCTCGAGGCCGACCGCGCGACCGTCCGCTCCGCCGCACCGGCCGTCGACGGGACCGGCGAGGACCAGCTGGCGCGGGACCCGCTCGCGCAGGCTGCGCGACTGCCTGCCCTCGCCTTCGAGGCCGCCCGCCGGGCGCTGGCCGCCGACGACCCGGTGCTGGTGCAGGTGCCGCGACGCGGCTACGTGCCGAGCCTCGCCTGCGGGCGCGATCGCACCCCCGCCCGCTGCCCCGGGTGCGCCGGTCCCCTCGCGACGGCGTCGAGCACGACCGTGGCCGGCTGCCGCTGGTGCGGCCGGCTGGCGGGGGACTGGCGCTGCCCGGCCTGCGGCGGACGCCAGCTGCGTGCCGTGGTCGTGGGGGCACGGCGCACCGCGGAGGAGCTCGGTCGCGCGTTCCCCGGCACCGCCGTGCGCACGTCGGGTCGTGACGGCGTGCTCGCCACCGTGCCCGGAGGTCCGGCCCTCGTGGTGTGCACTCCCGGCGCCGAACCGGTCGCCGAGGCCGGCTACGGCGCCGTGCTCCTGCTCGACGGGTGGGCGGCCCTCGGCCGGGCCGACCTGCGGGCGGGGGAGGAGGCGCTGCGCCGCTGGTTCGCTGCTGCGTCCCTCGCCCGGCCGGCGCCGCACGGGCGGGTGGTGGTCATCGCCGACCGGGGACTGCCGGCCGTGCAGGCACTCGTCCGCTGGGACCCCGCCGGGGCGGCCGCGCGGGAGCTCGCCGAGCGGACCGAGCTGCGGTTCCCGCCGGCGGTGCGGATGGCCAGCCTCACCGGCACGCCGGCCGCACTCGCCGACTTCGTCGAGGCGCTGCCGGCCGTCGCGCGTGCCGACGTCCTCGGACCGGTGCCCGCGCAGGAGGGGACCGAGCGGCTGCTGCTGCGCGCACCGCTGCCGGCGAGCGCGCAGCTGGCCGCCGCGCTGCGCGGTGCGGCCGCCGTCCGCAGCGCCAAGAAGGCGGACCCGGTCCGGGTCGAGCTCGACCCCCGGGTCCTCGCCTAGCCGGTCGCCCGTGCCGGCCGCCTAGACTCGCGGTGTGGCCACTCGGACGATCCGCCTGCTCGGAGACCCGGTGCTGCGCACGCCTGCCGTCGCGGTGACGACCTTCGACAAGGAGCTGCGCACCCTGGTCAAGGACCTCGCCGACACGATGATCGACGCGCCCGGCGTAGGGCTCGCAGCCCCGCAGATCGGCGTGGGCCTGCGCGTCTTCGTCTTCGACGTCGACGACGTGCTGGGCCACCTGGTCAACCCGGTGCTCCACTTCCCGAGCGACGAGGAGCAGGACGGACCCGAGGGCTGCCTGTCCCTGCCCGACCTCACCTTCGACTGCGTCCGCAAGCAGCACGTCGTGGCCCACGGTCAGAACGTCTACGGCGACCCCGTGACCATCGAGGGCAACGACCTGCTGGCCCGCTGCGTCCAGCACGAGACCGACCACCTCGACGGGGTGCTGTTCATCGACCGCCTCGACGCGGAGACCAAGAAGGCGGCCATGGAGGCGGTGCGCCTCGCCGAGTGGGCCAACCAGCCGCCGCCCGTGGTCAAGGCGAGCCCGCACCCGCTGTTCGGGCGCGCGCGCTGAGACTCGTCTTCGCAGGCACTCCCGAGCCGGCCCTGCCATCCCTCGACGCGGTGCTGGCCAGCGGTCACGACGTGGTCGCGGTGCTCACGCGACCCGACGCGCCGGCCGGTCGCGGTCGCGCGCTGCGTCCCAGTCCGGTGCGCGAGCGCGCCGAGGCCGCCGGCGTGGAGGTGCTCACCCCGAGCACGCCCCGCGACGCGGAGTTCCAGCAGCGGTTGCGCCAGATCGCCCCGGACTGCTGCCCCGTCGTGGCGTACGGCGAGCTGCTGCCCCCACCGGTGCTGGACGCGCCGCGCCTCGGCTGGGTCAACCTGCACTTCTCCCTGCTCCCGGCGTGGCGCGGCGCCGCCCCCGTCCAGCACGCCGTGCTCGCCGGCGACGAGATCACCGGGGCAACGACCTTCCGGCTCGAAGCCGGCATGGACACCGGCCCCGTGTACGGCGTCACGACCGAGCAGGTGCGGCCCAACGACACCAGCGGTGACCTGCTGGACCGGCTGGCGACCGCCGGAGCCGGCCTGCTCGTCGCGACGCTCGACGCCCTGGAGGCCGGCACTGTCACGGCCGTGCCCCAGGCGTCCCACGGCGTCAGCGCTGCTCCCAAGATCGCCGTCGACGACGCCCGCGTCGACTGGGCTGCGCCGGCGCTGCGCGTGGACCGGCTGGTCCGGGCCTGCACCCCCGCCCCGGGGGCCTGGACGACGCTGCGCGGCAAGCGCATCAAGCTGGCCCCGGTCACCCCGACCGACGAGGGCGGTGACCTGGCGCCCGGCCAGCTGCGCGACGGGCTCGTGGGCACCGGCACGACGGCGGTCCGGCTGAGCGGCGTGCGTCCCGAGGGCAGGGGTGCGATGGCCGCGACCGACTGGCTGCGCGGGCTCCGGCTCGAGCCGGGGGAGCTGTTCACGTGACCCAGCCCCCGCGCCGACCGGCGAAGCGGACCGGCACGCCCGACCGTCGTGCGGCACGGACCTACCGACCGCCCGCGGACGACAAGCCGCGCCGGGCGGCGTACGACGTGCTGCGGGCCGTCCGGGAGGACGAGGCGTACGCCAACCTCGTGCTGCCGGGCCTGTTGCGCGACCGCGGCATCACTGGTCGCGACGCCGCCCTCGCCACCGAGCTGGCCTACGGCGCGCTCCGCGGGCAGGGCCTGTACGACGCGGTGCTGCAGGCGTGCGTCGACCGACCGCTCAGGCAGGTCGACCCGCCGGTGCTCGACGTGCTCCGACTAGGTGCCCACCAGCTGCTGCGCACCCGCATCCCGCCCCACGCCGCCGTGTCGGCGACCGTCGACCTCGCCCGGCGTGTGGTGAGCGCCGGACCGGTGGCGTTCGTCAACGCCGTGCTGCGCAAGGTCGCTGCCCAGGACCTCGCCGCGTGGGTCGCCCAGCTGGCCCCGGCCGACGACCGCCTCGCCGCGCTCGCCCTCGAGCACAGCCACCCGCGGTGGATCGCCAGCGCGTTCCGCGACGCGCTCGGTGGCGACCTGTGGCAGACCGGCGCGGCCCTCGCCGCCGACGACGCCCGGCCCGAGGTCCACCTCGTCGCCCGGCGGATGCCGCGCGAGGAGCTGCTCGCTGCGAGCGGCGGCGCCGCCGGCCCGTACTCCCCGTACGCCGTCCGGATGGCCGAGGGCGACCCCGGGGCGCTCAGCGCGGTGCAGCACGGCCGGGCCGGCGTGCAGGACGAGGGCAGTCAGCTCATGGCACTCGCGCTCGCCGGCGCCCCGCTCGACGGGCCGGACCGGCTGTGGGTCGACCTGTGCGCCGGGCCCGGCGGCAAGGCGGCCCTGCTCGAGGCCCTGGCGGCCGGGCGCGACGCGACGCTGCTCGCGCTGGAGGCGCAGCACCACCGCGCCCGGCTGGTCCGCCGGAGCGGGGTGTCCGCGGTCGTGACGACCGACAGCCGTCGGCCGCCGCTCGCCGACGGGTGCGCAGACCGGGTCCTCTTGGACGCCCCCTGCAGCGGCCTCGGTGCCCTGCGCCGGCGTCCGGAGGTCCGCTGGCGCCGACAGCCGTCGGACCTGCCGGCCATGACGCGGCTGCAGGGCGAGCTGCTGTCCGCCGGCGTGCGCCTCCTGCGGCCCGGCGGCGTCCTCGCCTACGTCACCTGCTCGCCGCACCTCGCCGAGACGGTGGTGCCGGTCGGCGATGCCCTTCGCCGCTTCCCGGAGCTGGAGCAGCTCGACGCGCGGCCGCTGCTCCCAGGGGTCCCCGACCTCGGCGACGGTCCGGCCGTCCAGCTGTGGCCGCACCTGCACGGCACCGACGCGATGCACCTCGCGCTCCTGCGCCGCCGGGCGTGAGCGCCGGCCGGCCTGCGCCCCAACCCGGGTCAAGGCGGCGCCGGACCGGACCGGTCGTTGCCTAGGGTGGCGGGATGAGCCGGCGCCCGCAGATCTCGCCCAGCATCCTGTCCGCCGACTTCGCGCGGCTGTCCGACGAGCTGGCCCGCATCGACGGCGCCGCGGACTGGGCCCACGTCGACGTCATGGACAACCACTTCGTGCCCAACCTGACGCTGGGCCTGCCGGTGGTCGAGGCGATCCTGAAGGCCTCGAGCATCCCGGTGGACTGCCACCTGATGATCGAGGACCCCGACCGGTGGGCGCCGGCCTACGCCGAGGCCGGCGCCGGGAGCGTGACCTTCCACGTCGAGGCCGCTGCGGCCCCCGTGCGGCTGGCCCGCGACCTGCGGGCGGCCGGTGCCCGCGCCGGCATGGCGCTGAAGCCGGCCACGCCGGTCGAGCCCTACCTCGACCTGCTGGGTGAGCTCGACATGCTCCTCGTCATGACCGTCGAGCCGGGCTTCGGCGGCCAGAGCTTCCTCGACGTCGTGCTGCCCAAGCTGCGACGCTGCGCCGAGGCGATCCGGGGCCGCGACCTCGACGTCTGGCTCCAGGTGGACGGCGGGGTGAGCGCAGAGACGATCGAGCGGTGCGCCGAGGCCGGTGCCGACGTCTTCGTCGCGGGGTCGGCGGTCTACGGCGCCGGGGACCCGGCCGCAGCGGTCGAGGCGCTGCGCGCGAAGGCGGCTCCGCTGCTGTCGCAGCGCTGACAGGGACGCCGCCGGCGCTCGACTCGAGGCTCCACGGCTCCGACCCGCCCGGCCGCCGGACGGCCTGCGTGGCAGACTGACCCGGACAAGTCATGCGCGCCCCGGGGTCGGTGCAAGTCCGAACCGGCGGTGACAGTCCGCGACCCGCCCGCAGCCAGCGAGCGGTGGACCCGGTGGGACTCCGGGACCGACGGTGAGAGTCCGGAGGAGAGGGAGCGCGCGGGCGGGGTCGGCGCACGCCTGCCCTGCCTGTCCCCCGGGGCGCCCGAGCGCGAGGGGCACCGATGGCCAGCGACGCCGAGCAGCGCGCGATGCGTGCTGCCATCGCGCAGTCGGCCGACGCGCTCGGCCGCACCAGCCCCAACCCACCCGTGGGCGCCGTCGTGCTGGACCACCGCGGCGAGGTCGTCGGCCGTGGCGCGACGAACCCACCCGGCGGGGCCCATGCCGAGGTCGCCGCCCTCGCCGAGGCGGGGGAGCGAGCGCGCGGCGGTGCCCTCGTCGTCACCCTCGAGCCGTGCCGGCACACCGGTCGTACCGGCCCGTGCACGTCCGGGGTGCTCGACGCGGGCATCGCTCGGGTCGTCACGGCCTGCGCCGACCCCACGCCGGAGGCCGGCGGGGGTGCCGCGCTGCTGCGCGAGGCAGGGGTCGACGTCGAGACCGGCGTGCTGGCCGACGAGGCCGCGCTGGGTCCGCTCGAGGCCTGGCTCACGAGCCGCCGGCTCGGTCGTCCCTTCGTCACCTGGAAGTACGCCGCGACGCTCGACGGCCGCAGCGCTGCCGCGGACGGCAGCTCCCGATGGATCACGGGGGACCTGGCGCGGGCCGACGTCCACCGGCTGCGCTCGGAGGCAGACGCGGTGGTGGCAGGTGTCGGCACCGTGCTCGCCGACGACCCGCTGCTCGACGCCCGCCCCGTCGGCGGCGCCGCCGGTCCGGTGCAGCCGCTGCGCGTGGTGGTCGACTCCGCCGGTCGCACCCCGCTGAGCGCGCGTGCCCTCGCTGGGCCGGCTCCCGCTGTCGTGGCGATGCGGGCGGGGGACGCCGTGGGCGACCCCGGCTACCCCCGGACGCTCGCCCTGCCGACCGGCCCGGACGGGCACGTCGACCTCCGTGCCCTCCTCGACCGGCTGGCGGCCGAGCACGATGTCGTCAGTGTCCTCCTGGAGGGAGGACCGACCCTCGCGGGGGCCTTCGTCGCCGCCGGCCTCGTTGACCGCGTCGTCGGCTACGTCGCACCGGCCCTGCTGGGCGACGGCCCCCCGGCCCTCGTCGGTGCCGGCGTGGGAACGATCAGCGCCGCGCACCGGTTGCGGCTCGATGAGGTGGTGCGCGTCGGCGACGACGTGCGCCTCACACTCCGACCGAGGAGGACCTAGGTGTTCACCGGCATCGTCGAGGAGCTCGGCGAGGTGGTCGCCCTCGAGGACCTCGGGCAGGCGGCGCGCCTGACCGTGCGCGGAGCGGTCGTCACCTCCGATGCGGCCCACGGCGACTCCATCGCCGTCAACGGCGTGTGCCTCACGGTCGTCGACAGCTCGGCCGGGTGCTTCACCGCCGACGTCATGGCCGAGACGTTGCGCCGGTCGAGCCTCGGTGTGCTCACGGTCGGCAGCCCGGTCAACCTCGAGCGCGCCGTCCGGGTCAGCGATCGGCTCGGCGGTCACGTGGTCCAAGGGCACGTCGACGCCGCGGGCGAGCTGCTGGCGGTGACGCCGCAGGAGCACTGGACCGCCGTGCGGGTGTCCCTGCCGAACGGTCTCGGGCGCTACGTCGTCGAGAAGGGCTCCATCACCGTCGACGGCGTCTCCCTGACCGTGAGCGCGGTGGCGCAGGACTGGCTCGAGGTCAGCCTCATCCCCACCACGCTGTCCCTCACCACGCTGGGCTCCAAGACCGTCGGCGACCCGGTCAACCTCGAGGTCGACATCCTCGCCAAGCACGTCGAGAAGCTCCTGCAGGCAGGCACCACCACCGGGCCGGATCCCGTCACCACCCCGACCGAAGGACGGACATGACCATCGAGGCACCTGACGAGAGCCAGGTGACAGGGCTCGACAGCGTGGAGCGCGCCGTCGCCGACATCGCGGCCGGCAAGGCGGTCATCGTCGTCGACGACGAGGACCGCGAGAACGAGGGAGATCTCATCTTCGCCGCGGAGCTGGCGACGCCCGAGCTCGTCGCGTTCATGGTCCGCTACACCTCCGGCTACGTCTGCGTGCCGATGGAGGACGCGGACTGCGACCGGCTCGACCTGCCGCCGATGTTCCACACCAACCAGGACAAGCGCGGGACGGCCTACACCGTCACCGTCGACGCGCGGGAGGGCGTCAGCACCGGCATCTCCGCCACCGACCGGGCTCGCACGATCCGGTTGCTCGCCTCTCCCGACTCCGCCGCGACCGACTTCAGCCGGCCGGGCCACGTCGTGCCGCTGCGCGCCCGGGAGGGCGGTGTCCTGCGCCGGACCGGTCACACCGAGGCCGCGGTCGATCTCGCCCGCATGGCCGGGCTGCACCCTGCAGGCGTGCTCTGCGAGGTGGTGTCGCAGAAGGACGAGGGCGACATGGCCCGGCTCGAGGAGCTCCGGCTCTTCGCGTCCGAGCACGGCCTCGCGCTCATCTCGATCGCCGACCTGGTGGCCTACCGGCGTCGCACGGAGACCCAGGTCCGCCGCGTCGCTGAGGCTCAGATCCCCACGGACCACGGCATCTTCCGCGCCGTCGGCTACGACTCGGTCCTGGACGGCATCGAGCACATCGCCCTCGTCCGCGGCGACATCGGCGACGGTCAGGACGTCCTCGTCCGGGTGCACTCCGAGTGCCTCACCGGGGACGTCTTCGGCTCGCGCAGGTGCGACTGCGGCCCGCAGCTCGACGCAGCGCTGGCGGCGGTGGCCGAGCAGGGGCGCGGCGTCGTCCTCTACATCCGCGGTCACGAGGGCCGAGGCATCGGCCTCATGCACAAGCTGCAGGCCTACCAGCTCCAGGACGGCGGGTCCGACACCGTCGACGCCAACCTCGAGCTCGGTCTGCCGGCCGACGCCCGCGACTACGGCACGGGTGCCCAGATCCTCGCGGACCTCGGGGTCCGCACCATGACGCTGCTGACCAACAACCCGGCCAAGCGGGCCGGGCTGGAGGGCTACGGTCTCGAGATCGTCGGTCGACAGGCGCTTCCCACGCTCGCGACACCGGAGAACCTGCGCTACCTGCGGACCAAGCGCGACCGCATGGGCCATGACCTGCCGGGCCTCGCGGCCTTCGAGGACGAGCCGACGGAGGCGACCGCCGACGCCGTCGCCGCCCCCGCCCTGGACCTCGACGCATGAGCGGTGCGGGTGCACCCGTGAGCCGTCCGGTCGACGCCGCCGGGCGATCGCTCGCCATCGTCGCGACCCGCTGGCACGAGGAGATCGCCGAAGGCCTGCTCGACTCCGCCGTGCGCACAGCCCGGGAGTGCGGCGTCCCGGCGCCCACCGTGGTCCGGGTGTCCGGCGCCGTCGAGCTGCCGGTCGTCGTGCAGGCGCTCGCCGTCAACCACGACGCCGTGGTGGCGCTCGGACTGGTGCTGCGCGGCGGCACGCCGCACTTCGACTACGTCTGCGACGCCGTGACCTACGGCCTCACCCGCATCTCGTTGGACGCCCAGACCCCCGTCGGCAACGGTGTGCTCACCTGCGACACCGCCGAGCAGGCGCAGGCGCGCGCCGGGTTGCCCGGGTCGAGCGAGGACAAGGGCCGCGACGCCGTGCTGGCCGCGCTCGACGCGGCCGTCACCCTGCAGCACCTGCGCGCCGGCTCCGCCGCCTGATCCGCCGACCACCAGCCCGTACTGCCGAACCGACCCGAAAGGCACTCCTGTGCTCGCGATCGTCCTGCCGAAGGGCAGCCTGGAGAAGCAGGTCCTGGAGCTGTTCTCGGCTGCCGACCTCCACGTGGTGCGCGGCGGGGACCGCGACTACCACGCACGTGTCGACGACCCGCGGATCGCGAAGATCCGGTTCCTGCGGCCGCAGGAGATCCCGACGTACGTCGAGCAGGGCATCTTCGACCTCGGCATCAGCGGTCGTGACTGGGTCACCGAGACGGCCGCCGACGTGGTGAGCCTCGGCGAGATCGGTGGGGGCCGGGCCGGTGAGGCGGTCGTGAGCGTCGTCCTCGCGGTGCCCAAGGAGTCACCGTGGGAGTCGGTCACCGACCTGCCCGACGGGGTCCGGATCTCCACTGAGATGCCCGAGACGACGCGCCGCTTCCTCGAGGAGCACGGCGTCAAGGCCAAGGTGTTCACGAGCCACGGCGCGACGGAGGCGAAGATCCCCGACATCGTGGACGCCATCGTCGACCTCACCGAGACCGGGTCCTCGCTCCGCAAGGCCGGTCTGAAGATCATCGCGACGCTGCTCACGAGCCGCACGGAGCTGCTCGCCAACCGCGAGGCCTACGAGGACCCGGCGAAGCGGGCGGCCATGGACGACCTCGTCGTCCTGCTCCAGGGCGCGCTGCGCGCGCGGGGGCACGTGCTGCTCAAGCTCAACGTCCCGACCGATCAGCTCGACGCCGTCGTGGCCGCGCTCCCGGCCATGAGCTCGCCGACGGTGATGGCCCTCGCCGCCGCGGACATGCGCGCCCTCGAGACGGTCGTCCCGAAGCAGGGCGTCAACACGTTGATCCCGGCCCTCAAGGCGGCCGGTGCCCGGGACATCCTCGAGCTCCCGATCTCCAAGATCGTCGAGTAGTGGTGGCGCCGGTAGGCGTCGCCCCGGAGGTCGCCAGCCGCCTGACGGGGCCGGGGGTCCTGGCGCTGCTGGCTGCCGTCGGCTCCGGTGCCCTGCTGGCGCTCCAGCAGCGGACCAACGGCGAGCTGAAGATCGCGCTCGACGATCCCGTCCTGACCGCGCTCATCTCCTCGGTCACCGGTCTGCTCGCGCTCGCGACCGTGGTGATCGCCCGTCCCGCTGCCCGCCGGGCCCTGATCCTCGTGCCGGCGGTGCCGCGGTGGCAGCTGACCGCGGGCCTGTGCGGAGCGACGATGGTCGCCGTCGCGGCTGCGGCAGCCCCCGTGCTCGGAGTGGCGCTGCTGACCATCGGGCTCGTCGCCGGGCAGACCAGCGGCGCCCTGGCCGTCGACCGGCTCGGGCTCGGCCCCGGCGGCAGCCTGCCGCTGTCGGGCCGGCGCCTGCTGGGAGCCGGCCTCTGCGTCGGCGCCGTCGCCCTGAGCGCCACGACCCTGGGTGCCCAGGCGGCCCGGCCGGGGCTGCTCGCCCTGGTCCTGCTGGTGGGCTGCCTCGTCGCGGTGCAGCAGGCGCTCAACGGCCGCGTGGCCGGTACCACCGGCGACGCCGGGGTGGCGACGCTCGTCAACTTCCTCGTGTCCGCGCTCGTGCTGACGCTCGTGCTCGTCGCCGCGCGCCTGCTCCTCGGCACGACCGGCGGCTGGCCGGGGGCCGACTGGCCGGGCTGGGAGCGGTGGTACCTCTACTCGGGCGGGGTCATGGGGGCGACCCTCGTCGCCGTGGCGGCCGCGGTGGTGCGCCGGCTCGGCGTGCTGCGCCTGGGCCTCGCGGTCACCGCCGGTCAGCTCGTGGGAGCGCTGGTCCTCGACCTCGCGCTCCCCCTGGCCGATCGCGGCGTCGATCCCCGCACCGTCATCGGCGTGGTCCTGACCCTCGCCGCCGTCGCCCTGAGCACGCACGCCCGGCGCGCATGAGGGCGCTCGGCACGGCGAGGGCCGTGGCCAAGTGCGTCGTCGGGCTCGTCCTGTTCGGCGTCGGCCTGTGGCTGGGGCTCATGGCGGAGCTGGGCGTGTCGCCGTGGGACGTGCTCACCGGTGGGTTGTCGGACCTGCTGGGCACGCCCTTCGGGCGCACGGCCATCGGCATCTCCGTCGCAGTGCTGCTGCTCGGGCTCGCCGTCGGCGTGCGCCCCGGCCCCGGCACGCTGCTCAACGTCGTGGTCATCGGAGCGGTCGTCGACCTCCTGCTGGCCACGCCGCTGCTGACCGGCCTCGGCGACGGGTCCGTCCTGCTGCGGCTCGGCGCGACGCTGCTCGGCATCGGCTGCGTGGCCGCCGGCTCGGCGCTGTACCTCGGCGCCCACCTCGGACCGGGTCCGCGGGACGGGCTGATGGTGGCCATCCACCTCAGGACCGGCTGGCGCGTCGGCACCTCCCGCGCCGTCCTCGAAGGCACCGTGCTGCTGGTCGGCGTGCTGCTGGGCGGGCCGGTCGGGGTGGGCACCCTGCTCTTCGCACTCGGCATCGGACCGGCCGTGCAGGTGGCCTTCCGGGTGCTCGGCCAGACCCCCGTCGCCCGCCCGCTGGAGGCCCCGGCATGACCTCGTCCGACGCCCCGTCCATGGTCGTGCGACCGCGACAGCTCACCCGTGTGTGCTGGGCGATCGCCGGTGTCGTCGTGGTGGTGTTCGCGCTGCTGGCCGTCGCCCTCGGTCGTGGTCCGGTCGGTCCGTCGACCTTCCGGCTCGCCGACCAGCTCGCCTTCACCGGGTTCGGCATGATCATCGCGCTGGGTCCGCTGTCGTTCACCCGAGCCCGCGTGGTGGCCGACGCGGCGGGGGTACGGGTGCGCAACCTCGTGGGGGAGCGGTTCGTGCCCTGGCAGGTGGTCCGCGAGGTGCACCTGCAGGAGGGCACGCCGTGGGCGACGCTCGAGCTGCACGACGACGACACCATCTCGCTGCTGGCTGTCCAGTCCGGCGACGGTGAGACCACGGTGCAGGCCGTGCTCGCCCTGCGGGCGCTGCTCGCCGCGAGCCGGTCCCGGTGACCGACACCGGCGCGGCGGACCCCCGCCTGGCCGCTGCGCTGCGCCGCTGGCGGGAGCGTCCCGCGCCCGCCGCGCAGGACGAGGTGCGCGCCGCCCTCGCGGGCGCGCGCGTCTTCGCCGCCATCGCCGCCCGCAGCACCGCAGAGCACGTAGACCCGGGCACCGGGCTGCGAGCCGAGTCGAGTGCCGAGATGGCGCTGCTGACGCTCGTGGGCACGGCCGGAGGACGGGCGGTGCCGGCGTTCCTCGACGTCGCCGGCGTCATCGCCTTCCACGAGGGCGCTCGGCCGGTGCCGCTGCCGGGCCCGGAGCTGTGCGGCGCCGCTCTGCAGGACGGAGCCGCCGCGGTGCTGCTCGACCCGGCCGGCGCCTCCCACGTGCTCGCCGGCGCCGCGTTGGCCGAGCTGGCCGCGGGACGCGTGCCGATCGCCGGCACGTCCCTGTCGTCCCAGCGGACCCGGCTCTCGCTCCACGACCCGGTGGACCCTGCTCCCGGGCTCCTTGCGGCGATCTCGGTGGCGCTGGCCCCGGAGCCCGTGGCGTCGGCACGCCTGCTCGCCGGTCCGGACGGCCTGGTGCTCGGCGTCGTCCCGGTGCAGCCGCTCGACGCCGCGGCCCTGGCGGCTCTGGCCGCGCGCGTCCTGCCCCGCCTGACCGGCGTCCTGCCGCCCGAGGGGCTCGACCTGGGCGTCGTCGCGGCCGGCGGTCCAGGGGTGGTCGTCCCGCTGCCGGCCGGGCGGGGCCGTCCTGCCGGGCGCCGCTCCCGGGGCGGTCTGCTCAGACGGGGCCGGTGAGCTTCTCGCCCGGGCCCTCGCCCCGCTCGTCGGGCTCGGGCGAGGCCTCGCGGAACGCCCGCTGCAGCGACTGCAGGCCGTCGCGCAGCGGTCCGGCGTGCACGCCGAGGTCGGGCCGGGCAGCGGTGACGAGCCCGGCGAGAGCGGTGATGAGCTTGCGCGCCTCGTCGAGGTCGAGGTGGTCGGCGCCGTCTTCGGCCAGCCCGCACTTGACCGCGGCGGCGCTCATGAGGTGCACCGCCGCGGAGGCGATGACCTCCGCAGCCGGGACGTCGGCGAGATCACGGGCAGCAGGATCGGTCACCCTGCTACTCTCGCAGGGCGACCCGGCCCCTCTGCGTCCGCCCCCGGGCGGTGAGGGGTCGCGCAAGCGGAGGTCCCACCTCCCACCCGAGGAGCCGACAGGCGCCCGGGTCCGGTCGGCGTCACGCCTCGCGGCGTGGTCGTCGTGGTCCGCCGCCCTCGAGGCGGTGGGCAGTGGTGGGCCCTGCGCGGAGCGCGGGGCCCTTCTTCGTGAGGGCACCGGAGAGCCGACGAGCACACCCCTATGAGGAGGCCACATCAGCGCTGAACCCCGCATCAACGACCGGATCCGCGTCCCCGAGGTGCGGCTGGTCGGGCCCAACGGCGAGCAGGTCGGCATCGTCGCCATCGGCGAGGCCATCCGGCTGGCCCAGGACAGCGACCTCGACCTCGTCGAGGTCGCCCCGATGGCCCGCCCTCCGGTCTGCAAGCTCATGGACTACGGCAAGTTCAAGTACGAGACGGCGCAGAAGGCGCGTGAGAGCCGCAAGAACCAGGTGCTCACGGTCATCAAGGAGATGAAGCTCCGGCCGAAGATCGACCCGCACGACTACGAGACGAAGAAGGGCCACGTCGTCCGGTTCCTCAAGGCCGGCGACAAGGTCAAGATCACGATCATGTTCCGCGGGCGCGAGCAGTCGCGCCCCGAGCTCGGCTACCGGCTGCTGACCCGGCTCGGGGAGGACGTCGCGGAGCTGGGCTTCGTGGAGTCGGCTCCCAAGCAGGACGGCCGCAACATGATCATGGTGCTCGCGCCGCACAAGAACGCGGCCGACCTCAAGAAGGCCGCCAAGGAGGCGCCCGGCTCGACCCCCGACGCCGGTCAGCCCGCCGCGCCGTCGCAGGCCTAGCGAGCTGCAGGCCCACCCGCCCGACCACCAGACGACCACCGACCGGCGCCCCCGGCGGCACGGCACCACCGAGCAGGAGGACGACCGCACCATGCCCAAGCAGAAGACGCACAGCGGCGCGAAGAAGCGCTTCAAGGTGACCGGCAGCGGCAAGATCATGCGCGAGCAGGCCGGCAAGCGCCACCTGCTGGAGCGCAAGCCCTCCACGCTCACCCGCCGGCTCACCGGTGAGGTCGAGGTCGCCCCCGCCGACCGCAAGAAGATCAAGAAGCTGCTCGGCATCTAGGTCCCCCGCTCACCCTGCCCTCGCCGCCACCGGCGCGAGGGCACCTCGACAGGAAACAGGTGCACACGTGGCACGCGTGAAGAGGGCGGTCAACGCCCACAAGAAGCGTCGCGAGGTCCTCGAGAAGGCCAGTGGCTACCGCGGTCAGCGCAGCCGGCTCTACCGCAAGGCGAAGGAGCAGCTGCTCCACTCGGCGACGTACGAGTACCGCGACCGCAAGAAGAAGAAGGGTGACTTCCGCCAGCTGTGGATCACCCGCATCAACGCGGCGGCCCGGCTCAACGACATGACCTACAGCCGGCTCATGCAGGGTCTCAAGGCGGCCGGTGTCGAGGTGGACCGCAAGGTGCTCGCCGACCTGGCCGTCCACGACGCGCCCGCGTTCGCGGCGCTCGTCGAGCTCGCCCGTGCGGCGCTGCCGACCGACGGCACCGGCGGTCCGGCCGCGCAGAAGGCCGGCTCGGCCGCGTAGCCACCCCCTGTGCTCACCTCGGTCCGCTCGCCGCGGGTCCAGGCAGTACGGCGCCTGTCCCGGCGCTCGGCCCGTGTGGCCGAGCGCCGGTTCGTCGTCGAGGGCCCGCAGGCCGTGCGCGAGGCGCTCCCGACGCTTCTGGAGCTGTTCGTGGACCCCACGGGCTCCCTCCGTCACGCCGACCTCGTCGCCGCTGCGGCCTGCCCCGTCACCCCCGTCAGCGCGGGTGTGCTCTCGGCCATGGCGGAGACCACCTCGCCGCAGGGCCTGCTCGGGGTCGCCGAGCTGCTCGACGTCCCGCTCTCGCAGGCGCTGGCAGGTGGCCCGCGGCTCGTCGCGGTGCTGGAGGCGGTGTCCGACCCCGGTAACGCCGGCACGGTCATCCGGACGGTCGACGCCGCCGGTGGTGACGCCGTCGTCCTGACCGGCGGCGCCACCGACCCCCACGGGAGCAAGTGCGTGCGGGCGACGGCGGGCAGCCTGTGGCACCTGCCCGTGGTGAGCGGGCCCTCGATCGCCGAGTCGGTCGAGGCGCTGCGGGCCGCCGGTCTGGCGGTCCTCGCGACGACCGGTGCGGGCACGGACGACCTCGAGGACCTGCAGGACAGCGGCGCGCTCGCCGCGCCGACCGCCTGGCTGTTCGGCAACGAGGCCGGTGGCCTGAGCGAGCAGGCGCTGGAGCTCGCCGACCGCAGTGTGCGCATCCCGTTGCGGGGCCGCGCGGAGTCGTTGAACCTCTCGGTCGCCGCGGGCCTGTGCCTCTACGCCACGGCGCGCGCTCAACATCGCGGTGAGACGCGCCGACGAGGACAAACAGGACACCCGGTCGGTACGGTGTCGCCGACGTCCGGCCAGGGAGGACCATCGTGAGCGACACCTCCGCCTACGACGACCTCCCGGACGGCATCGTGGTCGCTGACGGCGAGGGGCGCGTCGTCGCCCTCAACCCGGCGGCCTCCCGTCTGCTCGGCACCACGGCGGACACGGCCATGGGCCGTGACTACCGCGAGGTGCTGCCGCTCGTCGACGACGAGGGGCGCGACTGGTGGGCGTGCACCACGCCCTACCAGGGACTGCCGCAGCGGACCCGTCAGCCGGAGCGCCAGCTGACCCTGCCGGACGGCACGGACCTGCTCGTGACCGCGTCCTACGTCCGGGACGCCGACCGCCGGCTCTCCCGGCTCGTCGTCGCGCTGCGCGACACCCACGCGCGCGAGCGCATCGAGCGCTCCCGTGCCAACCTCGTCTCGACGGTGGCCCACGAGCTCCGGTCCCCGCTGACGAGCGTGAAGGGCTTCACGGCCACGCTGCTGGCCAAGTGGGACCGCTTCAACGACGCGCAGAAGAAGCTCATGCTGGAGACGATCAACGCCGACGCCGACCGCGTCACCCGGCTGATCACCGAGCTGCTCGACGTGAGCCGGATCGACGCCGGTCGGCTCGAGATGCGCAAGCAGGTCGTCGACGTCCCCGGAGCGGTCCGGTCCGCCGTCGCCGGCCGCATCGCCGCGGGTGACGAGGCCGACCGCTTCGACGTGCGCGAGCTCGGGCCGCTGCCGGAGATGTGGGTCGACCCGGACAAGCTGCAGCAGATCGTCGGCAACCTGCTGGAGAACGCCGTCCGCCACGGCGAGGGCCTGGTCGAGGTCATGATCGCTCCGCAGGCCGACCCGGACCTGGGCGACGGTGTCGTGGTCACCGTCTCCGACGAGGGCGAGGGCATCCCCGAGGCGACTGCGGCCCGGGTGTTCGCCCGCTTCTGGCGAGGGGACCCTCGTACCGGCACCGGCCTCGGGCTCTACATCGTCAAGGGCCTCGTCGAGGGCCACGGCGGCAGCGTGACCGTGGGTCGCTCGAGCCGGGGCGGCGCGGAGTTCCGCTTCCTGCTCCCGGCGGGGACCCCCGACTTCCTCTAGGCAGGCTCTGGGAGACTGACGGCCCCCCGACCCAGGAGCCGCTGCACCGTGTCCGGCCATGCCCCGCTCGACCCCGCCCTGCTCGACCCCGCCCTGCTCCACTCTGCGGCGTCGGCGGACCCGCTCGACCCCGCCGCTCTCGACGGGGCGCGCGACGGGGCGCTCGCCGCCTTCGCCGCAGCCGCCTCGCTCGACGAGCTCGCGGCGGCGCGCACCGCCCACCTGGCCGAGCGCTCGCCCCTCGCTCAGGCCCGCAAGGCGATCGGCGGGCTGCCGGGTCCCGACCGGGCGGACGCGGGCAAGCGGGTCAACGTCGTGGCGGCGGCCCTGTCCGGTGGCTACGACGCGCGCCGGGTCGCCCTCGAGCTGGAGCGCGACGAGCGGGTGCTGTCGCAGGAGTCGGTCGACGTCACCGTGCTGCCCTCCCGTCCTGTCGGGGCCCGCCACCCGCTCACGACCATCTCCGAGCGGGTCTCCGACGTGTTCGTCGCCATGGGGTGGGAGGTCGCCGAGGGCCCCGAGCTCGAGCACGAGTGGTTCAACTTCGACGCGCTGAACTTCGGCGGCGACCACCCGGCGCGACAGCTGCAGGACACGCTGTTCGTCGAGCCGGAGGGCAGCGGGTTGGTGCTGCGCACGCACACCTCCCCGGTGCAGGTCCGTTCGATGCTCGACCGCGAGCTGCCGATCGCCGTGGTCTGCCCCGGCCGCGTCTACCGCGCCGACGCGCTCGACGCCACGCACTCGCCCGTCTTCGCCCAGGTGGAGGGGCTCTGCGTCGCGGAGGGCATCACGATGGCCCACCTGCGCGGGACGCTCGACCACCTCGCCGGCGCGCTGTTCGACGACGGTCCGGGGGAGCCGATCCGCACCCGCATCCGACCCAACTACTTCCCCTTCACCGAGCCCTCGGCGGAGATGGACCTCCAGTGCTTCTCGTGCCGGGGTGCCTCGGCGCTGCCGGGTGGTGAACCCTGCCGGGTCTGCTCGAGCGAGGGGTGGATCGAGTGGGGAGGCTGCGGCATGGTCAACCCCGCGGTCCTGGTCGCGTGCGGCATCGACCCGGAGCGCTACAGCGGCTTCGCGTTCGGCATGGGCCTGGACCGGACGCTGATGTTCCGGCACGGCATCACCGACATCCGCGACTTCTACGAGGGCGACCAGCGCTTCACGCTCGCCCTCGGTGTGGAGGTCTGACGTGCGCGTCCCCGTGTCGTGGCTGCGCTCGCTCGTACCCACGCTCACCGCCGGCGCCGACGAGATCGCGGCTGCGCTGGTGCGCGCCGGGCTGGAGGTCGAGCAGGTCCACCGCTACGGCCACGACGTGACCGGTGTCGTCGTCGGCGTGGTGCTCGACGTCGAGGACCTCTCCGGGTTCAAGAAGCCGATCCGCTACTGCCACGTCAGCATCGGCGACCGCACCCACGAGGTGGTCTGCGGTGCCACCAACTTCGCCGCTGGCGACCGGGTCGCGTTCGCCACCCCCGGAGCCGTGCTGCCGGGCGGGTTCCGCATCGCGACGCGCCAGACGTACGGCCGGACCTCCGACGGCATGATCTGCTCCGCCGCCGAGCTGGGCCTGCCGGGTGACTCCTCGGGGATCCTCGTCCTGGCCGCCGACGTACCGCTCGGCGCCGATGTCGCCGAGCTGCTCGAGCTGCGCGACGAGGTGCTGGACATCGCCGTCACGCCGGACCGCGGCTACCAGCTGTCGATCCGCGGGGTGGGCCGTGAGACGGCGACGGCCTTCGGGCTGGTCCTCTCCGATCCGGCGGCGCGGGCCGCTCCGTCCGCCACGGCCGACGGCTTCCCGGTGCGGGTGGAGGCTCCTGAGGACTGCAGCCGCTACGTCGCCCGCGTCGTCACGGGTCTCGATCCCGCGGCCCAGAGCCCGCTGTGGCTCCAGCGCCGCCTGGCCCTCGCCGGGCTGCGGCCGATCTCGCTGACCGTCGACGTCACCAACGCCGTGATGCTCGAGGTGGGACAACCGCTGCACGCCTTCGACCTCGACGCGCTGCGCGGCACCGTCGTCGTGCGGCGGGCCGAGGACGGCGAGCAGCTCACCACCCTCGACGGGCAGCGGCGCACCTTCGACGGCAGCGAGCTGCTCATCACCGACGACAGCGGCCCCATCGCGCTGGCCGGTGTCATGGGTGGTGGGCCGACCGAGATCACGGCCACGACCACCTCGGTGCTGCTCGAGTCCGCGCACTTCTCGCCGGCCTCGATCGCGCGCACCGCGCGTCGCCACCGGCTGCCGTCCGAGGCGAGCCGCCGCTACGAGCGCGGCGTCGACCCCGCCGTGGCGCCGACGGCGGCGGACCTCGCCGTGCAGCTGCTCGTCGAGCTCGGCGGCGCGACGGCCGGTCCGACCACCGAGGTCGGTCACGTGCCACCGGTGCCCGTGCTGTCCCTCGCGCTGGACGCCCCCGGTCGCGTGGCAGGGCGCGACTACGAGCCACTGGTGGTCCGGCAGCGCCTGGTGGACGTCGGCTGCGAGGTGTCCGGGGACGACCCGCTCGCGGTGCTCCCACCGACGTGGCGCCCCGACCTCACCGGCCGCGCCGAGCTCGTTGAGGAGGTCCTGCGGCTGGAGGGCTACGACTCGATCCCGGTCGTGCTGCCGCCGGCGCCTGCTGGGCGCGGGCTGACCGGCGAGCAGCGGCTGCGGCGCACCGCCTCGCGGTCGCTCGCCGCGTCCGGCCTGGTCGAGGTGGTCCTCCCGCCCTTCGTCGGTGCGGACGTCCTCGAGCAGCTCGGCGGCGACACGCCGGCCCCGCGGTTGCTCAACCCGCTCTCGGCCGAGGAGTCGCTGCTGCGGCCGACGCTGCTCCCCGGCCTGCTGGCCGCAGTCGTGCGCAACGTCAGCCGGGGCCTGCCCGACGTGGCGCTGTTCGAGGTCGGACACGTCTTCCTCGGCGCCGGCGGGTCCGCCCCGGTCCCCGGAGTGTCGGGACCCCCGACTCCGGCGGAGCGGGCGGCGCTCGACGCGGCGCTGCCGCAGCAGCCCCGCCACGTCGGCGTGGCCGTCGCCGGCGGGCGGGCGTCCTGGGACGGCGCGGTCGCGGCCGTGGTCGAGCTGGGCCGCGTCCTCGGGCTGGAGCTGCAGCCCCGCGCCGCCCAGCACGGCCCCTTCCACCCGGGCCGTACCGCAGAGCTGCTCCTCGACGGCCGGCGCGTCGGCCTCGCCGGGGAGCTGCACCCCCGCGTCGTCGCGGCGCTGGGCCTGCCCGCCCGCACCTGCGCGGCCGAGGCGAACCTCGACGTCCTCGTGGCCGCAGCTGTGTCGGCCGGTCCGCGATCGGCCCCGGTGGTGTCCCACTTCCCGCCGGCCAGCGTGGACGTCGCGCTGGTGACCGAGGCCGGCGTCCCGGCGGCCGACGTCGAGGCGGCCCTGCGCGACGGGGCCGGGCCGCTGCTCGAGAGCGTGCGCCTGTTCGACGTCTACACCGGGCCCCAGGTCGGCGAGGGCAGGCGGTCGCTGGCCTACGCGCTGCGGTTGCGCGCCCCTGACCGCACGCTCACCGACGTCGAGGTCCTCGCCGCCCGCGACGCTGCCGTCGCCGAAGCCGGTCGTCGGGTCGGGGCGGTGCTGCGCTCATGACCGCTCCCGGCCCCGGGCGGGTTGCCCTCGTCACCGGTGGCAGCCGGGGGCTCGGCCGGGCCGCTGCTGCGGCGCTCACGGCCGAGGGTTGGAGGGTCGCCGTCACGGGGCGGGACGCAGCGGCGCTCGACGAGGTGGTCAGCGCGGGGGAGGCGGCGGTCGGACTGCCGGGCGACGCCACCGACGCCCGTAGCGTCGCCGGCGCGGTGGCCGCGACCGAGCAGCGGTGCGGGCCGGTCGACCTGCTCGTGTCCAACGCCGGCGCCTTCGACGCGGGCGGACGGCTGTGGGAGACCGACCCGGACACGTGGTGGCGGGACGTCGAGGTCAACCTCCGCGGCCCTGCCCTCGCGCTGCACGCCGCTCTCCCGGGCATGGTGGCGCGCGGCCGTGGTCGGGTGGTGGTCCTCGGGAGCGGCTTCGGGATGGTGCCCACCCCAGGTGCCGCTGCCTACGCAGCCTCCAAGGCGGCGGTGGCCCGTCTGGTCGACACGGTCGCGGCGGAGCTCGCCGGGACGGGAGTCACCGTCCTCGCGGTCTCGCCGGGGATGGTCCGCACGGACATGACCCACGGCTTCCCGGCCGGCTTCCTCGAGCACCGTCCCGACC
>JAABUN010004092.1_pt1 | contig 20716 bp, 17 predicted proteins | sample 5559311 | NCBI WGS metagenome assembly JAABUN01 (sample SAMN10711877, study PRJNA513370) | rock metagenome | isolation source: Antarctica rocks | place: Antarctica: Victoria Land, Siegfried Peak sud
AAGACGCGCTCCGCACGTCTCTACGGTTCTTGGACGGACTGATCCTCTTTTCACACTGCCGTTAAGGATGAGCCAATTCCGCCAGCACTCCGGTCAAAACCGCGGTAATTTCCCTCACACTGGAAATCGAAATCCACTCTTCGGGCGTGTGCGCGCCCTTGATCAGCGGCCCGAACGAAACCGCGTCGAGGCCCGGCAACGCCTGCGACAAAAGTCCGCATTCCAGCCCGGCGTGAACGACTTCGATTTTGGGCGCGCGGCCCATCGCGCTTTGGTAAGCGCGTTTGGTGGTCTCGAGCAGCGGCGAATCGGCGCGCGGCTCCCAGCCGGGATAACCGTCGCGTGCTTCGACCGACGCGCCGGTCGCGGCGCCCAACTCCGCGATTTGCGTTTGCAAAGCGCGGATTTCGGCCTCCAAGAACGAGCGATTCGACACGCTGAACTCGATTTCGTTCGGGTGAGTGTGAATTTCGGCCAGATTGCTCGAAGTCTGCACTTTGCCGGCGAATCGCGCGCTCATTTGCGCCACGCCGTGCGGCAATTCGCGCAGCAAACGCAAAACGCCCTCGGAAACCGCGCGCGAAAGCGGCGCGCTTGGCAACGCGTTGCCGCGCGTCAAACGCAAACCCGCTTCATCGCCGCGCCAGGCCGCCTCAATTTCCCGGCGAACCTGTTCAAACGCGGCGTCGAACGGCCCGATTTCACGCGCCGCCAGGCAAAGCAGCGCGCTCGCGTCGCGCGGAATCGCGTTGTGCGCGGTGCCGCCTTGCAGCGAAATCAAACGCATCTGCGGGCATTTCTGGGCCACCACATCAAGAATTTGGCTCAAAATCTTGAGCGAATTCGCCAATTTCCGTCCGATTTCGACGCCGGAATGACCGCCTTGGAGACCGCTCACCTCAACTTTCATCGCAATCTCGCCATCCTCGCTTTGGGCGCGTTCAATCGGCAAACGCAGCGTTGTGGTCGCGCCGCCCGCGCAGCCGATGGTGATTTCGTCGGGGTCTTCCGAGTCCAAATTCACCATCAAACGTCCGCGCACCAGCGCCGCATCGAGCTGGGCCGCGCCGTAAAGCCCGGTTTCTTCTTCCACGGTAAAAAGCAGTTCGAGTGGCCCGTGAATTAGGTTTTCGCCCGTCAAAATCGCCAGCATCAGCGCCACGCCCAGGCCGTTATCGGCGCCCAGCGTGGTGCCGCTCGCATAGATTTTGTCCCCTTCGCGGCGCGGCAGGATCGCGTCGGTTTGGAAGTCGAAATCGACATCGGGCCGCTTCTGGCACACCATATCGAGATGGCTTTGCAGGGTCACAATCGGCGCATTTTGGGCCGCGCCGCGCGCCGCGACGCGCACCACGCTGTTGCCGCGCGCGTCGGTTTCGAAACTCGCGCCGCGTTGGGATGAGAGTGATTGAATATATTCGCGGGCTTGGCCTTCTTGTCCCGAAGGCCGTGGAATCTGATTGAGCGCGCCAAAATGCTGCCAAACGGCGGCGGGTTCGAGGTCGAGATAAGCGGGAGAAAGCGTCATAATCAGGCGGCGACCCGGAAAAATTCGCGCGTTTGCTATTGTCCGAGTTTCGGCGCTGGATGCTCGCGCTGCCGCCGGGAATCGGCCTCGCCACGCTCAAAGCGGGTGTCAAAGCGCTGAGTTTCGCGCCGCAGAGCGGCGTTTTTTCAGCGGGAAACGGCCCGGCGATGCGCGCGGCGATTTTGGGCGCCGCGCTGGGCGAAATCGTGCCGCAACTGCGCGAATGCCTCGATGTTTCGACGCAAATGACGCACACCGACCCCAAAGCGAGGTGGGGCGCACTCGCCATTGCGCTCGTCGCCAGCGAAAATGTCGGCAGCGACGGGCGCCGTTTAGTGCGCGACTTTTCCGAGTGGAGCGACGACAGCGACGCCGCCAAAGAGTGTTTGGGATTGCTCAAAAAAGCCGTCAATTCGGCGTCGCGCGGCCAAAGCACGGCGGATTTTTGCGCGGAAATCGGCCTGAAAAACGGCGTGAGCGGCTATATTTTCCACACCGTTCCAGTCGTGATCCAGTGTTTTTTGCGGAATTCCCACGATTTTCGCGCCGCCATCGAAGAAATCATCGCCTGTGGCGGCGATACCGACACCACAGCCGCGATTCTGGGCGGAATTTTGGGCGCGCAACTCGGAATTGAGGCGATTCCCCAGGATTGGCGCGGCGATTTGTGGGAATGGCCCAACACGCCGCGCTCGATGGAAAATTTGGCGCGCGACCTGGCGAAGTCGCTCGATGAAGGCGAGGCTCTGGTCGCGCCGCGCCTGATTTTGCCGTGGCAACTGGCGCGCAATGGGTTTTTCGTTGCCGTTGTGCTGGTTCACGGGTTAAGGCGCCTGTTGCCGCCTTATTGAATTGTCCTCGCTTTGCTGCGGCCCTCACCCGCAGCAAAGCGAGGACAAACTCCTTTTCTCCGTGACCAACTTCAAAATCCCCATCGCCCTGTCGGTCGCAATTCTTTCGTGGGCGTGCGCGTGGGTGAGCGTGCGCGCCGCCGTCGCGCATTTGTCGCCTGGACACGTCGCGCTGGGCCGCTATCTCATCGCTTCGCTGGTTTTGCTGCCGCTTTTCGGGTGGCGGCGCGTGCGCCTCGAAAAACGCGACATCGGGCCGATTTTTTTGATGGGATTTCTGGGTTTCACGCTTTATAATCTGGCGATCAACGTCGGCGAGCAAAGCATCACGGCGGGCGCGGCGGCGCTCATCGCCTCGACGATTCCGCTCTTTTCGGCGCTGGGCGCGGCGATTTTTCTGGGCGAATCGGTGCCGCGCGCCGCGTATGGCGGCATCGCGTGCGGCGTGGGCGGCGTTTTTCTGATCGCGCTCGGTGAAAAAGGCGGCATCGGAGTTTCGAGCGGCGCTCTGCTGGTGGTTTTCGCTTCGGTGTGCGCGGCGATTTACGGCTTGATGCAAAAGCGTTTGCTGAGTCGCTACCACGCGCTCGATTTGACCACGTTGGCGATCTGGGCCGGAACTCTCGCGCTTTTGCCGTTTGGAAATGGTTTGTTGACCGCGTTTCAGGACGCGCCCACTTCGGCGACGCTCAACGTGGCCTTTCTCGGCGTTTTTCCCGGCGCCCTTGGCTACGTGTTATGGAGTTATTGCCTGTCGCAATGGCCGGTCGCGCGCGTGACGAGTTTTTTGTATCTTTTGCCCGCGCTCTCCATTGGCCTCGGCTGGGTTTTGCTGGACGAACTTCCTGCGCCGATTTCGCTGTGGGGCGGCGCGCTGGCGCTATGCGGCGTGGTGTGGACGAATTGGAAGCGGCGATAAAGCCTTATTTGCGCGGCAAAAACTCCGGCATCGCGCCCAGATCGGTGACGCCGCAATCGAGGCCGATCTGCTCCATCACAGCCGTAATCTGCCCGCGGTGATGAGTTTGGTGATTGAAAAGATGCGAGGCAGCCACGAAATAGGGCATTTCGCGCGACTCGCCCATTCGCACGAATTGGAGTTGCGAGCCAAGAATTTCGGGCGTCAAAGCGGCGGCAAACGCCGAAATTCTGGCATCGGTGATCGCGTGCTGCGCTTGGAGTTCGTCCCAGTCCTGGAACAGAATTTCGTCCAAACTCTTCATCGCAAACGGCTCGTTTTCGAAGCGTCCGAGCCACGCCCGGTTGGTCAAAAGCAGATGATTCCACAGGCCATGCAGCGAATCGAAGGGCACGCCGCGCGCGAGTTTGCGCTCTGCGTCGGAGGTTTTCGAGCATTCAAGCAGCAGTTTCTGGTTCATCCACGCGTTGTAGCGCGCCATCTGGGTATAAATGCGCGTGGCATCGAAAATCGAATCGAACATAAATCTCAGTAAAAGACGGCGGCGCCTTTTTTGTCAATACTTCTTGCCCATTCAGCGGCTCAAAACCCACGCGCCGCAGGAAAAACCATGCCCAGCGATTTTTGGAATGCGAAAACCTATGACGAAACCCACGATTTCGTCTGGCAAATGGGCGCCGGCGTCGTCGAACTTCTCGCGCCGCAAGCGAACGAATCGATTCTCGATTTAGGCTGCGGAACCGGCCATTTAAGCGCCCAAATCGCGCAGAGCGGCGCGCGCGTGATCGGCCTGGACGCGTCGCCCGCAATGCTCGAAAAAGCGCGCCGCGAATATCCCCAACTCGAATTTCATCGCGCCGACGCACGCGATTTCGAGCTAAACCAGCGTTTCGACGCGGTGTTTTCCAACGCGACTTTGCACTGGATTCACGAGCCGGAGCGCGCCATCGAGCGCGTTTTTCATCATTTGCAACCCGGCGGGCGTTTCGTGGCGGAGCTGGGCGGTCAGGGCAACGTCGCGGCGCTCGACAGCGCGCTCCGCGACGCGGCGAGCGCTTTGAAACAGGCGGATTTCAACGATTTCAACTATTTTCCACGCCTCGGCGAATACGCGGTTTTGCTGGAAGCGGGCGGTTTCGAAGTGAGTTTCGCTGCGCTGTTCAATCGTCCCACGCCTCTCGATGGGCCGCGCGGCGCGCGCAACTGGATGATTCAATTTCGCGGCGCCTATCTCGACACGCTGGAAAACGCGGCGCGCGAGGCGGTTTTGGACGAGGCCGAAACGCGTTTGCGCCCAGTGTTGTTTCGAGAGGGCGCCTGGTTCGCCGATTATCGCCGTCTCCGTTTCGAGGCGCGCAAAAAGGATTAAACGTGGCTCAAATCAAAATTTACGGCCTGAAAAGCGCGCTTGCGGGACGCCAAAACGCGATTTCGGATGCGATTCACGCCGCCGTTGTCGAGCAACTGGCGCTGCCGCCAGAAAAACGTTTTCATCGCTTTCTCTGGTTGGACAAGGAGGATTTTTTCTTTCCCGCCGACCGCAGCGACCATTACTTGATCGTGGAAATCTCGCTTTTTGAAGGCCGCACGACGCAGACCAAGAAAAATCTGATTCGCGGTCTGTTCACCAGTTTAGAAACGCTGAATTTTGCGCCACAGGATGTCGAAATCACGCTGTTCGAGACGCCGCGCGCCAACTGGGGCATTCGCGGGCAATGCGGCGACGAATTAGCTTTGAATTATCGCGTCGAGATTTGATTCTCTTCCCTTGGTGAGCGAATAATGACGAAAATGGGTTATAATCGCGGGGTTATTTGCTGGAACTCCGCCACCGTTTATGAGCGATTACCTTCCCTTTTCCCGGCATCACCGGCCCGGCTTTTTGCTCGCCTCTTTGGGATGCGTGCTGCTGATTTCGGCCTGTGGCGGCGGTTCGACCCGGCCTCAAACTCCTGTTCCTACGCCTGGCGCGACGCCTTCGGGTGCGGGACTCATCGTGTTCGCCATGGCGCCTGAAGGCGCCGATGCCGCGCAAACCGACATCTATTCGCTCGCGCCCGATGGCTCGAACCTGCGGCGTTTGACAACCAGTGCGCCCGATAGCGCGGGCAACGTGCAGCCTCAGGGCAGTCCCGCGCTCAGTCCCGACCGGCGCCGCATCGTCTGGGTGTCGGTCGCGTTTCAAAACGGACAAAGTGAGTCACAACTCCGCATCATGAACGCCGACGGCAGCGGTGCGCGCCTTTTGAGCGGTGATTCGAATACGCGCGGCGCCACGGTTCCGACCTGGAGTCCCAATGGCAATCGCATCGCGTTTTCGCGGGGAAATGCGGGAATTTGGACGCTAAACGCCGACGGCACGGGCGCTCGCCAATTGACGGATCAGGGCGCCAATCCTTCGTGGAGCAGAACCGGTCGCATCGCGTTCAATGCCGCGCCCGGCGTGCGCGCGGTTGCCTCTCAAAGCGCGGCGCGTCAAGTGAAAGGCGTGCTGCCGCCGACGACCAACTCCTACACCGACATCTGGACGATCGGTGCCGATGGCGGCGCTTTGCAGCAACTCACCCAGCGCTCGCAAACCGCAGCGGGCCTCGCGGCGATCAATCCGGCGTGGAGTCCCGATGGACAAACCTTGGTTTTCAATTCGGTTCCCGGATCGGGCGTTCCCGCGCAACTGTTTCTGGTTAACGCCGACGGCAACAATCGTCGTTTGCTGGGCGAGGTGAACGGAACCGACGCGGTGTTTAGCCCGGATGGAAATCGCATCGCTTATTCCGACGAAACCGGCCTTGCGACCGTCAATCTCGGCGGCACGGGTCGGGTGATTTTGGGCGCCGCGAACGGTCTTTTCGTCGAAGACACCGATTGGCGATAGGGTGAGTCAAGTCGGGTGGGTGGCGGCGCGGAGGCCGCCGCTACCAGCGCCCTTTGACAGCGCCAACGATGGTTTCTCGATTTTCAAATCTCATGTTCAAGCGATTTCTCTGCTTTCTCGTCCCGGCAATGGGTTGGGCGCCCTCGGTTCAAGCGCAAACCGTGCTTTTCAGCGAACAGTTCGACACGCCATCGCGCTGGTCAACGCCCACGCGCAGCGCGGCCAACGTCGCGGCATATAAAGGCACCGATTGGCTGCAATATCCGCCGCTGGGCAACATCGCGCCGACCAGTTTCAATCTGGTCAACACCGAATGGGGCAACAAACCGCTTCAAATCACTGGCGAAGGCGCCGAAGGGCATTTTTTGCGCTTCAAACTTTCGACCTACAATCCCAATAATTTCCGCGCGAATCGGGCCAGCAAGTTTTTGTGGGGCACCGAGATGCAAACGCTGCGAAAATTCGGCCCACCCGCGCCGGGCCGCGCCATCGAATTCGAGTCGCGGCTACGCGTGCCGGTCATGGCGCCGCGCATGATCGCCTCGTTTTACACCTACTCGCAAAAAGAAAGCGGCGGAACCGTGTTTTCCGACGAACTCGACTTCGAATATCTGGGCAGCGATCTCGGCAACGAAGTGCAACTGGTGAGTTGGAACGACTTCGCGCGCCGCAACGACACCGATAACATTCCCGGCCAAACTTTCAACGACGGCGTGCATCACCGCGACGCCATCACCGGACGCGGCGGGCTTGCCAATAACCCGGTGAACCGCGCCGACTGGCATTTTCTCAAATTCCGCTGGATGTGCCTGTCCAGCGGCGTTTACCGCGTCGAATTCAGCTCCAAACAGCGTGCGAGCGATTCCTACCGGCTGCTTTATACCGAAAACGGCGCCGCTCCCACCGACGCGATGGAGATTCACCTCAACATCTGGGCCACCAACCCCGAACCGATACCAACGAGCGCGCCCGGCACCAACTACATCATGGACGTGGACTGGTGCCGCGTTTCGGAAATGGCGCTGGACGCGGCTAACCCGCGCAAAAAGAAGCCTTCGGGCGGCAAAAGCTAACTCAGCTTCGCGTTTCGGCTCGACTTTGGATTTGCGCGGCGCGCGAAGATAGAAAAGCGCGCAAATGCCGCTCGACGGCGATTTTGTCAGCCACCTTCCCCAAAATTCCGAGCGGCGAGCGCTACGTCACGATGTCGGTCATGCGGGTCTGGCCATTGGGCAGCGTCTCGAAATGGTGCTGGTGGCGTAGCGATCTGAAAACGCCGCGCGTCATCTCGTCGGCGAAGAAGTGGGGCGCGTTCATCGCTACGATGCGCGCGCCAAGGCGCTGTCGCACGCCGAGATGTCGGCCCTCGAAAGTCACTTCATCTCCCAGTTCGAATAGCCCGGATTTGCGGCCCGCGACGATGCGTTCGCCGGTTTTTCGCGCCGATTCAACGTGAAAAGCGGCATCACGCGCGAGGTCGAAACAGGTTTGGATGGGCGCGTCGATGTCGGTGCAAAGCCTGATTTGCGACATAAAAAGCCACAGATAAACACAGATGGGTTTCACAGATGGGCGCAGATAAATCTAAAAGAACATCTGTGTTTATCTGTGGCTAAAACCGAAATTACATTTTGCCCATCGCGGCCATGTTTTTCATGTTGGTCTCGCGCGCCTGTTCAACGACCTGGCGCGGGCGCAGTTCGATGCCGGGCGCTTTGACTTTGACGGCGGTGTCGTAAATCATCGCGGTGTGCATCAAAATGTGCGGCAGTTTGTTCATGGCGTGCATTTTGGCGTCATTGTCTTTGCCCTCCATGATTTCATGCGAGAACAGCGTGACGGTCGCTTCATGCCCGCCGACCTGCTGGGCCATATACATTTTGTCGAAGGCCGAACCGCTCATGCGTGAGAGTTTTTCGAACAAAGCGACGTTGGCGGGGCCGGGATTAGTCGGCATCGGCAGAGCTTTGGCGCGAAACAGTTTGGCGAGGTCGCGCTGCGCCGCGCCGTGGCCTTGAATCGTGGTTTTCGCCACCATGCGAACGCCCGCGTTGCGCGATTTTTTGAGCGCGAGGTTGCCGAGCATGACTTCGGCCATGTTGCCCATCGCGGAATGGATCATGAAGAGGCGGTCGAAGTTGGCGCCAATGGTCTCTTTGAGCTTCATGTTGGCGGCCATGTCCATTTTCATCATGCCTTGCGCCGAGGCGGGCAGGGCGCCGGTGCCAAGGCAGAGCAGGGCGCCGAGGGCGCCGATTTTGGTTGCGTTGCGAGAAAGATTTTTCATATTGGGTGCTTCTCCTGGGAAGTTGCGGCGCGGATAAGCAAACCTGATTCCCGTTTACGCCGCTTTGCGTCCTAAACTGCACACAAGCTCAAATAATCCCCATGAAAATTCCTTTTCCGCTTGAACTCTCGCAAAACGAAGCGCTTTTCGACCACGTCGCCGGCAAAGTCGCGCTGTGTCGCCCCGATTCGGTGTATTGGTGCAACGGGAGCGACGAAGAATACCAAAGCTTGGCCGCGCAACTCGTCCAATGCGGCACCCTCGCGCCGCTCGACCCGGTTTTGCGCCCCAATTCGTTTCTCGCCCGCTCCGATGTGCGCGACGTGGCGCGCGTTGAAGACCGCACTTTCATCGCGTCCAAGCGCCCCGTCGATGCCGGGCCGACCAACAACTGGCGCGAACCGCGCGCTTTGAAAAAACGGTTGCTCGAACTCTTCGATGGCTGCATGGAAGGCCGCACCATGTATGTGATTCCGTTTTGCCTTGGCCCGCTCGATTCGAGAATCGCGCGCATCGGCGTCGAAATCACCGATTCGCCTTATGTCGCCTTGTCGATGCGCCTCACCACGCGCTGCGGCGACGCGGTTTTGCGGCCCCTGGGCGAGCGCGACGACTTCGTGAGATGCACCCACTCCGTCGGAAAACCGCTTTCCGATGGCGAAAACGACGTGCCGTGGCCCTGCAATCCCGACAACCGGGTTATCGCGCATTTCCCCGATTCCCAGCAGATTTGGAGTTTCGGATCAGGCTATGGCGGCAACGCCTTGCTCGGAAAAAAGTGTTTTGCGCTCCGATTGGCGAGCGTAATGGCGCGCGATGAAGGCTGGATGGCCGAGCATATGCTGATTCTGGGCATCACCAACCCCGCCGGAGAGAAGAAATACTTCGCGGCAGCGTTTCCCTCCGCCTGCGGCAAAACCAATTTGGCGATGATGACGCCGACTTTACCGGGCTGGAAAGTCGAGTGCGTCGGCGACGACATCGCCTGGCTGCGCGTCAAAGCCGACGGAAAACTCTACGCCGTCAACCCCGAATTCGGCTTTTTCGGCGTCGCACCCGGCACCTCTTACGCGACCAATCCCAGCGCGATGGACACCCTCAAGCGCGACGTTTTGTTCACCAACGTCGCCCAAACGCCGGAAAATGATGTCTGGTGGGAAGGCATGACGCCCGAAAAACCGCCGCATCTCACCGATTGGAAAGGCCAACCTTGGACGCCGGAGTCGCCCGAACCCGCCGCTCATGCTAACGCCCGCTTCACCGCGCGCGCCGAGCAGTGTCCGACCATCGACCCCGCCTTCGACGACCCGCGCGGCGTGCCGATTTCAGCGATTCTCTTCGGTGGCCGTCGTCCCGGCACGATTCCGCTGGTGGTCGAAGCCCGCAACTGGCAGCACGGCACTTTCATCGGCTCGACCATCGCAAGCGAAACCACCGCCGCCGCGAGCGGCGCGGTCGGCCAAATCCGCCGCGATCCGATGGCGATGCTGCCCTTTTGCGGCTATCACATGGGCGATTACTTCGCGCACTGGCTCGATATTCCCAGTTCCACCACGCCCGACAAGCTGCCCAAAATCTTCGGCGTCAACTGGTTTCGCAAAGGCGACGACGGAAAATTCCTCTGGCCAGGCTTCGGCGACAATTCCCGCGTTTTAAAGTGGATTTTCGAGCGCTGTGACGGCGTCAATCAAGGCGTCGAGACGCCAATTGGACTCGTGCCCGAACCCAGCGAACTCGACCTCAACGGCCTCGATTTGTCACCCGAAGCGCTGGATAATTTGTTTGAAGTCGATAAGGAAAAATGGCGCGCCGAAGCCGCCTCGATCCGCGCGCATTACGCGACGTTTGGCGAGCATTTGCCGTTTGAATTGCGCGGCGAGTTGGAAAGTTTGGAAGCGCGGTTGGGGTGAAGTGTGGCGGTGGGATTTGGGAGTTTTTCCGGCAGAGAAACGGCGCCGCTCTGCAAGAGAGCGACGCCGTTTTGTCTTCCTCTTATTAACTTTTCAGCCAGCCTCTCGCGCGAAATCTCTGTGTCAGTCGCTTAATGTCGTTGATGTGCCACTGCGCTGTTTTGCGAAAGGTGCTCTTTTTGGAAGCCACAGCCAAGAATTCGTTGAAATAACCGATGGCGCGCTTGCCTTCTTTTTCGGAAAGGTAAAGCCCAAACCGACTCTCATGAACTCGCCCTAACAAGAAACCCCCCACAGCTTTTCGAGGATAAGCTCGGCGATACTCCTGCGCCCATTGCAAGGCGATAGGGTTGGTATCTTTGGAGTGGGCGAATTCATACGCGAAAGCATATTTGAGGTCGTAATCCTGCGGATTGAGCTTGACCAAACGAAACACCGCGTTCTTAACGAAGTGCATGGAGTTCAAACGCCACTTCTCATCCCACAGGTGAAAGAAGGCACGCATCCGAGCATATTCAGCGCTCTTTGGTGACGTTGGTCGTTCTAATCCTTCTCGCACTCCCTTTACGATTTCTTTTGGATCTCGTCCTTCTTTGTGATAAACGCGGCTGAGATAAGCGGCGTATGCCCAGGCGAATTGAGCCTTGGCATCGAAGGGCTGTTGCTTGGCTGTGTTCCGGTAGCTGTCAAGCAGTCCAATTAGATTTGTGCCGGTTTTGAACTGGCCGTCTATTCGTTTCCTGAGAACCAGAAAAGGCGTCTCGTCACCCGTCCAAGCCTCGGCTGTCCAATGGAAATAACCACCGGGTTTGTCATTGCCCAGATAGGCGCCGTAAGCGGTGAGTCCCTCAGGGAGTGGTGTGGGGGTCGGTGCGGGATTAGCCCACACCGACACCGCACCCAAACCCAGTAAGCAAACTCCAACAATGCGAAACGATGGTCGGGTTGGAGTGATCATCTAATTTTCTCCTGCATCTGGCTCAGTAGGGTCGGGACTACCGGAGGCCGTGAAGGTGACGCGGGTGAACGGAGCTTTAGGTTTAGTGACATGACCACCATTGCGGCCTGCATAACCATTTCCGCCCCACTCATCGCACTCCCACGTCTCGCGCGTCTTGTCAGTGATGGCATTGCCACTTACGGTAACGCCACGAGCAATATTGTCGTCGTTATCGGGGTTCTCATCATCTACAAATATCTGATCTTTAAAGGCATCTTTTGCTTCGGCAATACGGTCAGCAGGGGAAAATCTGGGAGTTCCGTCGGGATAATCACCTTGTGATTCCTGAGCCAGCACCGCAGCTTTATAAGCCTCATAGCTGGCCGCACCTTCAACGGTTTCCTTTTCTTGTTCAGGTGGACTGCCAACAATTAATGATGTTGCTCCCAACGCGGCAGATGCAAAAATTCCAAGTGCAATATGCGGTTCGGACATGGCAACAGGACTGAGAAAGTAAAAAGCCCCTTCGAAGCCACCCACAGCCGTCCCTGCGATTCCTAACCCTTTACCATAGTCGATGGCGTGATTCTTTGAGGTAGGTGTGTATTTCAGTGACGTTCCAATTTTTCCAGTCACGCTTTCCAACGCGATTCTATCAGCGTTAACCCCTGTCAACTCTTCCTTAGACAAAAGCACCCAATTCTCAGCAGGGCGATGCCATTGAACTTTGTAAGAATTGGAGACAGTGATATTGGAAGCGGAGGAAGTTCCTTCCACTACATCTACATCCACACTGGTTTCGGGAAGCGAATCACCGCTGATGTCCGTTGATAACTCAAGTGCTGTATATCTATCGCCACTCAACCAGAAGGGAAAACTGATGCTGGAGTCAGTCACATAGCCTGTTGGTATCGAAGGTGTGCCAGCATAAGTGCCACCAGAATAATTCCATTTGAATAAGGGGCTGGTGAAGTCATCGGCGCTGCTGGAAAAAGTAGGGGAGGCCACCCATTTACCTTGGGAAAATGAATCAGCCGAACCAATCCATAGGGCGACGCTATCAGCTTTCATTTTGCCATCGTCGTCACGCTTGTGTGGTTTGGGCTGTCCATCCGTGCCTCTCTCGCTACTTGGCTCCATTGCCGACGATATTTGAACGCGGTAATTCATCGGCACAGCACTCACTGAAATGCTGGCTCCAATGTGCCCTCCATAATAACGATCGCCCCATTTCGTTGTGGTAAGAGTTCCGCTTGCTGAAGGCGACAAATCAATTTCTTTACCATTTATCGAACGCTGTGAGCCGGTGTCTATCGGGATGATTCTATCCGGTTCCAGGGGATCGTAGCCATGGGCAAGACCGCCGAAAGTATCATAAAAACCAATGTAATTGGGAGACGTAGGCGATCCATCGTTGTCCTTCGAAGTTATGCCGTTGTTGGCAGTTAAGTGCCAACTGGCCTGCTCCATCGCCTTACCCTCTACCGATGCAGAAGCACGGGGCGAAACTCTCAGATAGCACTTTTTGGTCGGGATACCGCCCCCTTGCCATTCCAACCAAACTGTGAATTTTCCATCCACCGAAACAGTCGCTTCGCCACCCTGAGAGTTGCTGTCTCCCTCAAGTGGCTCAACAGGCACATTGGCCCCAACCTGTTTTCCTACGCCAGCTCCGTTAGAACCAACGGCAATGCCGTCGTCATTCCACGCTTTACCTTTATCTCCCTCCATCTCTTTACCTGTGCGTTTGCTTTGGCTGGTGTATTTTCCCTCACCGTGGATTTTTATTAATACCCACGCGCCCGGTTGTTCCCATTCTCCATCGCCCTCATCTTCTTGGGCGAATGCAACCGGGATGGTGCCAAAAGCACACAGCACGCTCAACCCAACGGCCAACGGCCAACGGTTGAAATTTTCTTCATTTTCAAGCTCCCTGAAAAATAAAACTTCCGTTTCGCTCGACTTGACAGCACAAAGCCGCGACACGGCGAGATAAGTCTACCCATTTCGCTGGTTTTTCTAACCAACTTTTAAACTTATTCTTTCTGCATAGTTCGGTAAAGCGCATTTCGCGCAAACTAAGGCCGGTTTCTCATGCTTCGTCACTTTTCCAATGGCATTGTCGCCGCGGTTTGCGCGCTCGCGTTTCTGGTTTTGTTGCGTCTGACCTGGTCGCCCGACCCGGCGCAGAGTCTGTTCTTTCGCGCCAATCAACTCGAAAGCGCCGGGCAAATCGACCTTTCGCTGCGCGCTTACGCGCTGATTTCCGACCAGCATCCCGAATCGTTTTACGCGCCGCGCGCGCTTTTGCGTCAGGCCGATTTGCTCGCGGCTCGCGGCACCAGCGGCGGCGATCAGCCCACTTTGCAGCGCGCCGTCGCCGTGTATGCGCGCCTGACCAAAACCTATCCGCGCGACGCTTTAGTGACGGAGGCTTTGCTCGATGCCGGCAAGATTTCGCTGGAAAATCTCGGCGATCTGCCCGCCGCCAAGGGTTTTTATGGCGCATTGCTCGACAATGCGGGCGCCCGCAGCGATCTCGCGGCCACGGCGACGCTCAAACTGGGCAGCATCGCGCTGCAAGAGGGCGATGGCAAACTCGCGCAGACGCTTTTGCAGCGGGTTTTGCAGCGCTGGCCAACGCTTGCCGACCGAGGCGCCGAGGCGCAGTTCACGCTTGGCACCGCCTACGAAACGCTCTTCAAAAACAAGGAATGGGCCACGCGCGCTTACAACGCCACCATCGAGCGCTACCCGAATTCGACGTGGGCGAGCAGCGCGCGGCAGAAACTCGGTTTGCTGGTCTATTCCGACACGCGCGGCAAACGTCCGGCGCGGCGGGTTTTGATTCAAATCGACGCGCTGCCCGACGATGGCATCAGCAACGGCAGTTTGTGGAGCGCTTTGAGGTTGGTGTTGGCGGCGCGCGGCGTCGAAGTCAGCGATGCGACGCTGGGCGGCTGGTCACTCGCGCCGTTTTATGCTGGATTCGACCCGCAAAATCCGGCTCGCGTGGTCAAAGTGCCGGTCGATGCCTGGGAAAACGTCGTCGCCAACGCTGGGCTGCGCTTTTCGGTTCAAAGCGGCGGCAAAAAAGAAGCGGACGCGCTGCGCGGTTTGCAGGATGAAATCGACGCCGCGCGCGCGCCGCTGGTGTATTTCGAGGAAAACGGCGCCAAAACCTGGGCGCTGTGCGTGGGATATGATTCCGAGCGCGGCGAAGTCATGCTGCAAAGTCGCGGCGCGCGCTTCGATACGCTGGCGGCCAAAAGTTTCGCCCAATATTGGGAAGCCAAATCGAGTTTTGGCCAGCCTTTTACGCTGATTTCCCTGGTGCCGCGCGACCAGAAAACGCGTCCCAACCCATCGCTGACGCCAACTCCGGCGCCAACCAGCGCGCCCGACGCCGCGCCAGTCGCAAATTCGGCCTCGTCGCAGCTTTCCGCGCCCGATTTGCAAAACGCGCCCGCTTTCGTGTGGGAACTGCCCAAAATCTCGCTCCAAAACGGCGACAATCGCGCCCGCTTGCGCGCCGCGACGATCCTTTCGCGCGGTCGCAGCGGAAAACTCTTGCTCGGCGCGGCGGGACTCGACCGGCTCGTCGCCGAACTGACTCGTGTCGCGCGCGCGCGTCCCGCATTGCCGCAGCAAGAGTTTTCGACTCCCGAAGCGACGCCGATTCCCACTCCCGCGCCGCAGAGTCCGCTTCCCGACGCCGAATCGCCCTATGCGCCCGATGCCACGCCAACGCCGCTTCCCACGCCCGCGCCACGCCCCATTTCGCGCCGCACTCTCGTGCGCGATGACGAGACGCGCGCGCGCGAACTGCTGGGATTTTTGGGCGCTCCGGCGCAAAACTGGGCGCAAAATCGCCGCGACGCTGCCGCCTGGTGCGATGAAGCGAGCAAACGCTCCAAAAATCCGGCCTGGCAGCGCGCGCGCGACAGCTTTCGCCGCAGTGCCGACGCGCTGGAAAACGCGATTGGCCTCGCGCCCGCCGCGCTTTCCTCGCCGCTGGGCAGCGGAGACCGCGCTCAAATTGGCGAAACGGCACGCGAAATTGAGCGCGCCGCAGACGCCGAACGCGTAGCGGCGCGCGCTTTGGGAAGTTGACTTTGGCTTGCGGGGCAACCCAAAGCCTATAGCGTGTGAGGAACTCGTAGAGACGTGCGGAGCGCGTCTTTCATTCCCCCAGGGAATGAAGGGGAAAAGAGGCAGACGCGCTCCGCACGTCTCTACGGTTTTGCGCTCGCCGGGCAAACAAACACGGCCCAGTTGCTCGCACCCTCTAATTCAAAAGGCCAAATTAAGGAAACTTCGAGTTACATCCGCTTTTCTCATGCGAATTTTCCTGCGCTTTCGGGATTTCGACAGCACCGTCGAACGCGAAACGACTTCGATCACCATCGGGCGCCCCAAAGCGGGCGACGCGGTGCCGGATCTCGATTTGTCGCCCGACCGCACCGTTTCGCGCCCGCACGCGCGGCTGTTTTTGCAAAAAGGCGTCTGGCACCTCGAAGATGTCGCTTCCACCCACGGCACCCAGCTCAACGGGCGCGAAATTCGCGGCGCCGGGCCGCAAATCCTGCGCGCGGGCGACAGTTTTCAGTGCGGCGAAACCTTGATTCGCCCCGAAATCGCGCCTTCGGTCGTCGCGTTCGAATCGCAAACTTCACCGCCTCAAAGCGACTTCAAATCTGCTGCGGCAGCGCCGGACGCCGTCGATTTCCCGGCTTTGAGCGAAGCGGCGGCGCTCCAAATCGGCCAGATGACCGATTTGCTGTTGCGCTGCGGCGATGGCGGCGATCTGGATGGCTTGATGGGCGAAATCGTGCATCGCCTGGTCGATGTGATGCCCAACGCGCGGCGCGGCGCGCTTTTGCTGCACTCGCGCGGCACCGATGCGCTCTTGCTGTCGGCTTTTCGCGGCGAAGGCGGCCCCGCCGTCTCGGAAACGCTGGGGCGCCGCGCCATGGAGGAAAAACAGGGCATTTTGTGGTGCGGCGAGGACGAGGAAACCTCGGCTCCCGGCGCCTCCATCGCGCGTTTTGCGATTTCGAGCGCCCTGGTTGCGCCGCTGCTGTGGCGCGGCGACGCGCTGGGCGTTTTGTGTCTCGATAATCCGGGCGGAACGCCGTTTTCGCCCGCCGATTTGCAGTTCGCGCAGGTCATAGCGCATCACATGGCGCTCGCGCTCGCCAATGATCGTTTGTCCGAAGATCTGAAACGCGAAAGTAACGTCAAGGCGAATCTCTTGCGTCAGTTCTCCCCGCAATATCGGGAGCAACTGCTCAATCCGGGCGGTCTCAAGCTGTCCGGCGAACGCGGACAAGTCACGATTTTGGTCTCGGATATTCGCGGCTTCGAGGCGCTAACCCGACAAATGGAGCCGGTTGCGGTCATTGAAATGCTCAACGATTATTTTTCTCGTCTTTCGCCTATCGTGTGGGCGCACAACGGCAGCATCGACAAATATATCGGCGACGCGATTCTGGCGGTTTTTGGCAGCCCCGACAAAGACCCCAAACAGCACGAAAACGCCTTGCGCGCCGCGCTGGAAATGCAAGCGGACATGGCCCGGTCGAACGAGGCGCGCGCCAAAAAAGGTAAAGTGACCTGCGAAATCGGCATCGGCGTGCATTGCGGCGAGGCTTTGCACGGTTTCATGGGCGTTTTAGACCAGTTTTCGCTGACCGTGATCGGCGATGCCGTCAACCGTGCCGGGCGCTACTGTGACGGCGCCAAAGCCGGCGAAATCATGCTCTCGCCGCAGGTTTATCAGTGGGTTTGGAAGGATGTCGAGGCCGCGCCCGCGCAGGTCCTGACCAAACACGGCGAAACTTTGCCGGCATTTCGTCTTCTGGGCTTTGGCGACCCGCGCGACTGAAAATCTCGACCGAACTGTCCTCGTTTTTCGTTTTTCCATGCTTTCTCCCGGCGATAAAATCGGCCCTTACACCATCCGCGCGCGCGCCGGGCAGGGCGGCATGGCGGTCGTCTATCAGGCGTGGCACGAGGGTTTGCACCGTCTCGAAGCGCTTAAAGTGCCGCGCGGCGCGGGCGAAATCGCGTCCGACAGCGCTTATATCCAGCGACTTCTGGCCGAAGCGCGCGTCGCGGCGGGGTTGCATCATCCGCATATCGCGGCGATTCACGGCGTTTCCGAACCGCTGGCGCCGATCCCGTTTTTTGCGATGGAATGGGTGCAGGGCCGCGATCTGGCGCAGATCATCGCGCAAAACGGCGCGTTTTCGCTCGGCGAAACGGTGCGGATTCTGGAAAAAGTCGCCCTGGCGCTCGATTACGCGCACGGGCGCGGCGTCGTCCACCGCGACATCAAGCCCGCCAACATCCTGCTCAGTGAAGAGAATGGCACTCTCGTCCCCAAAGTCGTCGATTTCGGCATTTCGCGCGCCGCCGAAGACGACGATCTGGCGGGCGAAACCAAGCTGACGCGGTCGGGAATGATCGTCGGCACGCCGGAATATATGTCGCCCGAACAGGCCGGCAGCGGCGAAAAAGTCGATTTTCGCACCGATATTTACTCGCTGGGCATCGTCGCCTATGAAATGCTCTGCGGCGCGCCGCCGTTTACCGCCAATTCGGGCGTTTCGCGCTTGTCGATTTTGATCTCCCAGGTGCGCGACCCGGCGCCGCTGTGGGAGAAATTCCCCGATTTCCCATCCGAAACCGGCGCGGCGATTTTAGCTGCGCTCGCCAAATTTCCCGCCGACAGGCCGCCAAGTTGCGCGGATTTCATCGCGCAACTGCAAGCCTCGGTCGCCCAAAACGGCGCGTTTTGCGTGTCCAAAATCGAGCCGCAAGCCAGTTTGATCGATGATGCGGAGCGCACGCCCTTCGATGCGACGCGTTTCGAGCGCGACGAGTCGGCGCCGATTTTCGAGCGCCCGATTTCGCTTTCCGGCCCGCCGCCGCCCGGCCCGCCGCCGCCCGGCCCGCCGCCGCCCGGCCCGCCGCCCACGCTTGCGCCGCGCAAAGCGCCTCAAACCGCGCTCGAAGTGCCGCTCGAAAGCCCGACGAGCGCCGATTATGCGGCGTTTGCGCCTCTTGGCATCGAAGCACAATCGCGTTTGGAAAGTGAGGTGAGCGCGCCGAATTCGACGCCCGCGCGCCCGAAAAACGACGCCGTTACCGTTCCAAACCGCGAAAACAAGTCGCCCAAAACTGGTGTGCTGCGTGGTGCCTCGCGCGTGGTGTGGATGGCGGGAATCGGCGGGATCTTGGTCGGAAGTTCGCTGGTTCTGGCGCTTTCGGGGCGTAATCCCAGCCCATCTTCCACGGGCGTCACGCCGTCGGGCACGGGTTTGGAAAGTGCCGTCGCGCTTCCCGCCGAAACCCAACCGCGCGAAGCTCCGCGCGAGGCTGTGAAAGAAGCGGTGAAAGCGACGCGTTTGCCGTCGGTGGTCGCGCCGCCGCTCGTGAAATCGGCCCCGCCGGTTGCGCCGCCGCGTTTGCGAACGACGAGTGTGATCCGCACTTCGCCTCTGCCCTATGCGACGATTACGCGGCGTTCGGCGCGGCGTCCGCTTGGCTCGCGCCTGGTGGTGCAGCCGGGGCAAAACGGCGCGCGCCAGACCACGCTGCAAATTTCCTATCGCGGCGAGCAGGAAATGGCGCGTCGCGTCGTGTCGCAGCGCGTCACGCGCCAGCCGACCGAGCAGATCGTTGTCATCGGCACGCGTCCGATGGCGCCCGCGCCGCGTCTCGATCCGCCCGCGCCCGCGCCCGCGTTGGTTCGAGTTCGCAGCGCGCGGCCCGCAGCGCGTAAACCGGCTCGCGCCGTCGCGCCAAAACGGGTGGCGCGCGCTCAAAACGCGCCGCCGCGCGCGCCCGCGGCACGCCCGCAAAAACCAGCCGTGGCCAAAAAAGTGACTGCCAAGCGGCGCGTCGTGCGCGAGGCACCGCTACCGCCCTGAAAACCATGAATCGCCGTATTTCGCCCCGTTTGCTGCTGTTTTTCGCGCTATCTGGCCTGTCGAGCGCGGTTTTAGGTCAAAGCGCGGCGCGCATCCAGGCCATCGATTTGATTAAGGAAGCGGCGTCGGTCTTCGCGCGCGGCGATTTGACTTTGGTCATCAAAATCTGCCGCCAGGCATTGAGTTTGGAGCCGACTTATCCGCGCGCCTACACCTATCTCGGCGCGGCCTACCAAAAGCGTGGCGAGCGCCAAAACGCCTGTGCTGCATTCAGCCGGGTCATTCAACTCTCGCCCAAAGGAGCCGATGCCACGCGCGCGGCGCGCGGTCTGCGCGAATTGGGTTGCGGCTCCTCCAATCGGCGTTTGACGCTCAGTTCCGCCAACCTGCGTCCGACTTTGCGCCTCGAAGCCCGCTGGAATGCGACTGCGGGCATTGCCGCGCTCGCGTTTTCACCCGATGGCAGTCAAATCTCCGGTGGCGGCAGCGATGGTGCGTGGCGATTATGGCGCGCGGAAGATGGCCGTTTAGACCGGCTCGAACGCGGCGACGGAACCGAAGCGAGCGCGACCGCGATGGGGCCAAATTTCACCGCTGTGGGTTATGGCAGCGGCAAACTGCGCTTTTTCGATGCGAGTCAGGGCCGCGACGCGGGCCGCGTCGATGCGCGTTCAGGAGCGGTCAACGGGCTGTTTTATGCGCCCGGCGGCGCCTATCTCGCGGCGGCGGGCAGCGATGGCGCGCTCAAGATTTTCGATGGTCGCACCAACCAGTTGCTTCACCAGATCGGGGGCGAAGGACTTCTGGTTTCGAGCGCGGCCTTTTCGCCCGACGCGCGATTTGTTGCGGCGGGTGTCGGAAGCGAGGTGCGAATTTACGAAACCCGCAGCGGACAGTTGAAGCGCGTTCTCAAAGGCGAGGGTTTGCCCATCGCGGCTGTGGCGTGGAGTCGCGGCGGGCTGCTCGCCGGTGCCAGCGGCTACAAAATTCGCGTTTGGAACGGCGCCACCGGCGCTCTGGAGCGCGTTTTGAGCGGACATCGTCTCGCGGTTTCGGCGCTCGCTTTTGGCAGCGGCAACACCCTCGCATCGGGCGGATATGACGCGCAACTGCGGATATTCAACGCGGCGACGGGAGCGGTCACCTCGTTTGCGCTCCACGGCACGCAAATTCGCGCCCTCGACTTCGATGGCAGCGGCAAAAAGCTGGTGTCAGGCGATCAAAACGGGCTGGTCGGCGTGTGGCGCGTGCTTTGAATGAAAAGTGGGCGTTTAACGGATTGGAGCTTGCAACCGACTTGGTCGAGCCGTTAAACGAGAGTTGCGGATTGTCATTGTGCGCGGTGTATGCAAAGTGTTCTGGTAGGGCAATGACCTGTCATTGCCGCTCGATGGCCTTGCTGGATTTGGTTCCATCCGCGTTCAAAAACTCGATGCTTGCCAGCGGCAATGACAGGTCATTTCCCTACT
>JAABUN010004093.1_pt1 | contig 20716 bp, 17 predicted proteins | sample 5559311 | NCBI WGS metagenome assembly JAABUN01 (sample SAMN10711877, study PRJNA513370) | rock metagenome | isolation source: Antarctica rocks | place: Antarctica: Victoria Land, Siegfried Peak sud
CCTCTAACTGCGCACGCTCCTGCTCGGACAACTCGATCGGGATCGCCATGTTGTTGGGCATAACAACAGCCTTCCCACCCGCAACCGAATTAATGTGTCACGACACTAGACCCGCAGAAAGCGGCGCAGCGACAGCGCGGATCCCGCCGCCGATACGCTGATGCCGGCGAGGATGAGCACGCCGACCAGGAGCGGGAAGTTGATCGTCTCCGGCGTCGCGATGAGCGAGAAGTCCCGCGCCAGCGGATCGATGAAGGCGACCTTGCCGACGAGCAGCAGCGCGATGGCCAGGACGCCGCCCAGCGCCCCGAGCACGATCCCCTCGATCATGAAGGGCCAGCGGATGAACCAGTCGGTTGCCCCCACGAGCTTCATGACCTCGACCTCGCGGCGCCGGGAGAACAGCGACAGGCGGATGGTGTTGGAGATCAGGAGGATCGACGCACCGATCAGCAGCACGGCCAGGATTCCCATGCTCAGCTGCACGACCGAGCCTGCGCGCAGGATCTTGTCGGAGTTGGCGACGTCGTCCTGGACCTTGCCGACCGCTTCGTCGAAGGGGGTGTTCCCGCCGCTGGCCGCGCTTGACTCGAGCGCCGCGCGCATCTGCCCCAGCTTGTCGGGATCTTCCGGGGTCACGCGGAACGTGTCGGGGAGCGGGTTGGAGCCCAGGAGCCCGTAAGCCTCCGGGTTCTTCTTCTTCTCGCGGGCGTAGGCCTGCTGCTTGGAGACGAACTCGACGCGCCCGACGTACGGGACGTCGTTGTCCAGCTTGCCCTGCACGCGGTCGATGTCGGCGCGGGTGGCGTTGGACTTCAGGAAGACGTCGATCAGCACCCGGCCGCGGACCTCGTTCGCGGCGCCGTTGGTCGCCTGCACGATCGGGATGAAGACCCCGAGCACGAGCACCGTTACGAGCACCGACATCAGCGCGGCGAACGACGGCACCGCGTTGCGCTTCATGGAGCGCAACGCCTCGCGCCCGAAGAAGCCGAGCTTCACCAGGACACCTCGTCGAAGCCGTCGTCGGGCAGCGCGTCGTCATCGCTGTGTGCCGCGGCGCGGCGGTCACGCTCGCGGTTGGTCAGGCGGCGCGGCGCGGGAGCGGGCTCGCCACGCATGAGCGCACCGAACTCCGCCGTGCTGACGGCGCCATCGTCATCGTCGCGGGTCGCGTACATCCCGGAGACCTCGTCGCGCACGATGCGCCCCTGCTCCAGCTCGATGACGCGGCGGCGCATCCGGTCGACCATGTGGGAGTCGTGCGTCGCCACCAGCACGGTCGTCCCGGTGCGGTTGATGCGGTACAGCAGCTGCATGATCCCGATCGACGTCTCGGGGTCGAGGTTGCCCGTCGGCTCGTCGGCGAGCAGCAGCGGCGGGTGGTTGACGAACGCGCGCGCGACGCTGACGCGCTGCTGCTCGCCCCCGGAGAGCTGATCGGGATAGGAGTGCAGCTTGGTCGACAGGCCGGTGAGGCGCAGGATGTCCGGCACCTTGGCGCGGATCTCCTTGCGCCCCCCGCCCGTGACCTGCAGCGCGTAGGCGACGTTGTCGTACACCGTCCGGTTGGGCAGCAGCTTGAAGTCCTGGAAGACCGCGCCGATGTTGCGCCGGTAGAACGGCACCTTCCTGCGGTCGATGTCGGCGAGGTCGCGCTGGGCCACGCGGATGGAGCCAGCCGTCGGCTCGTGCTCCTTGATGAGCAGCCGCATCACCGTCGACTTCCCCGAGCCCGTCGAACCGACGAGGAAGACGAACTCACCCGGCGCCACGGCGAAGCTCGCACCGGCCAGCCCGAGGTCCCCCGACGGGTACTCCATCGAGACGTTCTGGAACTCGACGACGCTGGGCGCGCGCTCCTGCGGCGCAGCGTTGCGCTCGAGGTCCTCCTGGTGGCGTTCGACGATGGCCATGGGCGTGGAACGACGTTACCGGCGAAACCGCCGTTTCCCTGCCTGCGAAGGCCCATGCAAGGCCGGTTGCAGAGCGCCGCTATCGTCCCGGAGACCATGCCCGAGATCACGTCCGAGACCCTCGCCAACGGCCTTGCGGTACATCGGGTCGCGGTCGCGGGCACCCGCGCGGTGACCGTCCTGATCGCCTTCGACGCCGGCGCTCGCACCGAGCGCGCAGAGGAGAACGGCATGGCCCACTTCCTCGAGCACCTGGTGTTCAAGGGCGGCGAGAAGTACGACGACTACAGGAAGGTCAACGAGACCGCGGAGCGCATGGGCGGCTCGCTCAACGCCTACACCAGCCACGACCTCGTCGCCTTCCACCTGACCGTGCGCGCTGAGGCGGCGATGGAGGCCATCGACCTCCTGACCGACTTCGTCGGACGACCGAAGCTCGACGCGGAGGAGCTCGACCGCGAGCGCGGCGTCGTCATCCAGGAGATCCAGCGCTACAAGGATCAGCCTTCAGCCGTCGCGGAGAACCTGATCGACCGCGCGGCCTTCTCCGACGGGCATCCCCTCGGCCGCCCGGTCCTCGGGCCCGAAGAGCACCTGCAGAGCTTCACGCGCGAGGGCATCGTCGCCTTCCGCGAGCGGCGCTGGACGGGCGCGCGCGGTGGGGCGTTCATCGTCGGCAACGTCGACCACGTCGAGGCCAACGGAGGGGTATCAGAGCTCTTCGGGCGCTTCCCGACGCTCGGCGAGCCGGAAGGCTACGAGCCGGCGCCCGCGGCCCTGACCGACGTCCTGGTCGAGGAGCGCGACACCAACCAGTCGCACCTGCGGATGATCTACCGCCCCGACATCGACGTGACCGATCGCGCGCAGCGAGCGGCGATGACGATCTACACGACGCTGCTCGGCGGGTCGATGGGGTCGCGCCTGTTCGACGAGATCCGTGAGCAGCGCGGGCTCTGCTACTCCGTGTACGCCGCCGACCACGCGCTGGCCGACGCCGGCATCCTGCAGCTCGGCTCCGGCCTGGAGTCGTCGGGGTGCCGCGAGGCGTTCGTGCGCATGCGCGAGATCGTCGGCGAGCTGCACGCGGATGGGCCGACCGAGGAGGAGGTCGCTCGCGCGCGCGCCTACGCCGCCGGACGTCGCGTGCTCGCGTTCGAGAACACCAACGCCGTCGCCCGCTACGCCGCGTCGCAGGCGATCGTCCGTGGCGAGTCGATCGACCCGGACGACGCGATCACCGCGCTGGACGCCGTCACCTTCGAGCAGGTCGTTGACGTCGCCAAGCGCGTCGATCCCGAGGAGCTCGCCGTCGCCTGCGTCGGGCCGCACACCGTCGAGGACTTCACGTAGTCCGTCGGCCCCGCGAAGACCGCCGCCGGGCGCTCCGATGCGCCAACTTCGCGCACACCGACCGCTACTGCTACCCGGGGGCGGCCCGTCGATCATGATCCGGCGGATGCGCTCTCCGCTGACCCGCCTCACCCTGTCGTCCGCCGTTGTCGCGACCGCGGTCGGTGTCGGTGCCATCGGCCTCGGGGGCAGCGCGGACGCCCAGGCCCCCGCGGGCCTCGGCAGCTTCTCCGCGCCGTTCGTGGAGCCGACGCTCCAGGGCAGGCCGACGGCTGAGAAGTGCGCGCCCAGCGACAAGCCGGCATTCGACCGTGAGCTGGCTTGCAAGCCGACGGCCGGCAGCCTGAACACGCTTCCGGGCGGCGACATCTTCTACTGGGACGCGCTCGCGGGCACCGAGAACGTCAACAACAGCATCGTCGCCGAGTACGGCCGCTCGTCCGAGAACGACCAGAGCCGGCTGCTGCAGCTGGGCGCCAACGACGCGCCCACGTTCGCCACCCCGCAGACCCCCGACGGGGGCGCCAATCCCAACGGTGAACCCAACACGAAGCCGCTCGTCCCCGGCACCGGGACGACCGAGCCCGGCAACGACGGCGCGCTGTTCTGCGCCGACCAGAACTTCCTCGCCGACGGCCGGATCATCGCCGCCGGCGGCACCGACTACCTCAACGACCCGGGCGTCGAGGGGGTGGCGGTCGGCGAGACCGAGCTGGCCGGCGTCACCGCCACGCGGATCTACGACCCCGCGACGCGCTCGTGGTCGCAGACCGGGCGCATGAACCAGGGCCGCTGGTACCCGACGCTGGTGACCATGGGCGACGGGCAGATCTTCACCGCCAGCGGCGTGGAGAAGCTGATCAAGCCGGCCTACCCCGATGACCCCGCCGCCTCGGGCGGCAACGTCCGCGAGACGGAGATCTACTCCCCCCAGACCGGCAAGTGGACCCAGAACCCCACGTCGGCCAACCGCTCCCTGCCGCTGTTCCCGCGCCTGCACCTGCTGCCCGACGGCAAGGTCTACTTCAACGCCGCCGGGCAGTCCTTCAACCCGGCAGGCGAGGACTACGCCGAGGCGCAGTGGAACGTCGCCTCGGCCTACGACCCCGCCAAGCAGACGTGGACCGAGCTCGGCGTGCCGGGAGCAACCACCGGCGTGACGACCGCCCCGGGCTTCCGCGGGTCGACCAGCTCAACGATGCTGCCCCTGAAGCCCAACGCCGACGGGAGCTACACCAAGGCGAGCTTCCTGACCGCGGGCGGAGTGCTGAACCCGCCGAGCCCGGGCGGGTACCTCGCGGTGGCCGAGAGCCAGATCGCCACGGTCGACACCGCCGCGTCGGACAAGCTCACCACCGAGGAGACCGGCCCGCTGAGCCAGGGCCGCTGGTACGGCTCGCAGATCCTGCTGCCCACCGGCGAGGTCATCACCTTCTCCGGCTCCGACCGCGACGAGGTCGTCGCGCCGGGCGTCGAGATCCCGGTCAAGCGCGCGGAGCAGTTCGATCCGGCCACGAAGAAGTGGTCGCCGCTGGCCACCGCCAACCGGGCCCGCACCTACCACAACACCGCCGTGCTGATGCCCGACGGCCGCGTGATGATCGGCGGCCACGCCACGATCTCGACGCTGTACGGCAAGAACCAAACGGTCGCCGAGGGGACGACCGGCCCCAACGACGGTCGTGACCCGACCTTCGAGATCTTCACCCCGCCGGCGCTCCAGCGCGGCGCGCGGCCGACCATCGAGTCCGTCGGCGTCGACGGCGCCAAGCCCGATCCGTGCGCCGGCGCCCCGGTCTCGGCCAAGACCGGCGGCAGCATGGACGTGTTCACCGGCGACGACGCGAGCGACATCGAGAACGCCGTGCTGGTGCGCTACCCGACGACGACCCACGTGGTCGACGGTGACCAGCGCTCCGTCGAGCTGCGGGTCACCGACCGCGACGCGAAGCACCTGCGGGTTGCGATGCCGTCCAGCGCGAGCGTCCTGCCGCCCGGGCCCTACATGCTGTTCGTCAACCGGCGTTCAGCCAAGGGCCTGATCCCGTCGGTCGCCCGCACCGTCTTCGTCAACGCACCGGTTCCCCCGGCGCTGGCCTGCAAGGCGTCGGGCCCCACGGCGTGCGCAGCCAAGAACGCCTTCCAGCGGGCGGTCGCCACGCCCCGCGGGCGGGGCCTGACGGTCAGCTTCAAGACCCGCCGCCCGGGTCCGGTGGACGTCGACGTCTTCCAGCACTCCCAGGGTCGCCGCGTCGTGCGCGAGCGCCTCGTGGCCCGCTTCCGCTCCAAGCAGGCGGCGTTCGCCTGGAACGGGCGCCGGACGCGGGCCGGGCGGCCGGCCGGTGACGGCCTGTACTCCGTCCGCTTCCTGCAGCGCACGGACGCCGGGAAGCGTGAGTTCCGGCGCATCGCGCTGCAGCGCGTCAACGGCCGTTTCCGCGCCCGGCCCGACTTCTACAGCCGCGTCGTCTGCGGGGCGCTGAGCGCGTTCAAGCTCGAGCGCCCCGGGTTCGGCGGTCGCGCGAACCGGCCACTGCGGATCGCCTACCGCCTGGCGTCGCAGGCCCGGGTGTCGGTCACCGTCCTGCGCGGTTCGCAGACGGTCAAGCGCTTCGCCGGCGTCGCGCGGCCCGGGCAGCGGACGTTCCGCCTCTCCTTCGGTGCGCGCGGGCGCCCGCGCGGGGACTACCGGGTGCGGATCACGGTGACGACGCCCAGCGGCCGGGGGCTGACGACGACCCTGACCGCCCGCCGGCTCTGATCGCGGCGCGGGGCCAGGCACCGCCCAGCGTGGCCCGGCGGTTGGCGAAGTCTGCAGCGTGCCTTGCGCTCTGTGTCGCCTTCGCCGCCTCGTTGACGTCGTCGGCGCCCGCTCACGGTGAGCGCGACCCCGCGCTGCGCAGCATCATCGATACGGCACCGCGCGTCCGCGGGCTGGAGGTACGGGTTGCCCCCGGCGTCGCGCAGCGCCTCGAGGTGCGCAACACCTCGGGCCGCACCCTCGAGGTGCTCGCGATGACCGGCGAGCCGTTCCTGCGCATCGGGCCGCGCGGCGTCGAGGCCAACCTGGACTCCAGGGCGTGGTATGCGTCGGGCAACGCCGCCGGCGTGGTGCGCGCGCCACGGTCAGCCGGTCCACAGGCCGCGCCGCGCTGGCGCTCGGTCTCCGACCGGCCGCGCTGGGGTTGGTTCGCCCACGTGCTGCATCCCGACACCTCCGGCAGCGTCCCGGCCGCCGTCGTGCGCGCGGGCCGACCAGCGCGCTTGGGGGGGTGGCGGGTCGCGGTGAAGGTGGACGGCGAGCCGCGCGAGGTCACCGGCCACTTCGAGTACCGCCCGGTGCGAGGGAATCTGTCCGTCCGCCTGACGACACCGCCGCAGGTGGCCGCCGGGGTCAGCGTCGCCATCCTGCAGGGCCGGACACCGGGGCTCTTCATGACCAGCACCAGCCGCCGGACGGTCGTTGTGGAGGGCGTCGACGGGCTCCCCTTCGCCCGCCTGGGCCCGGGCGGGGCGGAGCTGAACGTGGCCGGCGAGACCTACCGCCAGCAACCCGATGCCCCGGCGGGCACCCCCACCGGGGCCGGCTCGGGGGCGGGCACGGTCCGCTGGCGCCACGTCTCCGACCAGGCCTCGCTGAGCTGGATCGAGCCGCGAGCGGCTTACGCGCGCGACGAGCCCCCGGCAGCGATCCTCGCGCGGCCCGAGCCGACGGTGTTGAAGCGATGGTCGGTGGGCGTGCGTGTCGCGGGACGACCGACGAACGTGGGCGGGCAGACGCTCTGGGTCCCGCTGCCGGCCTCGCCGTCCGCGTTGCCGGGCGGGCCGCGTGCCCCCTCCGGAGGCGGGCTTTCACCCATCGCGGCGCTCGCTGCGGCCGCCGCCCTCGCGGCCGCGCTGGCCGGCGCGCTGTTGCTGCGCAGCCGGCGCCGCTCAGACCGGCGACCGGGCGCTTCGATCCGCTAGCTCGCGGCCAGGTCGCTAGCTGATGGCCACCATGCGCTCGATCGGGATGCGCGCTCGCGCCGCCACGTCGGGCGGCACGCGCACCTCGCCGCTGAGGTCGCGCAGGCAGTCGCGCAGCTTGGGCAGCGTGATCATCTTCATGTAGCGGCAGCTGGCCGCCTCGTTGGCGGCGATGAAGCTGACGTCCGGCGCCGCCTCGCGCAGCGGGTGCAGCATCCCGGTCTCGGTCGCCATGATCGCCGTCGCGCCCGTACCCGCGTGCTCCTGCGCGTACTTGAGCATGCCGCCCGTGGAGAGCATGTGCACGCCCTCAGAGTCGACGTCACCGGCGGCGACGTACTCCATGACGCTCGTCGAGCAGCCGCACTCCGGGTGGATGAGGAAGTCCGCCCCGGGGTGCTCGTCGCGCACGCGGGCGATGTCGCTGGGCCGGATCCCCGCGTGGACGTGGCACTCGCCGTCCCAGACGTGCATCTTGACCCCGAGCGTCTTCTCGACGTAGGCACCGAGGAACATGTCGGGACCGAAGAGGATCGGCGTGTCGGAACCGCGCTCGTCAAGGATGTGCCTGACGACGGCGACGGCGTTGGACGACGTCACGCAGTAGTCGGTCAGCGCCTTGATCTCGGCGGTCGTGTTGACGTACATCACGGTCACCGACCCGGGGTGCTTGGCCTGCCAGCCGATCAGGTCCTCGGGGGTGATCGAGTCCGCCAGCGAGCAGCCGGCGTCCAGGTCGGGGATCAGCACGGTCTTGTCCGGGCTGAGGATCGACGCTGTCTCGGCCATGAAGTGCACGCCGCAGAAGGCGATGACGCTCGCGTCGGTCTCGGCCGCCTTGATGCTCAGGCCCAGTGAGTCGCCGACATAGTCGGCCACGTCCTGGACCTCGGGCAGCTGGTAGTTGTGCGCGAGGATGACCGCGTCGCGCTGCGCGGCCAGCGCGCGGACCTCCTCCTGCAGGCGCGGGATGCTCTCCAGCGCCAGCGTCTGCGACGCCGGCAGGGCGGCGACGGGAGCCATGGGAAGGTTCATCGCGCGGCCTCCAGGATGAGGGACAGATCGAGGGCCGGGGCGCTGTGGGTCAGGGCTCCGACCGAGATCCATTGTACGCCGGTCTCCGCGTGGGCCCGGACGGTCTCGAGGGTGATCCCGCCGCTGGCCTCGGTCTGCGCGCGGTCACCGATCTGGGCCACCGCGGCGCGCAGCCGCGGCGGGTCCATGTTGTCGAGCAGGATGCGCGGCGCGTCGGCGTCCAGCGCCTCGGCGATCTCGCCTGGGTTGCTGCACTCGACGACCAGGCCGAGGTCGGGAAAGCGCTCACGCGCCGCGCGGACGGCGGCCCCCACCCCGCCGGCCAGCACGGCGTGGTTCTCCTTGATGAGCACCATGTCGAACAGGCCGAAGCGGTGGCTCACGCCGCCGCCGGCACGCACGGCGGCCTTCTCCAGCGCGCGCAGGCCCGGGGTGGTCTTGCGTGTGTCGAGGATGGTCGCCCCGGTGCCCTGGACAGCGTCCACGTAGCGGGCCGTCAGGGTGGCGACCCCGCTGAGGCGCTGCAGGAGGTTGAGCGCCGTCCGTTCGGCGGTGAGGATCCCCGCGGCGTCGCCCTCGATCTCGAGGATCGGCGTGCCCGGCTGGTTCCAGACCCCTTCCACCGCGAGGCGGGTGAGCGCGACGTCGTGATCGAGCTCACGGAATGCGGCCTCCGCGGCGTCGAGCCCGAAGACGACGCCCGGCGCCTTCTGCGTGATGCGCGCTCGCCCCGGGGCCCCCGGCGGGACCGTTGCCTGCGTGGTGACGTCCCCCGTTCCCACGTCCTCGGCCAGCGCGCGCCGGACGACGTCCACCGCGTCGATCGGCGCGGGCACCCGCTCAGCCGTCCGCGAGCACGGTCAGAGAGCGCACGTCCGGGTCGCTGGCGCCGTGCAGGCGCCCGCCGCCCGCGACCAGGTCGCGCAGGTAGGTCACGATCTCTGCGGTGATGCGCTCCCCGGGCAGCAGCGCGGGGATGCCCGGCGGGTACCCGGCGATCGACTCGCATGAGATCCGGCCGACGGCGTCGTCGGTCGGGACGCGCTCGGCGCGCCCCAGGAACGCCTCGCGCGGGGCGACCGCCATCTGGCTCTCGAGCATCGCCGAGGGACGCACCAGCGCATTCGGAGATCCCTCCACCGTGATCCGCTTGACCGTCTCGTCCAGGTCGCCGGCCAGGCGCTCCAGGTCGGTCGCCGACTGCGCGGCGCCGAGCACGAAGACCAGCGTCGCCTGGGTCGCCAGCTCGGGCTGCGCGTCGTAGGAACGCCGCAGCGCCTCGGCGACCTCGTAGCCGGTGCGCCCGGTCCCCCGCACGTCCAGGCAGATGCGCAGCGGGTCGTGACCGTGGATGCCCGGCCGACCGGCGAGCTCCTCGCCGATGACCGCTATCCCGGGGACGGCGGCCATCTGCTCGCGGGCGCGACGCGAGGCCGCAAGCGTCTCGTGCAGCAGCGCCTCGCCGTGCACTGCGAGCTGGCGGCGCGCCGCGTCCAGCGAAGCGAGCAGCAGCGAGGAGGGAGACGTCGAGCGCAGCAGTCGCACGGCGCGACCGACGGCGCCCGCGTCGACCCGCTCGGTCGGGCCGAGGTGCAGCATCGCGCTCTGGGTCAGCGATCCGACGATCTTGTGGGTGGAGGTGAGCACCGCGTCGGCGCCGCAGGCCAGCGCCGAGCCGGGAAGGTCGGGGTGGAAGCCGAAGTGCGGGCCCCACGACCCGTCGACGACCAAGGGCACACCGGCCTCGTGGGCGACGGCGGCGCACCCCGCCACGTCGGCCACCATCCCGTAGTAGGTCGGCGACACGATGAACGCGGCGCGCGCGTCGGGATGGTCCGCAAGCGCCGCGCGCAGGTTCTCGGGCACGACGCCGTGGGCCATCCCGAGCTCCATGTCGTACTCCGGCGCGACGAACACGGGGATCCCGCCGCTGAGCACGAGCCCGTCGACCAGCGACGCGTGCGAGTTGCGCTGGGCGATCACCTTCGTGCCGAGGGGCGCGAGGGCGAGCGCCAGCGCGTGGTTGCCCTGGGTGGCGCCGTTGGTGAGGAAGAACGTCTGCCGCGCTCCGTGGGCATCGGCCGCAAGCGTCTCGGCGCGCTCGTAGGGGGTCGGCGTGGGCCCGACGTCGATCCCCCAGATGTCCTGCGGGACGTCAACGGCCAGTGCCGTATCGCCCAGGGCATGACGCAGGCCCGGGTCGGCGCCCGGGCCGCCCTTGTGGCCGGGGACGTGGAAGCGACCGGACCCGCGGAAGCCGTAGGCGACGACGGCGTCGAGGTACGGCGCCGACGGCTGCTCGCCGGCGTCGCTCACCCGTCGGCGCTCCGCAGCAGCTCCGCCCGGACGAAGCCGTCGAGGTCGCCGTCGAGCACGCGTTGCGCGTCCCCCATCTCGAAGCTCGTCCGGTGGTCCTTGACCATCGTGTACGGGTGCAGGACGTAGGAGCGGATCTGCGAGCCGAAGTTCACGTCCTGCGCCTCGCCGCGCTCCTTGGCGATCTCCTCCTTGCGCTTGCGCTCCGCCAGCTCGGCCAGCTTGCCGCGGAGCATGCCCATCGCGGTCAGCCGGTTCTGGGTCTGCGAGCGCTCGTTCTGGCACTGCACGACGATCCCGCTCGGCCGGTGGGTGATGCGCACCGCCGAGTCGGTCTTGTTGACGTGCTGGCCGCCGGCGCCCGAGGCGCGGTAGGTATCGACCTGGAGGTCATCGGCCTCGATCTCGACCTCGCCGGTGTCCGCGAGCACCGGCGCCACCTCCAGCCCGGCGAAGGACGTCTGGCGCCGGTTGGCCGAGTCGAACGGGGACAGACGGACGAGCCGGTGGACGCCCTTCTCCGCGGAGTACAGGCCGTAGGCGTTCTCGCCGTCGGCGCGGAAGGTGGCGGACTTGATGCCCGCCTCCTCCCCCGCGCTGGCCTCCAGCAGCTCGACGGCGAAGCCGCGGCGCTCGGCCCAGCGCATCTCCATGCGCAGCACCATCTCCGCCCAGTCCTGCGCGTCGGTGCCGCCGGCCCCCGCGTTGACCGTCACCAGCGCGGCCCCCGCGTCGTAACGCCCGGAGAACAGCCGCTGGAGCTCGAGATCAGCGAGGCGCTGCTCGGCGGAGGCGATGTCGGGCTCGAGCTCGTCGGCCAGGTCCGGGTCCTCCTCGACGAGCTCGGAGAGCCCTTCGACGTCTGACCGCAGGGTCGTGAACGCCTCGAGCTTGCGGGTGGCCGAGGAGTGCTCAGCGGAGACCTTCGCCGCCGTCTCCTGGTCATCCCAGAAGCCGGGCTCCCCCATCTGCTGCTCGAGCTCGGCGGCCCGCGCCTTCAGGGCCGCCGGGTCAAAGATAGTCCGCGAGCAGCTGCAGCTGGTCGCGGATCGCCGCAAGGCGCTGCGGCGTCGGCTCTGGGTTGGCAGCGGTTGCCATGAGAGGATGAACGTAGCAGTGAACCCCCTCCTGGACCCCTTCCTCCTGCCGCCCAAGCTGGCGGTCCGTGCGCTCGACGATCTGCACCTGATCGCCGTCGCCGCGCACGGGCTCAACCAGCGCCTGGCGGCGATCGAGAAGCGGGCCGACCGCATCGAGAACCAGATCGACACGGCGATCGACGCTGCGGTGTCGATCGAGCAGCGCGGCGAGGAGGCGATCGCCGCGATCGGCAAGATCCTGGCCCTCGGCCGGCGGGTCGACAAGCGCGCGGAGTCGTTGCTCGGGGTCATCGAGCGCCTCGACGCCCGGGCGGCGCAGATCCTCGAGTTCGGCGGGCAGATCGACGAGCGCGCCGCCGCCCTGCTCACCCTCGGCGAGCGTGCCGAGGAGCGGGCCGGCGAGGTCATGGAGCAGGCGCGCGCGGTCTCCGAGGTGGCGGCGCTGGTCGCCGCCAGCGGCGCCGAGGTCGCCGGGGCGCTGCCGCTGCTGCAGCGGGCGGTCGAGTTGACCGAGCCGCTGGAGGGAACCGTCGAACGCCTCGGACGCATCGTCGACCGCCTGCCCAAGGGCCGCGCGCCCCGGGCGGCCAAGCCCCGTTCCTAGCGCGCCCGCTCGCGGCCCGACCGGTGCCGAGCGTCGCTACGCCGTGTCGGCGGGCGCGGCCTCGCGGATCAGATCCCCGGGGCGGACCGTCGCGCCCTCGCCGGACACGCCCTCGAGCTGATCGGTCATCAGGCGCCGCGCGCGACCGAGCGTCTCGTCGATCATCTTCGCCCCCGCGCTCATCTGCCCGGCGTCGACGGCGTACTTGGCGACCACGAGCCCCTGGACGATCGAGTCGTTGATCTCCAGCGCCCGGCGCTCGCGCTCACGCACGGCGCGGTCGGCCCGTTCGAGCGCGACGCTCTCCTCCGCGGCGTACAGGGCGGCCGCCGCGCGCACGCCGTCCCCCACGCCGCCCAACCGCGGCCTGGTCCAGGCCAGGGCGAGCACCCCCGCCGGGGCGCTGCCGCGCAGCACGGGCTGGGCGAGCCCGAGGACGTTGCCGGCCAGGCGCCGCAGCCCGACGAGCTCGTCCTCGCTCAGGATGTCCTGCGCGGTGCCGCTGCGGTAGCAGGCCTGCAGGGCGCGACGCGCCCGGTCCCCGCCCAGGGCGAGCCCGCCCTCCGACGCCCCGGCCATCGCGGTGACCTGCAGACCGTTCCCGTCCGGGAGGGGTGCGAGCACGACGACCACGTCGGCTCCGGTCGAGCGGCGCAGGCCCTCGCAGGTCGCCTGCGCGTGCTCTCCCGTCTGCGAGAGCCCGGCGGCCATCTGCGAGACGGTCGCGAGGTCCTGCGCCTGGTCGCGGATCGCCGTGGTCAGGGTCCCGATGAGCACGCCGGCGACGACGATCGTCCCGACGCCCATCGCCCAGTGCACCTGCGGCGTGACGATGGAGCCCTCGACGGTCAGCGCGATCCCGTAGCCCAGCGCGCACCACGCGACGTGCGCCGCCGCCAGGCGCCGCGAGTAGAAGTAGAACGCGTACAGCGACACCCACACGTACATGAGCGGGTAGGCCGACGCGCTGTCCCCGCCGGCGATCACGCAGACGGTGATGAGCACCGTCCCCGCGGCGAGGATCAGCGACAGCGCCAGCGGCCCGAGCTGCCGCCGCAGGACCAGGAGCCCGCCCGACACGATCAGCGCGGCCACCGCGGGTGCGGCGACCCAGACGACGCGGGTGGTGTCCCCGCGGGGCAGGACCAGCGTCAGGAGGACCAGCAGGCCGCCTGCGCCGAAGAGGAAGGCCAGACCACGGGCCATCGCCGCGCGCTCGGACGCCGTGGTCCCGTAGACGCCCACGCCCGTTCGCCTACCCGACGCCCGGGCTCAGGTCCCGTGGCACTTCTTGAACTTCTTGCCGCTCCCGCACCAGCACGGGTCGTTGCGGCCGACGAGGTCCTCGGCGGCGACACGGCGCTGTTCCACGACGGGCATCGCCTCGGCCCCGCCGCCGTCGTCGGTGTAACCGTCCGGGTCCACGTAGCCCTCCCCGCCACCGGCGACGGCCGCGGCCAGGGCGCTCGGCTGCGCGGTACCGGCGCCACCGGAGTAGGAGACCTTGCCCGCGCGGGTGGAAGAGCCGGTGGGGTTGTACGGCTGCGGCCCGATCGGCTCGGCGCCGTTGCCGTTGCCGTTGGCGCCCTCGGTCTCCACCTCCACGTGGAAGATCATCCGCGCGAAGTCCGACCAGATCGTGCTCATCAGGTCGGTGAAGAGGTCGAAGGCCTCGTTCTTGTAGGCGACGATCGGCTCGACCTGGGCGAACCCGCGCAGGTGGATGCCCTCGCGCAGGTAGTCCATGTCGTAGAGATGCTCGCGCCAGCGCTGATCGATGATCTGCAGCAGCAGGTAGCGTTCGAGCGCGCGCATGAGCTCGTCGCCGATCTCCACCTCGCGCTCGTCGTAGACGCGGATCGCTTCGGTGCTGAGCCGTTCGACGACCTCCTCGCGGTTCATCTGCGTGAGGTCCAGCCCGGACGCGTCGAAGCCCTCGGGGAAGATGTCGTCCAAGGCGACGAACAGGCCGTCGGCGTCCCAGTCCTCGACGTAGTCGCCCCCCAGGTACTCGTCGGCGAGGCGCGAGATGACGGTGGCGATCTCCTCGCGTGCCGTGCCGCCCATGTCCTTGCCCTCGAGGACCTCGTCGCGGTAGGCGTAGACGATCCGGCGCTGCTCGTTCATCACGTCGTCGTACTCGAGGACGCGTTTGCGGATGAGGAAGTTCTGCTCCTCCACCTTGCGCTGGGCTTTCTCGATCTGCTTGGAGAGCATGCCGGCCTCGATCGGCTCCTCGTTGCCCTCCTCGTCGAGCGAGCCCAGCCGGTCGAGGATCTTGTAGATCCGGTCCCCGGCGAACAGGCGCACGAGGTCGTCCTCGGCCGACAGGAAGAAGCGCGACTCGCCGGGGTCGCCCTGGCGGCCGGAGCGGCCGCGGAGCTGGTTGTCGATGCGGCGCGACTCGTGGCGCTCGGTCCCGACGATGAACAGCCCGCCGGCACCCACGACCTTCTCCCGGTTGGCGGCCACCCGCTCCTCGATCGCCGGCAGCACGTCGGCCAGGCGCTCGTCGTAGTCCGGGTCGCCGGGCTTGAGACCGAGCTTGGCCAGCTCGGTCTCGGCGAGGTGCTCCGGGTTGCCGCCGAGCTTGATGTCGACGCCACGGCCGGCCATGTTGGTCGCGATCGTGACGGCGCCGGGCTGGCCCGCCTCGGCGACGATCGACCCCTCGCGCTCCGCGTACTCGGGCTTGGCGTTGAGCACGACGTGCGGGATGCCGCGCTTCTTCAACCGCTCGCCCAAGAGCTCGGAGACCTCGACGGAGATGGTGCCGACGAGGACCGGCTGCTCGTTGGCGACGCGCTCCTCGATCTCGCGCACGACCGCGCTCCACTTGCCTTCGCGCGTCTTGTAGACCTGATCGTTCTTGTCGGCGCGGACCATCGGCCGGTTCGTGGGGATCTGCACGACGCCGAGCTTGTAGATCTTCATGAACTCCGTCGCCTCGGTCAGCGCAGTGCCCGTCATGCCGGCGAGCTTGTCGTACATGCGGAAGTAGTTCTGCAGCGTGACGGTGGCCAGCGTGAGGTTCTCCTCCTGCACGCGGACGCCCTCCTTGGCCTCAACGGCCTGGTGCAGGCCCTCCGACCAGCGCCGCCCCTCGAGGATGCGGCCGGTGAACTCGTCGATGATCATCACCTGATCGTCGACGACCGCGTAGTCGACGTCGCGCTTGTAGAGGGACTCGGCCTTCAGCGACTGGATCAGGTGGTTGACCAGCGGGCCGTTCTCGGCCCGGTACAGGTGGTCGATCCCCATGAACTTCTCCGTCTTGGCGACGCCGATCTCCGAGATGGCGACCGTCTTGTGCTTCTCGTCGAACTCGTAGTCGAAGTCGGCGACGAACTCCTTCTTGGACTTCGGGTCGAGGTTGTCGGGGCGCTTGCCGGCCGTCAGTCGCTTCGCCAGCTTGGCGAACTTCACGTAGTAGTCGGCCGCCTGCTCGGGGGCGCCGGAGATGATGAGCGGCGTCCGCGCCTCGTCGATCAGGATGTTGTCGACCTCGTCGACGATCGCGAAGGCGTGCGTGGCCAGCGGCTTGCCGTCCTCGGTGTAGCGCCCGCCGTGCTGGACCTTCTCCTCCAGGGCGGTCGCCATGTTGTCGCGCAGGTAGTCGAAACCGAACTCGGAGTTCGTGCCGTAGGTGATGTCGCACTCGTAGGCGGCCTGCTTCTCCTCGGGGCCCTGCATGTTCTGCAGGACGCCGACCGTCAGCCCGAGGCCGAAGTAGACGGGGCTCATCCAGTCCGCGTCGCGGCGGGCCAGGTAGTCGTTGACGGTGACGACGTGGACGCCGCGGCCGGCCAGCGCGTTGAGGCACACGGCGAGCGTGCCGGTCAGCGTCTTGCCCTCGCCCGTGCGCATCTCGGCGATGTTGCCGCCGTGCAGGACCATCCCGCCGATGAGCTGGACGTCGAAGTGGCGCATGCCCATCGCCCGTTTGCCGACCTCGCGGACGAGCGCGAAGCACTCGGGGAGCAGGCCGTCGAGGTCCTCGCCGGCCTCGCCCTGCTCGCGCAGCGCGACGTAGCGGGCGCGCAGCTCGTCGTCGGACTCGAGCTCCAGTTCGGGCTCGTAGGCCGTGATCTGGGCGACGCGCTTCTGGTACTGCTTGAACTGCTTCGCCTCGCCGACGTTCAGCGCACGATCCAGAATCCCCATGGGGCTGAGCCTAGCAGTGGAAGGGCGCCGGGCCGGGCGCCTCAGCACCCGGCCCAACCCCCCTGTCAAACGGTTGTCTAGAGCGCCGGTGAAGCCCCTCCACCGAAGGCCGCGGACCGCGCTTCACGGCGCCGGCGGCGCTTGTCGCGGTGCCGCTTGACCTGGCGGCTGATGTCCTCCTCCGCGAGGTGGATCGCATGCCGCATGTCGCGTGGGGAGCGCTCCCGCGCGCGCAACGTCACCCCCTTGAGGTGCAGCGTGACGTCGACGACGTGCTTGTCCGGATTGGAGGGGTTGCGCTCCTCGCAGAGCTCCACCTCCATCTGGGCCAGCTCGGACACCTGTCGCGAGACCTTGTCGAACCGCTTGCGTGCATAGTCGCGCAGCTCTGCGGTGACGGTCAGATGGCGACCCTTGACGTCGATCTGCATCCGGTACCTCCGGTCTGGGAGATGTGGCTGGAGTCTTCGAGCCTACGCCCCCCTGGGGACATGTCAAGGCGCCAATGCGCGAACGTACGAGACGGCCGTCACCTGAGCCGTCCCGGCTGCCTTCAGGGCTCGCGCACACGCGTCCAGGGTCGCGCCGGTCGTGTGCACGTCGTCGACCAGGACGACGGACGCCGGCGGTGTCCCGAGCACGCTGAAGTGCAGGCGCCCGGCGGCGGTGCGGGCATCGCGCGACAACCCGACCTGACGGGTCAGGCCCCCTTCGCGGCGCAGGACGCCGGACACCGGTCGCCCCGTGCGCGCTGCGAGCGCCAGGGCCAGCTCCCGCGACTGGTCGAAGCCACGGCCGCGCCGGCGCCGCGGATGCGCCGGCACCGCGACCAGCACCCCCCGGTGGCGCCGTACCCCGGCGCTCATCTGCGCCGCCATGACGTCGACGGCGGCCAGGCGGCCGCGGAACTTCAGCGCTGCGACGAGCTCGCGGGCGGGGCCGTCGTGGGCCAGCGGCGCCCAGGCGGCGTCGAACGCGGCGCCCGCGGCCGGGCAGCGGCGCCCGCAGGGCAGCGGCAAGGCGCACCGCGGGCACGTCTGCTCACCGAGCCAAGGCAACGCGCGCCGACACGCCCCACACAGCTCGGGGGCGGGGTTCCCACACACCAGGCAGGCGGGCGGGACGAGGAGGTCGAGGACGGCGCGCAGCACGGGCGGGCACCACCTTCCCGCGGTCCATCGTCACAGCGCTACGCGCAATCGCCACAATGGACGCGCATGGCAGCGGACACCTCGTGGACCTTCGAGCCGGGCGCCGTGGCCGCGTTGGCCGTGCTCGGCGGCGCGTACGCGATCCGCTGGCGGCGCGCACGGGGCAGCGCGGGTCCGGCGGCGGCCCCCGGCTGGCGCCTCGCGTCCTTCGCGGCCGGGGTCCTGCTTTTGGCGGTCGCCCTCATCTCCCCGGTGGATCGCCTCGCCGAGCAGGCCTTCGCCGTCCACATGGTCCAGCACCTGCTGCTGATCGACCTCGCGTCCGTGCTGCTGATCGTCGGGCTGACCAAGGTCATCCTGCGCCCGGCGACCAAGCGCCTGCAGGGGTTGGAGCGCGCGGCCGGCCCCCTTGGGGGGCCGATCTTCGCGATCGTCCTCTACGTCGCGGTGATGTGGCTGTGGCACGTGCCCGCCCTGTACGACGCCGCGCTGGAGTCCGCGCCCACCCACGTCCTCGAGCACCTCCTCTTCGCGAGCGCGGGCCTCCTGTACTGGTGGCACCTGCTCTCGCCGATCCGCGCCCGGCGCCGGCTGGGCGGGATGGGCCCGGTCGCGTACATGCTGGTGACCAAGCTGCTCGTCGGGCTGCTCGGCATCGCGATCACCTTCGCCCCGGGGACCCTGTACGGCTTCTACGAGAACCAGGCGCCGATCTGGGGGCTCACCGCGCAGACCGACCAGCAGGCCGCCGGAGCGGTCATGGCCATCGAGCAGTCGATCGTCATGGGGGTGGCGCTCGTCTTCCTCTTCGTCCGCGCGCTGCAGGAATCCGAGCGCAACGACCAGCGCGCCGAGCGCTACGGAACGACCGGATGACGCCGCTGGCCACCGCGCGGGCGAAGCCCGGCCACGACGCCCTGGCCCGCCTGACCTTCAACTGCCCGCTGTCGTCCCCGCGCGGCTACGGCCTCATCGAGGAGCTCGGGCTGACCCACGGGGCGCGGGTCGGCGACCTGGGCTGCGGCTGGGCGGAGCTGCTGCTGCGCGCCCTGGAGCGGGTGCCAGGCACCACCGGCGAAGGGGTCGACCTCGACGCTGCGGCGCTGGAGCGCGGCCGGCGCAACGCCCTCGAGCGCGGGCTTGCCGCCCGTGTGCAGCTCGAGCGCGGCGACGCCGGCGCCTGGACCGCCCGCATCGGCGCCTTCGACGCCCTGCTCTGCCTCGGCGCGAGCCACGCCCTGGGCGGCACCGAGCCCGCGCTGATCGCGCTGCGTCGCATGTTGCGCCAGGACGGGCGGGCGCTCCTCGGTGAAGGCTTCTGGACCGTCCCGCCCACCCCGGGCGCGCTCGCGGCCCTCGGCGTCGAGCCCGAAGCCCTCACCGACCTCCCTGGGCTCGTGGCCGGCGCCGAGGCGGCGGGCCTGCGGGTGGTGTCGGCCGACGCGGCGACCCAGGACGAATGGGACGAGTTCAACGCGCTGGCCCGCAGTGGAGAACGCGACGACGCCTACCAGGACGGCTACCGCGGCGTGCTCGGCTTCGCCTACCTGGTGCTTGCGGCGGCCTGAGGGTCAGCCCTCGAGAACCGCGCCGTCCTCGACCTGGCGCTGCTCGGTTCCCTCGTTGCCCACGATGACGTCACCGCGCACGACGACGTCGCGGCCGAAGGCGACGTCGCCCACGACCTGCAGGGCTTCGCAGTCGACGAGCGACGGGGACCCGGCGGGGAAGCGCGCGTCGAAGTCGCGCAGCAGCTTGAAGTGCGCGGGGTCCAGCGCGACGTGGGGCGCGGTGCGCGAGCGCCCCGGGGCTACGACGACGTGGGACTCGGGGGTCAGGACGTAGGCGTCGGAGCGCAGCGCGAGCAGGTCGTCGGTCGTCTTGACCGGCGCGAAGCGGCGGCGGTCGACGCGGATCGCGCGCGCCCCGTCGATGACGTCGATGGCGGTGCCCATGGCCGTCTCGAGCTGGACCACCGCCGGCGAGGCGGGGTCGGCCGGGTCGACCGTCTTGCGGTTGACGATCATCGGCAGCGCGAGCACGCCGTCGCGGGCAGCAAGCTCGCGCCCCAGCGCCTCGAGGTCCAGCCACAGCGTGTTGGTGTTGAAGAAGCGGTGGCGCGTGAGGTCCTGGAACGCGCCGACGTCCTGGGCCGGGGTCTGCGCGATCTCGCGCAGGACGAAGCCGCCGTCCGGCCGCAGCGCGAGGTGCCCGCCCTTGCGGTCGGCCGGCGTGCGGTCGGCGACCTCCATCAGGAACGGGATCTCCTCCTGCGCGACGAAGCTGAGGATGCGCGGGTCGAGCACGGCGCCGAGGTTGTCGGCGTTGGACACGAACGCGTAGCGGTAGCCCGCGCCGAGCAGCGCGTCGAGCATGCCGGAGCCGACGAGCGCCGTGTACAGGTCGCCGTGCCCGGGGGGAGCCCATTCCAGGCCCGGGTCGGCCGGCCAGCTGACCGGTTGCAGGCTCTCGGCCTGCAGCTTCGGCACGCGGTTCTGGAGGAAGTCGGGCGGCACGTCAGCCGGAAGATCCGGGTAGCGCTCGAGCGCCGCCAGCGAGTCGGCCTGCGTCGCGAAGCTGTTCATCAGCACGAGCGGCAGCCGGGGGCGCCCAGGCGCGGTGTCGCGCAGGTGCAGGACCTGACGGACGATGACGTCGAGGAAGCTGAAGGTGTCCTTGACGGGCAGCAGCGACTTCGCGCGGGTCATCCCCATGCTCGTCCCGAGCCCCCCGTTGAGCTTGAGGACGACCGTCGCGCCGAGCGCCTGCGCGGCGCCGTCGGAGGGCTCGGGCAGCGCGTCGGCGTCGGTCAGTGACTCCACCGGCGCGATGTCGGCCTCGGCCAGGACCCCGGACTCCCCCGCCCGCAAACGGCCCACGGACTGAACGAAGGCGTCGATCGCGACCTCGGCCACCCCGGCGTCGCGCATCTTCTCGGCCGTCGCCCGCTCTGCGTCGGTGCTCATCACCCGATGCTAGGTGAGTGATGCGTATCCGGTTGGTTCCGTTGGTGGTTAGGCGGCGCGCCGGGTGATCTGGCGGTAGGTCGTGGGCTGGTGGACGGCGCCGAGGCCGAGCAGGGTCTGGAAGGCGGCCATCGGGGTGCCGCGG
>JAABUN010004094.1_pt1 | contig 20707 bp, 23 predicted proteins | sample 5559311 | NCBI WGS metagenome assembly JAABUN01 (sample SAMN10711877, study PRJNA513370) | rock metagenome | isolation source: Antarctica rocks | place: Antarctica: Victoria Land, Siegfried Peak sud
GGCGCCGCACGTCGCCCACCCGGGCCGCAACTCCGACAACCAGCCCGACGCTGGCCCGCATCGACAGACGCCCAAACCACCGATCGCCCGAGCACAGACCGATTCATTTCCAGGCTCTCAGCCCACCAGCACCGCGGCGCGGCTGACCGCGTTGCCGCCGTAGCCCTGCGGGTTCCAGTTGGCCGCGGCGTGCGGCTGCATCCGGCCCTGGCGGTCGGTGGCGCGGTACCAGACCTCGAAGTAGCCGTCGGACGGCAGCGCAACCCGGCCGGTCCAGCGTTGCCAGGCGAACCGGTTGGCCGGCGCGGCGACGGCCATCGCCGCCCAGGTGGCGCCGAAATCGACCGAGGCGTGGACCGCCTGCACATCCAGGTCGCCGACCCAGGCGAAGCCGCGCAGGTCGAGGGTCCGGGTGCCCGCCGGCAGCCGCGTGCCGTGCGCGAAGCCGGTCAGGATGGACCGCACCGGCATCGATTCCATGTCGGCGAACTCGCGCCCGTCGTTGCGGCTGCCCGGCACGATCGGCCGCAGCGGCACCCGGTACGAGGTGCCGCCCATGCCGGCGCCGTCATGCGGCGTGGCCCGCAGCTCGATCCGGGTGAGCCATTTCTGCGACAGGCTGCCAGGCCAGCCGGGCACGATCAGCCGCACCGGCGCGCCGTGCAGATGCGGGATGGCGGCGCCGTTCAGCCGCAGCGCCACCAGGGTGTCCTCGTCCTGGGCCTTGTCGATCCTCATGCCGCGGCTGAGGGCGGCGCGGCCGGGGTCGCCCGACAGGTGCCGGTCGGCGCCGTGGTGGCCGGTGTATTTCGCGCCGTCCTTGAGGCCGGCGGCGGCCAGCAGGTCGCGCAGCCGCACGCCGGTCCACTCGGCGCAGGAGATGGCGCCGTTGCCCCACTGGTTGCCGCGGGTTTCCGGGTTGAAGGCCGCGCGCCCGTTGCCGCCGCATTCCATCTGCAGACGGCGCGTCACCAGGGGGAAGCGCGCCTCGATCTCGCCGAGGCTGAGGTCGAGCGGGGTGTTCACCTCGCCGTCGATGCGGAGCTTCCAGGCGCGGGGGTCGCCGGCGAAGGGTTCGGGAATCTGGCCGTTCATGCGGATGAAGAATTTGTCGGCCGGGGTCGTCTCGTCGTCCAGCAAATGCTCCGGCGTCTCGGCCACCAGCGGGCGTTCGCCGAGGATGGTCAGCGGCGCCTTGCCCTCCAGCCGCAGCGGCGCCGGTTGGGCGGCGGCCGGGGTTGCCGGGGCCTGGGCCAGCGCCAGCGGCGGCAGGCCCTTCGGCAGGGCGGCTCCCAGGGCGGCGCCCAGCGCGGCCAGCGCACCGCGGCGTGGCCAGGGCGGCGCCTCGGCACGGTCCGGGCCGGCGGCGGATGGCGTGGGTGTCGCGTGACCTGTTCCGGCGACCATGCAATTCCCTCCGTCGAGCATGCCGCAATCAACTGCCAAGTCCGGCACCGGATCAGGTGCTGCCGTCATTTCGGCCGCCGGCAATTCAGCCGGAGGTCATGCCGGCGGCCTGCACGACCCTTGCCCACCGTGCCGTCTCGGCCACCATGAAGGCCTGGAATTCGGCGGCGGTGCTCGGCAGCGGCTCCAGCCCCTGGGCGGCCAGCCGGGCGATGATCGGCGCCTCGGCCAGCGCGGCCAGCAGCGCGGCGTTGACCGCGGCGACCACCGGCGCCGGCGTGTCCCGCGGCGCCACCAGCCCGTACCAATTCACCACGTCGAAGCCCGGCACGCCGGATTCCGCCACGGTCGGGACCTCCGGCACCAGCGCCGAGCGCCGCGCGGTGGGCACCGCCAGCGCCCGGAGCCGCCCGGTCTGCACGTGCGGCACCGTCGTCGCCGCGGTGGCGAAGCCGAAGTCGAGCTTGCCCGAGATGAGGTCGGTGATGAGCTGGCCGCCGCCGCGGTAGGGCACGTGCACCGTCTCGATCCCCGCCGCCTGGTCGAGCACCGCGGCGGCCAGGTGCCCGGCCGAGCCGACCGAGGAGGAGCCGTAGGTCAGCTCGCCCGGCCTGGCCTTCGCCGCCGCCACCAGCGCCGCCACGCTGGTCCAGGGGCGGTCGGCCGGCACCACCAGCAGGTTGGTCACGTCGACCAGCAGCGAGATCGGCGCGAAGTCCTGCAGCGGGTCGACCGGGAGGCGCGACATCAGCGGGTTCACCGTCATCTGGCCGACGGTGCCGACCAGCAGCGTGTAGCCGTCGGTGGGGCTTCGCGCGACGATCTCGTTCGCCAGGTTGCCGGCGCCGCCCGGCCGGTTGTCGATCAGCACCGGCTGCCCCAGCAGCGCCGCCAGCCGCGGCGCTAGGATGCGCACGGTGATGTCGACGCCGCCGCCGGCGACGTAGCCGACCACGATCCGGACCGGCCGCTCGGGCCAGGCGGCGGCCCGCGCGGCGGGGCTGGCGGAAAGCGATAGGGCGGCGAGCAGCAGCGGGCGTCGGGAGATCATCGGTTCCTCCGCGGGCAGGCGGGCAGGCCGGGGTTCAGGGTGGCGGCCGGCCGGCGCTCGGCCAGGATCCAGGCTAGCAGGCCGGGCAGGAAAATCACCAGGTCGCGCAGCCGGCGGGCGATGGCCAGCGCCGCCGTCGCCTCGGGGTCGAGGCCGAGCAGCAGGCCGGTGCGGGTCATGCCAGGGGGTAGTGGCCGTCCTGGGCGGCCATGCGGCTGGCCACCGCCGCCTGGACGCGCGGGTCTAGCAGGGCGGCCAGTTCGTCGGCGTAGCGGTAGCCGGGGGCGGCGCCGGGGAAGCCGCCGGCGGTGGCGGGGTGGAAGTAGAGTTCGGTGGTGCCGGGAGGCAGCCGGGGCAGGACGGCCAGCAGGCGGTCCGCTGTGAAGGCGCCGGACCAGGCGAGGCCGACCACCCGGTCCGCCGCCCACAACCCATGCCGCGCCGCCATGCGCCGCAGCAGCGCCGCCATCGGCCAGAGGGCGCGCGGGGCGCCGGGCACCAGCGAGGGCGGCTCCCAGGGGACCCGGATGCGGGGCACGCCGGCGGCGGCGGCGATGCGGCAGGCGATGCCGCCGATGATCGGGTGGAGGTGGTAGTGCCGGTGCGCGTCGAGGTGCGCGCAGGCCAGGCCGGTGGCGTGGAAGGCGGCGACCTGCGCGGCGACCTCGGCGGCAAGCTGCCGGCGCGCGGCGGCGGAGGTGGCGAGCACCAGGCCAAGCCCGGCCATGTCGTCGCGGAATTGCCCGCGCGGGTTGACCAAGGCGGGGATGCGGTCGGGCGGCAGGGTCGGCGTGCCGTCGGTAAGGGTGAGGTGCAGGCCGACCGCCAGGGACGGGTTGCGGCGGGCGATGGCGATGGCCTCGGGGGCGGCGGGTTCGCCGATCATCAGGCTGGCGGCGGTGAGCACGCCGTCGCGGTGGGCGCGCTCGACGGCGGCGTTGACCTCGGGCGAGCGGCCGAAATCATCGGCGGTGAGGATGAGCGTTCTGGAAGTGGTTGCTATTCCGGAACACAGGCCAAGGCAGGCTGGGGGAGAAGAACTCCCCCAGACCCCCTCCTTTTTCTGACAATTAAAAAAAGGCGGGGGATCGGGGGAGTTCGCTCCCCCGCCTTGCTGGCTTGCTGGCGCCATCAGGCGTGACCGGCCACCCCTGACAACGCCAGCGGGTCGACCTTCAGCTTGGCCATCGCCTGGCGCCACTTGTCGTCGTCGCCTTCGCCGAACAGCAGGCCCTCGTCGGGCGACACGGAAAGCCAAGCGTTGGCCTGGATTTCCGCTTCGAGTTGCCCTGGCCCCCAGCCGGCATAACCCAGCGCCAGCAGGCCGAGCCGCGGTCCGCCGCCGCCGGCGATGGCCTTCAGGATGTCGAGGCTGGCGGTCAGCGCGAGGTCCTGGTTCACCGGCAGCGAGCCGTCGCTGGACCAGTCGGTGGTGTGGAGCACGAAGCCGCGGCCGCCCTCCACCGGGCCGCCCTGGTGCAGCCGGATGCGGCGCTGCGGCGGCAGCGGCTCCAGTTCCAGGTGGCGCAGCAATTCGTCGAACGACAGCGCCTCGATCGGCTGGTTCAGGACGATGCCCATGGCGCCCTCGGGCGAATGCGCACACAGGCAGATGACCGAGCGCGCGAAGCGGGGGTCCTGCAGGCTGGGCATCGCAATGAGGATCTGGCCGCCCAGATAGCCTTCCTTAAGGGTCTTCGCGTTAAAGGCGGGGGCACCAAGCTTGCCGGGGCGGACGCGTCTGGCCATGCCGGCGAAGATGTGCGTGGGCTTGCCGCCGCGCAAGCCGAGTGGCGTCCACGTCATGCCTCATGGCGGCCTCGTGCGAGGGGCCGCGACGGTGACACCCGCGCCACGACCCGCTAAATCCGCCGCCACACAGGAGACAGCATGTCATGACAATCCAGGTTGGCGACCAGATCCCTTCGACCAAGCTGATGCAGGCCACCCCGGACGGCCCGAAGGAGGTTTCCACGGACGAGTTGTTCGGCGGCCGGACGGTCGTGCTGTTCGGCGTGCCCGGCGCCTTCACGCCGACCTGTTCGGTCAAGCACCTGCCGAGCTTCGTGCAGCACTACGACACGCTGAAGGCCAAGGGCGTCGACACCGTCGCCTGCATGGCGGTGAACGACGCCTTCGTGATGGCGGCCTGGGGCAAGGATCAGGGCGTTGGCGACAAGGTGATGATGCTGGCGGACGGCAGTGCGGCGTTCACCAAGGCGATGGGCCTGGAACTGGACCTGACGGCGCGTGGTCTCGGCATCCGGTCCCAGCGCTTCGCACTGGTGGCAAAGGATGGCAAGGTGACGCATATCGGGGTCGAGGCCGGCGGCGCATTCGATGTCAGCAAGGCGGAAGCCGTGCTGGCGGCGCTGTGAGGGCGCGCGGATGAATCCCTTCGCGGCGGCCGCCTTCGCGTGGCAGGCGGGCATGGTGTTCACCCTGCGCACGGCGCAGATGTGGACCGATCCGGCGCAGGCGCAGGCGCAGTTTACCGGCTTCGTCGCCGAGAAGCAGCGCGCCTTCGTGCAGGGCGCCCTGGCGGCGCAGCGGGCGACGTTGGCCGGCGGCGACGGCGCCACGGTGCTGGCGGCGGCGATGGCGCCGGCGCAGCGGCGGGTGCGGATGAACGCCCGGAAGCTGATCCGGGCCTGAGACGCATGGCCGTCGGTCAGGCCAGCGCGGGGCGAAGGCCTGGGCGTTGCCGCATCGCCAGCACGGCGATCACCACCAGGTTCGCCAGGTTGAAGGCGATGCCGACCTCCCAGGCGGTGCGGTACTGGCCGAACCGGTCGTACAGGATTCCGGCCAGCCAGGCGCCGGCGGCCATGCCGGCCAGGCTGCAGAACAGCAGCGCCGGAACACGCCAGGCGGCCTCGCGGGCGGGGAACAGCTCCCGCACCGCCAGCACGTAGGCGGGCACCAGGCCGCTGAAGCCGAGGCCGAAGGCGGCGGACACGAAGAACAGCCCGGCCTCGTCCGTGGTCGTCAGGAAGGCGGCCATGCCGACGGCCTGGCAGGCGGACGCGGCCAGAACGGTGTTCAGCCCGCCGATCCGGTCGGCGATCCAGCCCCACGCCTGCCGCGCGACGAAGGCCATGACCAGCAGCAGCGACAGCATCAGCGCGCCGCGCGAGGCGGCGATGCCGAGGTCGCCGCAGAACGCCACCAAATGGGCGGCCGGCATCGCCATGGGGACGCAGCACAGGAAGGACGCGAAGGCCAGCAGCGCCAGCGCCGCGTTGGGCGGCAGGCCGAGCACCGGCGCGCCGGCGATGGGGCCGGGGGCAAGGCCGCCAGGGGCCAGCGGCACCGGCGGCGGGCGCAGCATGATCGCGGCCAGCGGGATGATGGTCGCGGCGCAGAACAGGCCGAAGCCCAGCATGGTGCGCTGCCAGCCATAGGCCTCGACCGCGGCGCCGAACAGCGCAGGCCACAGCGCGCCGGCGACGTACTGGCCGGAGGAGACCAGGGCGAGGGCGGTGCCGCGGCGGCGGTCGAACCAGTGCGAGACGTAGGTCATCATCGGCGGGAACAACGCGCCGTTGCCGAACAGCCCGACCATCAGGCCGTAGCCCGCCAGCAACTGCCAGGGGGCGCCGCCGGCCGCCAGCAATAGCCCGCCGCCGACCATGGCGCCGCCGATGACGGCGACCGCGCGGGTGCCGATGCGGCCGGCGAGCCAGCCCATCAGCACGCCGCCGGCGCCGGCGCCGAGATAGGCGAGCGAGGAGGCGAGGGCGGGGAGGGCGCGGGCCTCGCCGAGGTCGGCGGCGATCGGGCGGAGGGCGACGACGACGATGAGGGGGGCGCCGAACGAGATGGAAAGGATGGCGACGGCGGCGAAGGCGACGGTCCAGGAGGCGCGGGATTCGATGCTGGGGGTTCGATCGCCGGCCTGGTTCGACTGCATCATGCCATTTCCCACGTCAGCATCCCCGCAGCCCTTCCCTCGCCCGCGTCGCCAGCACGTCCGCCCGCTCGTTCATCACATCCCCCGCATGCCCCCGCACCCACTTCCACTCCACCTGATGCGGCTTGGCCGCCGCCAGCAGCCGCTGCCACAGCGCCATGTTCGCCACCGGCGCCTTCGCGGCGTTGCGCCAGTTGTTCCGCACCCACCCCGTCACCCAGCGCGAGATGCCGTTGCGGACGTATTCGCTGTCGGTGTGCACCACCACCGCGCAGGGCCGGGTCAGCGCCTCCAGCGCGCTGATCGCCGCCATCAGCTCCATCCGGTTGTTGGTGGTCGCCGGATCGGCGCCGGAGAGTTCGCGCTCGGTGCCGCGGCAGCGCAGGATCGCCGCCCAGCCGCCCGGCCCTGGGTTGGGCTTGCAGCCGCCATCGGTCCAGACCTCGACCAGGGCGGGCGTCGGGTCAGAGGCCAAGGGCATCGGGTCCATCGGCGGCCCGGAAGAAGCGCAGCCTTCCCAGGTATTCCAGCGGGTCCTTGCGGGTCACCAGGGCGCCCGGCGGGGTTGCCGTCCAGTCGTACAGGCGGGTCAGCAGGAAACGCATCGCAGCACCCCGGCACAGCACCGGCAGCGCCGCGCGCTCGGCCGGGGCCAGCGGCCGCAGCGCCTGGTAGGCCGCCAGCAGCGCCCGCGCCTTGGCCAGGCTGAACGAACCATCCGGCTCGAAGCACCAGGCGTTCAGGCAGACCGCGACATCGTAGGCCAGCAGGTCGGTGCAGGCGAAGTAGAAGTCGATCACCCCAGAGACCTCGGGCGGCGATCCCATGAAGAAGACGTTGTCCGGGAACAGGTCGGCGTGGATGGGGCCGGCGGGCAGCGCGCCGGGCGCTGGCCAGTCCCGCAGCAGCTCGGCCAACGCCGCGTCCAGTTCGGCCACCAATCCGGGTACTCCCGTGGGCCGCTGCTGGACCGCCGCCGCACGGCAGCGGTCCAGCAGCGGGGCCCAGGCGGCCAGGCCGAGCGCGTTGCGCCGCACGGCCCCAATGCCGGCGCCCGCCGTGTGCAGCCGCGCCAGCACGGCCCCGAGCGGCCCGCAATGCGCCACCCGCGGGCGGCGCGGCCAGATTCCGGGCAGGAAGGTGCAGACCGCCGCCGGCCGCCCGGCCAGTTCGCGCAGCGCCACGCCGTCCCGCGCCTTCACCGGCAGCGGGCAGGGCAGGCCCTGGGCGGAGAGGTGCTCGGCCAGCGCCAGGAACCAGGGTAGGTCGGCCGGGTCCACCCGCTTCTCGTACAGCGTCAGGATGAAGTCGCCGGCGCCGGTGCGCAGCGCGTAGTTGGAATTCTCCACCCCCTCGGCGATGCCGCGGAAGGCGATCAAGTCGCCCAGATCATACGCGGCCAGGAAGGCGCGCAAGGCCTCGTCCGAGACCTCGGTGTAGACGGCCATGCGGCGCGCTACCCGGCCGGCCGGGACATGCCCGGCGGCGCCGCTCGGCGACCGGGCGGCATCAGGCGTTCAGCGAGGCCGGCAGCTTGAAGGTGATGCGCTCCTCCGCCACCACCTCCTCCTCGATCGAGAGGGTGAAGCGTTCCCGCAGCCGCGCCAGCACTTCCTCCACCAGCACCTCGGGCGCGCTGGCGCCGGCGGTGATGCCGATGGTTTGCAGCCCGTCGGCGATGGCGGGGTCGAGTTCCCGCCCGCGCTGCACCATCAGAGCGCGCGGGCAGCCGGCGCGCTCCGCCACCTCGACCAGCCGCAGCGAGTTCGAGGAGTTCGGCGCCCCCACCACCACCATCAACTGCGCCCGGTCGGCGATCGCCTTCACCGCCGCCTGGCGGTTGGTGGTGGCGTAGCAGATGTCTTCCTTGGCCGGCGCCACGATGTCCGGGAAGCGCTCGCGCAGCCCCGCCACGATGTCGGCGGTGTCGTCGACCGAAAGCGTGGTCTGGGTGATGAAGGCCAGCGGCCGGTCCGCCGGTATCGGCACGTTGCGGGCGCTCTCGGTATCCTCCACCAGCGTCACGGTGCCGGCCGGCAATTGGCCCATGGTGCCGACCACCTCGGGGTGGCCGGCGTGGCCGATCAGCAGAATGTGGTGGCCGCGGCCGAAATGCTGTTCCGCCTCGCGGTGGACCTTGCTGACCAGCGGGCAGGTGGCGTCGAGGTAGAACAGGTTGCGGCGGGTGGCCTCGGCGGGGACCGATTTCGGCACGCCGTGGGCGGAGAACACCACCGGGGCGTCGTCCGGCACCTCGTCGAGTTCTTCCACGAAGATCGCGCCCTGCTTCTCCAGGCTTTCGACCACGAAGCGGTTGTGGACGATCTCGTGGCGGACATAGACCGGCGCGCCGTAGCGGCGGATGGCCTCCTCGACGATCTTGATGGCGCGGTCGACCCCGGCGCAGAAGCCGCGCGGGCCGGCCAGCAACACGTGCAGGGTGGGTTTGTCTTGCATGATGGGCTTTGCTCGCGGGCGCTGGGGAACGCGCCGGTGTTGCCGCTTCGGCGCCTCGGTGGGAAGAGTGCGGCGGGCGGGGCGGGTCCCGGACACACTGGGGTGGCATACTAGGGCATCGGCGCGCCGGCAGGAACCGCCGGGCGGCGGCTGCCTCCGGGCGCGCTTTCGAGGGGAAATGGGAATGCGGAGCGGATTTGTCCTGGCAGCGGTGATGGTCGCCCAGCTGGTGGGCTGCGGCGGCCCGGCCTCGACCGTGCCGATTGCCTGCCCGCAACCGGGACTGCTGGCCGAGGGCGCCGACCTCACCCGCTACCGGCCCGGCCCGGTGCGGGACCTGACCAGCCTGGAATTCGACGCCAAACTGGCCGGGCTGAACGGCGATTGCCGGCCCGGCCGCGGCAACCGCAGCATCGAGATGTCGCTGTCAACCCGCTTCGCGGTGGACCGCGGCCCGGCGGCGGGACAGCGGGTGGTGGACCTGCCCTGGTTCGTCGCGGTGATCGATGCGCGGGACGAGAGCATCCTCAGCCGCCAGCGCTTCACGGAGCGGGTGTCCTTCGCCCGCAACGAGACCCGCACCACCGGCAGCAGCGCCCCGGTGACGCTGTCATTGCCGGTGAGCGAGACGCGGCGGGCGCAGGACTATCGGATTCTGGTGTCGTTCGAGCTGACGCCGGAGGATCTGGCGCTGAACCGGCGGCGTGGGCCGCGGTAGACGGCTTTCGCTGCTGCACGCCGTCCGACGGCCACCGGGCAAGCACGAATTCCACCGCGACCCAGGCCGGCTGGCCATGGGGGGGCAACGTGCCGGGTTCTGGTCGGGTTGGCCCACGGCCAGGAGCATGACTCCAGGGCGCGGGATTGCCGCGGCTTCGTCGTTGCCAGCGGGGCAAGCGCTGCGCTAGGCTAGGCCACCCGCAGACACCGCGCGGGAGAGAACGGCCCGTCCCGACACCAGGGGCTGGCCGTCGCCGAAGGCGCAACCGGCCCCCGGAAACGCTCAGGCAGCAGGGACCGCGCGGAGAAGGGGACTCTGGAAAGCCCGGGCATCGCGCTGCGCCCGGCACCGACGGAGTAAGGCCCTGCAACCAGGGGCCGAATCTCTCAGGTCATCGGACAGAGGGGGGTCACGGAATGCAACCGCCGCAACCGCGGCCGGGGGATTCGTGACCGATTTGATCGAGGCTCAACACCCGCCGCTCGAAACGCCGCTCGGCGCCCTGCACCGCCGCCTCGGCGGCCGCATGGTGCCCTTCGCCGGCTACGCCCTGCCGGTGCACTACGCCCCCGGCATCATGGCCGAGCACCTGCACGCCCGCGCCGCCGCCGTGCTGTTCGATGTCTCCCACATGGGCCAGGCGGAACTGGTCGGGCCGGATGCCGCCGCCGCGCTGGAACGCCTCACCCCGGCCGATCTGGTCGGCCTGAAGCCTGGCCGCCAGCGCTACGCCCTGCTGACCACCGAGGCCGGCGGCATCTTCGACGACTGCATGGTGGCCAACCTCGGCGACCGCCTGCACCTGGTGGTCAACGCCAGCCGCAAGGCCGCCGACTTCGCGCGGATCGAGGCCACGCTGCCGCTTGGCGTCACCCTCCGCCGGTTGCCGGACAGGGCGCTGCTGGCGCTGCAGGGGCCGGGCGCCGCCGCCGCCATCGCGCCGCTGGCACCGGCGCTGGCGGGGCTTTCCTTCATGGGCGTCGCCGCGGTGGACCTCGCCGGCGCGCCCGCCTTGGTCAGCCGCAGCGGCTACACCGGCGAGGATGGCTACGAGATCAGCGTCCTCGCCGAGGCCGCGGAAGGCTTGGCCGAGGCCCTGCTGGCGCTGCCCGGCGTCGCTCCCGCCGGCCTCGGCGCCCGCGACTCGCTGCGGCTGGAGGCCGGGCTATGCCTCTACGGCCACGACATCGACGAGACCACCAGCCCGGTCGAGGCCGGCTTGGTCTGGAGCATCGGCAAGCGCCGCCGCATCGCCTGGGACTTCCCCGGCGCCGGGCGGGTGCGGGACGAGTTGGCCAATGGCGCGCCGCGCCTCCGCGTGGGCCTCCGCCCGGAAGGCCGCCAGCCGGCCCGCGAGGGCACCGAAATCCTGGCGGCCGACGGCACGCCGGCGGGGCAGGTGACCTCCGGCGGCTTCGGCCCCTCGCTCGGCGGCCCGATGGCCATGGGCATCGTCGCCCGCGCCCAGGCCGGGGACGGCACCGCGCTGACCCTGATGGTCCGCGGCAAGGCGCTGCCCGCCCGCGTCGTGGCCCTGCCCTTCGTGCCGCACCGCTACCACCGCTGAACCTCCGCGAGGAACCGCCCCCATGGCCGAACTGCACTACACAAGCGACCACGAATGGGTGCGCCAGGATGGCGACGCCGTGGCCGTCGGCATCACCGACCACGCGCAGACCGCGCTGGGCGACGTGGTGTTCGTGGACCTGCCGGAGATCGGCCGCGAGGTCGTGGCCGGCGAGGCCTGCGCCGTGGTCGAAAGCGTCAAGGCGGCGTCCGACGTCTATGCGCCCATCGCCGGCCGCATCGTCGAGGTGAACAGCGCGCTGGTCGAGGACCCTGCCCTGATCAACCGCGAACCCGCGGGCGGCGGCTGGTTCTTCAAGCTGGAGATGGCCGACCCTGCGGCGCTCTCCGGCCTGATGGACGAGGCCGCCTACCACGCCTTCGTGGAGAGCCAGGCGTGAGTAGGTCCGACCACGGCGGCGCGACGCGGTCCGCCGAGCCGCAGGGTTCCGGCCGCGGCGGGGACCGGAACGCGGGCGTGCCGCAGCCGTCGCGAGGCGCGCTGGCCGAGCTTGCCGCGCTGGAGGAGCACGACGAGTTCACCCGCCGCCACATCGGCCCCTCGGAGGCCGATGTCGCCGCCATGCTGGCGGTGGTCGGCGCCGACAGCCTGGCGGCGCTGGTGGCGCGGACCGTGCCGGCCGCGATCGCCGGCGCCGACCTCGCCGGCCTGCCGCAGCCCGCCACCGAGACCGAGGCGATCGCCGAGCTGCGCGCACTGAGCGAACGGAACGTGGTGCGGAAGTCGCTGATCGGCATGGGTTACCACGGCACGATCGTGCCGCCGGTGATCCTGCGGAACGTGCTGGAGAATCCCGGCTGGTACACCGCCTACACCCCCTACCAGGCGGAGATCGCGCAGGGGCGGCTGGAAGCGCTGGTGAACTTCCAGACGATGGTGGCGGACCTGACCGGCCTGCCCTTCGCCAATGCCTCGTTGCTCGACGAGGCGACGGCGGCGGCCGAGGCGGTGGCGCTGGCCCGTGCGGCGCACCGCGGGCGGGGCGCCACGCTGCTGGTCGCCGCCGATCTGCACCCGCAGACGCTGGCGGTGGTGCGGGTGCGCGCCGAGCCGGTCGGCATCGAGGTCGTGGTCGTGCCGCCTGGGGGCATGGCCGAAGCGGCCGCCGCGAAGAAGCCCTTCGCGGTGCTGCTGCAATACCCCGGCACCACGGGCGAGGTGCGCGACATCGCGGCCGAGATCGCCGCCGCGCACGCGGTTGGCGCGCTGGCGATCGTCGCCGCCGATCCGCTGGCGCTGTGCCTGCTGACGCCGCCGGGCGAGCTAGGCGCCGACGTGGCGGTGGGCAGCACGCAGCGCTTCGGCGTGCCGCTCGGCTATGGCGGGCCGCACGCGGCGTACATCGCGGTGGGCGACGCGCACAAGCGGCTGCTGCCGGGGCGGCTGGTGGGCGTTTCGGTGGATGCGGCCGGGGCGCCGGCGATGCGGCTGGCGCTGCAAACGAGGGAACAGCACATCCGCCGCGAGAAGGCGACGTCGAACATCTGCACCGCGCAGGTGCTGCTGGCGGTGATGGCCGGGATGTACGCGGTGTGGCACGGCCCATCCGGCCTGAGGCGCATCGCCCGGCGTGTCCACCTGCAGGCGACGCTGATCGCCGACGCCGCGAAGAAGGCCGGCTTCGCGCTGCGTCACGACTGCTTCTTCGACACCATTGCGATCGAGGCCGGCGACGCGGCCGATGCGCTGATGAGGGCGGCGCTGGCGCGCGGCTTCAACCTCCGCCGGGTCGATGCCGGCTGCGTCGGCATCAGCTTCGACGAGACCGTCACGCGGGCCGACCTGGCGCTGCTCGATGCCGCGGTCTTCGAGGCCGGGCGTTGCGCGCGGGTCGGCCTTGGTGAGCTGGCCGATCCGCCGCGGCTGCCGAAGGCGCTGGAGCGTACCTCGCCCTTCCTCACGGCACGGGTGTTCGACAGCCACCACAGCGAGCACGCGATGCTGCGCTACCTGAAGCGGCTGGAAGACCGCGACATCGCGCTGAACCGCAGCATGATCCCGCTGGGGTCCTGCACGATGAAGCTGAACGCGACGGCCGAGATGATCCCGGTGAGCTTTCCCGGTTTTTCGCAGATCCATCCCTTCGCGCCGGCCGACCAGGCGCTCGGCTACCTGGAACTGGTGCGGCGGCTGGAGTCCTGGCTCTGCGCCATCACCGGCTTCGCCGCGGTGTCCCTGCAGCCGAACGCCGGCAGCCAGGGCGAGTATGCCGGGCTGCTGGCGATCCGCGCCTGGCACCGCGCGCGCGGCGAGGAGCAGCGCCGCGTTTGCCTGATCCCCGCCTCGGCGCACGGCACCAATCCGGCCAGTGCGGTGATGGCGGGGATGCAGGTGGTGGTGGTCGGCTGCGACCGCGATGGCAACGTGGACCTCGCCGATCTGCGCGCCAAGGCTGAGCAGCACGCGGACCGGTTGGCGGCGCTGATGGTGACCTACCCCAGCACGCACGGCGTGTTCGAGGAGGCCATCCGCGACATCTGCGCCCTGGTGCATTCGCATGGCGGCCAAGTCTACATGGACGGCGCCAACATGAACGCGCAGGTCGGCGTCACCAGCCCGGCGGCGATTGGCGCCGACGTGTGCCACCTGAACCTGCACAAGACCTTCTGCATCCCGCATGGCGGCGGTGGGCCTGGCGTAGGACCGATCGGCGTCGCCGCGCACCTGGCGCCGCATTTGCCGAACCATCCGCTGCACGACGCCGCGGGACCCGCCACCGGCCATGGCCCGGTCAGCGCCGCGCCGTTCGGCAGCGCGGGCATCCTGCCGATCAGCTACGCCTACATCCGCATGATGGGCGCGGCCGGGCTTACGCGGGCGACCGCGGTCGCGATCCTGTCGGCCAATTACCTGGCGAAGCGGCTCGAGGACCACTACCCCGTGCTGTACCGCGGCGTGCGGGGGCAGGTGGCGCACGAGTGCATCCTCGACTGCCGCGGCTTCCAGCAGAATGGCGGCGTCACGGTGGAAGACATCGCCAAGCGGTTGCAGGATTACGGCTTCCACGCGCCAACCATGTCCTGGCCGGTGCCGGGCACGCTGATGCTGGAGCCGACCGAGAGCGAGCCGCGCGAGGAGATGGACCGCTTCATCGATGCGATGATCGCCATCCGCGCCGAAATCCGCGCCGTGGAGCAGAGCCGCGCGGACCGTGCCGACAACCCGCTGAAGCACGCGCCGCACACGGCGGCCGAGGTGATGGCGGAGAATTGGACGCATCCGTATTCGCGCGAGGCGGCGGCGTTCCCGCTGCCCTTTGTGCGGGCGCATAAATACTGGCCGCCGGTGAAGCGGGTGGACAACGCGCATGGCGACCGCAACCTGGCGTGCACCTGCGCGCCGCTGGAGGACTACGCCGAGGCCACGGAATTGCAGGCGGCGGAGTAGGCTGGGCATGTCGGGTGCCGGACTCCCAAAAAAGGTTGGGGGTCCGGGGGAAGCCTCTTCCCCCGCCTTGCTTCCCTGGCGCCGCTCGGCCCGCCGCACGCTGCTGCACGACCGCTGGATCCACCTCCACGCTGACGCCTACGTCACCGCCACCGGCGCGATGCTGGACCCCTGGTACATGCTGCAACCGCCGGATTTCGTTCACGTGCTGGCCATCACCCCGGACGACCGCCTGGTGCTGGTGCGGCAGTGGCGCCCCGGCGCGGGGGCCGCCGTGCTGGAACTCCCCGGCGGCCTGATGGAACCCCACGAAGCCGATCCCGCCGCCGCCGGCCGCCGCGAATGCCTGGAGGAAACCGGCCACGCCGCGCCGGCCTACCGCACCTACCTCTCGCTGTTCCCCGACCCGGCGCACGCCAGCAACCGCATCCACTTCGTGCTGGCCGAGCGGGCCGAACTCGTGGCGCCGCAGCGGCTGGACCATGGCGAGGACATCGTGGTGGAATTGCACCCGGTGGCGGAGGTGCTGGCCGGGCTGCCGCATGGGATGCTGCTTGGCGCGTCGCAGGTCGGCGCGGTGCTGCTCGGGCTGCGGGAGGCGGGGCGGATCGCCTGGTAGGGCGCCGCGGCGCTACGCTGCATCGTCCCGATGGAGGCGACCATGCCCGACCTGCGTATCCTGGCACCCGAAGCGCGCCATCGCGCCGACTGGGACCGCCTGTATGCCGGCTATGCCGCGTTCTACCGGGCGGCGCAGACACCGGCGATGCGCGACACGGTCTGGGGCTGGATTCAGGACCCGGCGCACGAGGTGAAGGCCCTGGTCGCCGAGGATGCGAATGGCCGCGCCGTGGGCCTCGCGCATTACCGCCCGTTCGCCCGGCCGCTTGCCGCGGCGACCGCCGGCTTCCTCGACGACCTGTTCGTGGACCCGGCGCAGCGCGGCCAGCGCGTTGCCGATGCGCTGATCGAGGCGTTGTCCGGCATCGGCCGCGAACGGGGGTGGACGGTGATCCGCTGGCTCACCGCGGACAACAACTACCGTGGCCGCGGAGTGTACGACCGGGTGGCGACGCGGACGATGTGGCTCACCTACGAACGCAAGCTCGGCTGATGCCGAGGGCACGCGGCCCCTAGCCGCGGAATTCCGGCATCGTCGCGTGCCCTGGCGCGGCGACGCCATGGCCGCGCAGCACCAGCAGCAGGCAGCGCGCCAGGATCGCCGCATCGCCCGGCAGGGTCGGCCTGGCCGCGTAGCGCGCGTCCAATTCCAGGCGCCGGTCCCACGGCACGGCGTTGCGTCCTGCCGCCTGTGCCAGCCCGGTCAGGCCCGGCCGCACCAGCAGCCGCTCGGCCTGGCGCGGGGTGAAGCGTTGCCGGTAGTCCGGCGGCAGCGGCCGGGGTCCGACCATGCTCATCTCGCCGCGCAGCACGTGCAGCAGTTGCGGCAGCTCGTCGAGGGCGCTGGCCCGCAGCGCTCGGCCGAACCGGCCGAGCCGCGTGGCGTCGGGGCCGGCGCCGTTCGCCATGCTGCGGAATTTCAGCAGCGTGAAGGGCTGTCCGCCGCGGCCGCTGCGGGTCTGGCGGAACAGCACCGGCCGGCCCAGCGCGGCCAGCACCGCGGCCGCAACCAGCACCAGCAGCGGCGCCAGCAGCAGCAGCAGCGCCGCCGCACCCAGGAGGTCGATGGCGCGCTTGCCGAAGGCGCCGTACCAGCCCGGCCTAGCCACGCCGCGCCTCCACCCCCAGCGACAGCAGCAGGCCGAGCGCGAACCACGCCATCCGGTTGCCGAGGTCGTTCGAGACCAGCACGGTCAGCGCCATCGGCAAGGTCAGCGCGGCGATCCGCGCCGCCCGCCCCGGCGGAACGCGGCCCGCCAGGCGCAGCGCCACCGCCACGCCGCCGCCGAACGCCGCCAGCCACAGCACCAGCCCTGGCAGCCCGGCCTCGGCCAGGGCCTCCAGCGCGTGGTTGTGCGGGTGCATCCCGCGGTCCTGGCCGAAGCCGGCGGCCAGGCTGAACCCGCCGGTGCCGAGGCCGAGCGGCGCCGCCTCGCCGGCCCAGCGCAGCGCCTGCCCCCACAGCACCAGCCGGGCGGGGGTATCGGTGGCGGGGTCGCCGAACAGCCGTTCCGTGGTGCGCAGCGCCGTGGCCCATTCGGGCACCGCCAGCAGCACCGCCAAGCCGCCGAGTCCGGCCGCGGCGACGGCCACCACCCAGGCCGCGGTCAGCCCCGGCCGGCCGTCAAGCCAAAGCCGCGCCGCCGGGGCGCCCACCATGCCAAGCCCCAGCGCCAGCAGCGCCACCCGGCCGCCCGGCACCAGCACGGCCAGCGCCAGCGCCAAGGTGATGGCCGCCCAGGCCAGCCGGGCCGGCGCGCGGGCCGCCTCCGCCATCCGCAGCGCGGCCAGCCCGGCGGCGCAGGCGATGGCGAGGCCGGCCAGTTGGTACTGCACCCGGATGCGGGCCGGGTCGGCGCCGACCTCGCCGCCCAGCACCACCTGGTCGGTCGCCACGCCGATCGCCACGGCGCCGCCGACCAGCAGGCCAATCGCCACGACGGCGCCGCAGAACCGCCGCAAGGTCGGCGGGTCGGCGCCCACCAGCAGCCCGGCCGCCAGCATCGCCGGCCCCAGCAGCGCCACCTGCGGCAGCTTCTCGGCCAGCACGGCGGGGGAGTTCCCCCGGCTTCCGGCGACCACCAGCCAGACCACCAGGCCGGCCGCGGCGGCCAGCGGCAGGGCCAGCGCCGGGTCCACCCACCAGCGCCGCGCCAGCGCCAGCAGCAGCAGCGACGGCAGCAGCAGCGCCGCGGCCAGGACGCTGAGGTCGACCGGCAGCGCCGCCAGCGGGGGCAGCGATTTCAGCGCCCCGGCGAAGTGCAGCACGGCGGCGAGCAGCCCGGTCCCGCCGGCCAACAACGCCGCATCGGGGGGGTCCGGCGCGGCGCGCATCAATCGGCCCCGATGCGGTGCGCCACGCCCAGCGGCAGTTCGTATTGCGGCGCGCGGCGGCGCGGGCCATGCGCGCCCAGCAGCACCGTGCAGGCCGCCCACGTCAGCGCGGCCAGCGGCGCCACCACCAGCAGCGACCGGTTCGGCAGCGACGGCCTGATCTCCACCATCGGCGCCGAGACGATGCGGGCCGCCACCGCCTCGTCCGCGGCCACCACCAGGGCGGCGCGCTGCTGCTGGCCGAGCAGGTCGTACAGCATGGTCCGCAGGAACTGGTCGCGCTCCGCCGCCAGCCGCGCCTCGATCGCCAGGATGCGGCGGCGCGCCAGTTCCGCCAGGTCGCCCCGCACCTTGGCCTCGGCCAGCGCGTGGAGGCGGGTGAGCACGTCCAGCGCGGCGGCGCGGTCGCGGTGCGCCAGGGTGATCGTGAAGGTCACAGTCGCCACGCCCTGGGTGACGCCGAGGGTGCGCTCCAGCCAGTCCTGGGCGTCGTCGAGGTCGGCCGTCAGCCGCAGCCCGAAGGCGCGGCGGATCGCCCCCATCGGGCCGATGCCGCGCAGTGCCGTCAGATGATCCAGCAGCGGCGTGTCGCGGGCCAGCATCGCCACCGCCTCGGCCGAGCGGAGGCTGTCCAGGTAGACCGCGAAATTCCCCGCCGGCCGGGAGTCCAGCAGCCCGCCGGCGACCAGGGGGGCCGGCGACAGCAGGGTGGAGATGGCGATGCTGGTGGTCTCGGCCGGCGCGACCACCGCCTGCGCCACGTGCAGCCGCGGCCAGCCCAGCACCACTGCGGCGCCAAGCGCGAACAGCAGGCCGGCGGCCAGCGCGATGCGCCAGCGTCTGGCCCACAGGCTGCGCAGCAGATGGTCCAGCGGCATCGGCCCGCAGGCCCCCTCGGTTCCCCTTAAGGGTGAGGGTGGTCCATTCCGCGATCGGATTCAACCATTGGTATTCATGGCAGGCTGATTATGGTTTCGATGCGGGTAATCGATGCCGAGGCTCGCGCGACCAGCACCGGCACGGGCACCACCTCGCCATAGGCTGGGCTTTCCCATCCCGTCTCGATCGTGCAGGCCAGCGGCGCGTCCCCGGCGATGGCGATGCAACCGAGCGCGCTAGCCGCCCCGGCGGCGGTGGCGCGCCACTCCGCCGGGGCCAGCCGCCAGCGCAGCGCCACGGTGGCGAAGCGGCCGGCGAGGCGGTCCTCTGTAGAGGGCGGTCCAATTTCAGGCCACCTCCACGCCATACGCGGCAGGCTCCAACCACCTACCATCCAAAGGCGAACTTGATTGTAAGGGTTTGGGTGGCTTAGCTTTTCGTGAACCTATGGCATCTGCCAAGGGCTGCCGAAGTGGCCTGGTTTTACTCCGCCCGGTGGCCTGAAATTGGACCGCCCTATACAGTCCTCCACGGTCCAGCGGCGGCCGGCCACGGCAATCCGCCGCTCGTGCCGCCGGCCGTGATGGTCCTGGACCCAGGCGCCGTCCGACGCCCGGCCGGTGCGCGGCCAGCGGGCGAACAGGAAGCGGGAGAGCCGCGGCATCTGGTCGGCGGCGTCGAATTCCACGGTGTTATGCCCGGCCGTGCCGCCGAGCAGCGCGGGCCACCAGCTCTCCGCCGGGGCGGGGTTGTAGGCCCCGGTGCCACCGTCCCGCAGCAGGTTGACCGGCCCGTCCCACAGGTCGAGGTGCAGCAGGTCGGCCTGGCCGGGACGGAACCGCAGCGGGCCGACCCGCAGGAAGGCCGCCGCGCCGGCCTGGTTGCCAGCCCAGCAGGCTCTCGCTGGCCCAGGCGATGACTGGGGGCGATGCAGGAGGCGGCCGAGGGAGCGATCCCAAAGGCGGCCCGAAGGGCGGCGCAAGCGGCGCTTCAAGCTGTGATTCGGAAAGCGACCTCAAGGGCGGCGCAAGCGGCGACCCAGGGGGCAAACCAGGGGGCGAACCAGAGGGCGAACCACGGGGCGGTGCAACAGGCGACCCAAGGGACGGCCATGCGGCGGCCGGGCCAAGGCCCAGCCAGGCGCGGCCGGAATCGTCGGCGGACCCGGCGCCACGCCCGGCGAACAGCCGTGCCGCGCGCTCCACGCTCGGCCGCGCGTCGGCGGAGCCGGCCAGCGACAGGTCGGCGAAGGCCGAACCATCCTGGTGGCCGAGGCGAGGGGTGGCGCCGGTGGCGGGGTTGGTCAGGCGGTGCAGCCAGGCGGCGGCGGCGGCGGCACGGGTATTCGCCACCGGGTCGGGCGGCGGACCGTCGAGGTGCCGCCGCAGCCATTCCGCCACCGCCAGCACGTCCATCAGCAGCCGGTGGTAGCCGGTGGAGAGCTGCGCGAAGGCGCCGCAGGGCGCGACCAGCCGCCGCACCGCCGCCGCCAGCCGCGCCGCGCCGCGCCCGGCCAGCGCCGTGTCGCGCAGCAGCAGGCCGCAGGCGAACAGCCCGGCCGCCTCGGAAATCGGGTGGTTGTTGTCCTGCGCCGCGGCGTAGGCGGGCGTGGCGGCGATCCGCCGCGCGTGCAGCGCCAGCAGCGCCCGTGCCCCGGCCGGCGGATCGCGCGCCGCGCCCAGCAGCCCCAGCGCCAGGCCGAGGTGCAGCGCCCGCAGCGCCGCTTCCTGGCCACAGGCCCAGTTCGGGCCGCGGAAGGGCGGGTTGGCGCGGGACCAATCGGCCATCAGCGCCTCGGCGCGGGCCAGATGGCCACCTGCCGGATCGAGCCTCGCGGCCTGGGCCAGCAGCGGCAGTTCCGCCAGGCGGTTGCGCTCCCAGACCGGGCGGATGTCGCCTGGGCCGAACAGGTCCGCAGACCAGGCTGGGGCGTCCGCGGGGAACGGGCCATGCCAATCGACCGGCATCCCCCGCGACGCCCGGTCAAGGACCAGCGCCGTATGGAAGCGGCAGCCTGGGGAAGTGCCGGCAAGGCCTGGGCCAGGAAAATCGGTGAACGTGGTTGCCGGGAAGATCGGTCCCGCCGCCCCTGGCCCATCGCGCAGCGCCCGCCGTGCCAACAGCCGCGCCATCGGCGACCGCGCCCAGCCGGCCAGCAGCACCGGCCGTGGCCCGAGCCGCCAGGCGGCGTCGCATCGCAGGATCCAGCTTGGTGCCGGCGGCGAATTATATTCCATTGCAAGGAGTCGCTTGCAAAACTCTTGGTGGCTCCAGGTGTGTAGCCTCTGACGCCGGGGCGGCCTGCGACGGGGGCCGATAAGGATCGGCAAAATCGGTCCGATGCAGCGA
>JAABUN010004095.1_pt1 | contig 20706 bp, 19 predicted proteins | sample 5559311 | NCBI WGS metagenome assembly JAABUN01 (sample SAMN10711877, study PRJNA513370) | rock metagenome | isolation source: Antarctica rocks | place: Antarctica: Victoria Land, Siegfried Peak sud
CACCTACCGCCCCTTCCAACACAACCGGAAGGAGAGTGGGCTACATGCCAGGGGTGGGTCCCGTTTCCACGCTGATCACCCCGTAAGCCGGGACACTCTTCCACGCTGATTCACACCGGAGCGGCTGAGTGGACGGACCAGGCAGCACGGCCGTTGCATCGGTGCCGCACAAAAGGGCAATGATGACGAGCAGACTGTGGAGGCCTGGCACCCGACTTCTTGGTGCTTCCCTCCCTGGGCGTTGCCCTACCGATCGCCTCGTTGCCGACCGCCCCTTCGGCCTCAGGCTTGGCCACCGCCTTCGCCCCCACCTTGCGCCCGCGGCCCTTCGGCGCTCGGCCGGCAGAGCCACCGCGTCCTCAAGCGGCGCTTCCCCGATCGCGGCGTGTGCCGGAAAGTTTGCGGCCGTCTGACTTCATGGCCGCCGGCAGCCATATCGTTCAGGGCGACCGAAGGAGGGCAGGCAGGGACGCGATGCAGTCCCGGAACCAGCGCTGCGCCGGATGGGTGTCGTTGCGCCGGTGCCAGGACATGACGAACGGAACCGGGTCCAGGTCAAATGGCGGATTGAGGATGCAAAGCTCGTCGGCATGGCCGGAGGCGGAGACCACCCCACTCATCACCGTCGAGATCATGTTCGACCGTGCGATCAGCGCCGGCACCGCGTGCATGTGCGGGAGCGTGACGGCGAGGCGCCGTTTCAGCCCCTGCTTGGCCAAGGCCGTGTCCACAGACCCGAAGCGGTCGCCCTCGGGCGAGACGAGCAGGTGCGACAGGCCCAGGAAGGTCTCGATGTCCAGCGGTGCGCGCGCAGCCGCGTGGCCCGATCTCACGATGCAGACGAACTGTTCATCGAAGAGGGGGCGGGTCAGAACGCGCCCCATCGCGGTGGTCGGGGGAACACTGACCGTCAGGTCTACGCTGCCTGCGTCTAGCATCGTCACCGCTTTGTCCCGCGCCGTGAAGCTGCGGACACGCAGGGTGATCGCCGGTGCGGCCTCTTGCAAGCGCTCGACCAAGTGCGGCAGCAGTACGAAGGTCGGGTGTTCGGACAGGCCGAGGTTGAAGGTCGCGGCCGAGGTCCGGGGATCGAACGCCTGCGTGAACTCCAGGGTGCGCTGGATGTCCGCGAGCGCGCGGCCGAGGGGTTCAGCCAAGTCCAGCGCACGCGGCGTCGGCTGCAAGCCTTTGGGGCCGCGCACGAACAACTCGTCCCGCAGCAGCGATCTCAGGCGCGACAGCGCCGCGCTCATTGCAGGCTGCGTCCGGCCGATGCGCCCCCCGGCCCGGGTAACGCTCCGTTCGGCCATAAGGGCGTCGAAGGCGACGAGCAGGTTCAGGTCGATGCCGTGCAAATCCATGTGGTGGATGCTGGCACATATCAACAATTTATTTCAATTGTACATACCAAGCCTCCACGTCTTCAGAGAAGGCCCGGCTAGACGCTGAGAACCCGCCGCTTGGCAGCGCAGCTCCTTGGGTCCGAACGGCCAGGCCGACATGGTTCCACCAGCGAATGGAGAGATCGGCATGGGTGAGAAAACGAAAGGCCCGAGCCGTAGGACGCTGCTCAGGGGCGTGCCGCTCATCGCCGCCATTCCGAGTGCGGCCCGGGCAGCAGCCCTGCCGGTTCAGCAGGCGGCACCGTTGCCCCAGGCATTGACAGGCCGGTCCGATGTGACGCTCAACGTGAACGGCCGGGACCAGCGGCTGACCATGGACACGCGGACGTCGCTGCTGGACGCGTTGCGCGAGCACATGCACCTCACCGGCTCCAAGAAGGGCTGTGACCAGGGCCAGTGCGGCGCCTGCACCGTCCATGTCGACGGCGAGCGGGTGCTGTCCTGCCTCACGCTTGCCGTGGCGGCACAGGGCAAGCAGATCGGGACGATCGAGGGGCTGGCGGGCGCGGACGGCCACCTTCATCCGATGCAGCAGGCGTTCATAGACCATGACGGGTTCCAGTGCGGCTACTGCACGCCCGGCCAGATCATGTCCGCCGTCGCCTGCGTGCGCGAGGGCCATGCGGACACCGACGCTGACATCCGGGAATATATGAGCGGCAACCTCTGCAGGTGCGCCGCCTATCCGAAGATCGTCGAGGCGATCAAGCAGGCCCGCGGCCGGATGGAGCACGCCTGATGCGCCCGATCGTGTATGACCGGGCCGATGACTTGGCGCAGGCCGTGCGCCTTGGCGCCCAGAGCGGCCAGGGCCAGACGGATGCGCCGGTGCAGTTCCTCGCGGGCGGCACGTCGCTGCTCGACCTCATGAAGCTGGATGTCCTCACGCCGGAGCGGGTGGTGGACATCACGCCGCTCCGCGCCTCCCACGGTGCCATCGAGATGGGACCGGAGGGCCTGCGCCTCGGGGCGTTCGCCAGGATGTCCGCCGCGGCGAGGCATCGCGCCATCCTGGCGGAGTATCCGGCCATCGCCGAGAGCCTGCAACTGGCGGCCAGCGCGCAGTTGCGGAACATGGCCACCCTGGGCGGCAACGTCCTGCAGCGGACCCGGTGCTCCTACTACCGCGACACCAGCTGGGCCGCCTGCAACAAACGCAACCCCGGCTCCGGCTGCACGGCGATCACGGGGGTCAACCGCAACCACGCCGTGCTGGGCGTGGACCAGAGCTGCATCTCACAATCTCCTGGGGACCTCGGCGTCGCCCTTGCCGCCTTGGACGCGCAGGTCGAGCTGAACGGGCCGGAAGGGGTGCGCCTGATCCCCTTCTCGACCCTGCATAGGTTGCCGGAAGGGCAGCCGCACATCGAGACCACCTTGATGCCAGGCGAAATCATCGTCGCCTTTTACGTCCCGGCAGGCGGATGGACGAGCCGGTCCGTATACCTCAAGATCCGTGACCGGGCATCCTACGAGTTCGCCATCGCTTCGGCAGCGGTCGCGCTCGAGATGGATGGCGACCGGGTGCGCGAAGCGCGCGTCGGGCTGGGCGGCATGGCGTACCGTCCTTGGCGCTCGCACGAGGCCGAAGCGGTCCTGACCGGCAAGCCCATGACAGAGGCGAACGCCGAGGCCGCGGCTGCGGCCGCACTCAACGGCGCCGTCACCCACGGCGGCAACGGCTACAAGCCGGAGCTTGGGCGGCGGACGCTCGTCCGCGCCCTGATGCAGGCTAGGGCGATGCCGATCAAGACAGCGGAGAAGTAGGATGGCCGGCGAAGCAGGCGGACTGTTCGGCAAGCCCACGCCACGCATCGATGGCGCCGCCAAGGTGACGGGCGCCGCGCGCTACGCATCGGACGAGCCGGTGGCCAACCCGGCATTCGCCTACCTGGTGACCAGCGCGATAGCCCGGGGACGGGTGGGCGCGTTCGGCCTCGACCGCGCCAAGGCCGTGCCCGGCGTGCTCGACATCCTCACCAACGCGAACGTCGGGGGTCAGGCCAAGCCGCCGCCGGGCGGCGACGGCGGCCCGACCACCACGACGCTGGAGACCGACCGCATCTGGCACGACGGGCAGATCATCGCCGTGGTCGTGGCCGACACCTACGAGGCGGCACGCGAGGCCGCGAACAAGCTCGAAGTCCAGTATATGCAGGAGCCGGCCAGCGCGACGTTTGACTCGCCCGGCGTCGATATCCAGCCGTACAAGCCGCGTGGTCCGGAGCCAGGGAAGGGAGACGCCGCGGCGGCCTTCGCCGCATCGCCCGTGACGGTCGAGGGCCGTTACCAGACCCCGGCGCAACACCACAACCCCATCGAGCTGTTCACCACGACATGCGTGTGGGACGGCCCGAACCTAACGATCTACGAGCCGTCACAGTTCATGTGGGGACTGAAGGCGTCGGTCGCCGAGCAACTCGGCCTTGATCCGGCGAACGTCCGCACCGTCTCGCGCCACGTCGGCGGCGGGTTCGGCTCCAAGGGGGGCACGACCTCGCGCACGGCCTGGATCGCCATCGCGGCACGGCGGCTCGGGCGGCCCGTGAAGCTGGTGCCGACGCGCGGCCAGGGCTTCACCATCGCGACCTACCGGGCGGAAACGCGCCAGCGGGTGAAGCTCGGCGCGACACGGGACGGCAAGCTCACCTCGTTTTCCCACGAAGGCTGGGAGGTCACGTCCCGTCCGTCCGGCTACAACGTGGCAGGGGTCGAGACGACGGCCCGGATGTATGCCTGCCCGAACATCGGCACGGCCGTGCACGTGGTTCACGCCGACCGCAACACGCCGGGCTTCATGCGGGCGCCGGCCGAGATGCCCTACATGTTCGCGCTGGAAAGCGCGATGGACGAGCTGGCCCATGCGCTCGGCATGGACCCGGTCGAACTGCGCCGGATCAACGACACCCAGACCGATCCGGTGTCAGGGCTGCCGTTCTCCTCCCGCTCGCTGATGCAGTGCCTCGACCAGGCGGCGGCGCGGTTCGGCTGGAACGGGCGGAATGCCCGGCCTGGTTCGATGCGGGATGGCGAGTGGCTCGTTGGCTACGGCTGCGCAGCCGCTTGCTACCCCACCAACATCGCACCGGCAGCGGCGCGCCTGTCGGTGACGCCGGATGGCAAGGCGACAATCGGCTTGGCTGCGCACGAGATCGGCACGGGCGCATCCACCACCGTGGCCATCACCGTCGCCCACTCGCTCGGCCTGAGGATCGAGGACGTGACGGTGCATCTGGGCGACAGCAACCTGCCCCCGGTGACCGTGGCTGGCGGATCGAACAATGCCGCCACCACCACGCACGTCGCCGTCCAGGCGTGCGAGGAGGTGCGCCGCCGCGTTGCGGAGGCGGCGGTCAAGGATGCGGACAGCCCCTTCCACGGCGCTGATCCCGCCACCTTGAAGCTGCTGGCTGGAACGCTGACGGGACCCGGAAACAGCAGCGAGCCATTGGACAAGGCGGTCAGCCGGACCGGCGGCCGCCTGGAGGTCCACACCGAGTACGTGCCTGCGGGCTTGCCTGCGAGTGCCATGGCCAGGCTATACAAGGGCCAGGTGGCGTTCGTGCGTGGCGAGGGCCGCAAGGATGTCACGGCATACTCCTTTGGCGCCCATTTCGTCGAGGTGCGGGTGCATGGCCGCACCCGCGAAGTCCGGGTGCCGCGGGTGGTCTCCGCGTTCGCGGCGGGGACGATCGTCAACCCGCTCACGGCCCACAGCCAGTACATGGGCGGGGTAATCTGGGGCCTGTCGTCGGCGCTGCACGAGGCGACCGAGATCGACGCCACCTCGGTGCGCTACACCAACGGCAACCTGGCCGACTACATGGTCGCGGTGAGCGCCGATGTGCCATCCGTCGAGGTCATCATGGTGCCGGAACACGACGACAGGGTGAACCCCCTAGGCGTGAAGGGGATCGGCGAGATCGGCATCGTCGGCATGGGCGCCGCCGTCGCCAACGCCGTGTTCCATGCTACGGGCAAGCGGTTGCGCGAGCTTCCGATCAGGTTGGAAAACCTTCTTTCCTGACTTTCACTGACGGCCAATCGCACGACTGCGGCAGGAACAGGACATGGGTGCAATGGAAGCCAAGCATACAGCCTATGGAGCCTATACGGTGCCTTCCATGTCGCGGCGGACCTTCGCGGTGGCGGCAATGGCCTTCGCCGGCAGTGGCCTCGGCGCCGCGGCCCAGGGGTCCGACCCTCGGCTGACCGATCCGCGGCCCCCCACCGTGGACACGTCAAACCTCCAGGAAGTCGCGCCGGGCGTGTGGGTGGTCCGGGACCACCGGACCTGGCTGGTGCCGAATATTGGCATCATCCTGGGCCGGGACGCTGCACTGGTGGTGGACACCGGGCTTGGGCCGGCCAATGGCGAACAGGTGCTGGACCTTGCCCGGCGCCTCGCCGGCAACCGCCGCCTGATCCTGACCGTCACCCACTTCCACCCGGAGCACGGCTACGGCGCGCAGGTGTTCCAGCCCGACGCGACGATCATCTACAACCGCGCCCAGCGCGATGAGCTGCGTGACAAGGGCACGCGCTACGTGGACTTGTTTCGGCGAACGCAGAGCAAGGCCGCGGCGGCGGCGCTGGACGGCACCAGGATCGTCACGCCGCACTCCACCTACGACGGCCCGATGGCGGAGCTGGACCTCGGTGGCCGCAAGGTGGAACTGCACACCTGGGGCACCGCTCACACCCGTGGCGACCAGGTCGTGTTCCTGCCGCAGGAGCGCATTCTGTTCGCCGGCGACCTCATTGAGGAGCGGAGCTTCCCGATCTTCCCCTGGTTCCCGCCTGACGACACGGAGATCGACGATACGCGGTGGGTCGGCATCCTGAACGCGTTCGAAAGCTTCAACCCAGCCGTGATCGTGCCGGGGCATGGGGACTTGGGAGACCTTCGGATCGCCAGGAACCTTGCATCGCACATAAAAAGTGTCGGGCAGGACGTCCTCAGACTCCGGCAAGCCGGGCAGACCGCAGACCAGATCATTGCCGAGTACAAGCCCAAGGTCATTGCCGCCTATCCCGGCTGGGAGCATCCCGAGCTGATCGACTGGGAGATCGGATACTTCGCCGCCCAGTCGGCTTAACCAGGTCACGCCCTAAATCCATGTCACGGATGACAACACATAGCGCCAATCGATTTTGATTATGTAGAACGAGTGTTCATCTACCGCGTGCCGCTCCGGGTCGGCAGACAGGAAGGGATTAGATCAATGCTCAACACTTTGGACGAGCCGAGGGTCACCGGGCTAACCCCGGCGGAGCGCCTGGCAATCGAGACGTTCTACCGCGCGTTCAGCGAAGGCAACTCCGGGCTGCTCGACCAGGCGGTCACGCCCGATTGGCAGGACATCCCGCTCGCCCCGGGCCAGGAGCCGGGCCGTGAGGGCATGAAGCTGCTCATCGCAGGTTTCCTGACGGCCTTTCCAGACGCCCGGGTCACGGTTCACGAGATCATCGGCGCGCGTGGCCGCGCGGCGGTCCGCGCCGAGATCACCGGCACCCACAAGGGCGAGTGGTTCGGCGTCGCACCGACCGGCAAGGCGTTTAGCATGCGGCTGCACGAGTTCCACCACATCGAGGACGGCCGGCTCACCCACACCTGGCACATGGAGGACTGGTTCGGCTGGCTGCACCAAGTCGGCGCCTGGTCGGCGCAGAGGGAGGCCAGATGATGAAGGCGCTCCGCATCCACGCATACGAGACGCCGCCTGTCCTTGAAGAGGCGCAGACGCCCGACATCGGCCCCGACGAGGTCCTTGTCCGCGTGACGGCGGTAGGCTTCAACCCGCTCGACGTGCAGCTGTGCAGCGGCGGGATGCACGGCTTCTTTCCGCTGACGTTCCCCTACACGCTGGGGACGGACCTTGCCGGCACGGTCGAGCGCGCCGGGCCGTCCGCGGCCCGCTGGCGCCAAGGTGATAAGGTGGTCGCCCGGCCCGATCCGACGCGCGGCGGCGCCATGGCCAGGTTCGCGGTCGTCCCGGCTGCTGACCTGGCCATGGCGCCGAAGGAAATCCCGTTAGAGGACGCAGCCGGCATCCCGACGGCGGCCGGCACCGCCTGGCAGGCGCTGTTCGAGGTGGCGGACCTGCAGCGGGGCCAGACCATACTGGTCCACGCAGGCGCCGGCGGCGTTGGCAGCTTCGCAATCCAGCTCGCCCGCAACGCAGGCGCGCGGGTGGTCGCGACAGCCTCCGGGAATGGCCTTGACATCGCCCGGCGGCTCGGCGCGGACCAGGTGATCGACTACCGGGCGGAGCGCTTCGAAGACAAGCTGTCCGACATGGACGTGGTGATCGACACCGTGCGGGACGACACCCAGCAGCGGTCGTTCGGCGTGCTGCGTTCAGGCGGCGTCCTCGTCTCGACCACCTCCCTGCCAGACGAGGCGCTTGCGAAGGCCCACAACGTGACGGCAACATTCGTCTTCCACAAGACGGACGGTAGCCGCCTAGAGAAGATCGTCGGGAGCATCGACGCGGGCACACTGAAGGTCCTGGTGGACAGCAAGGTCCCGCTGCAGGAGTTCGGCAGCGCCATCGGGCGCCAGGCGTCCGGACGGGCGCGCGGCAAGATCATCGTTACGGTCGGATAGGCGGACACGGGGCCGGCCCGCCCGGAAGGTTCGCCGGCCCCTTTTTTTAATCTCAGCATGAGGCAGCAGCCACTGATTATTACGGCGCCCCGCAGCTGCGGATCGTCCTAGCACCGAACCCACAATGGCTACTGCCTTCGCGGAGGGCGCGCAGAACGCGTCGAAGTGGTCCCTTTCGCCGCGCACCATATTAATCAGCACAGACACCGGATCCAGGGGAAATGTAAGTATTCAAATTACTACGGCGCTGATCATCGTCGAGACCCACCGCTGACTTACACAACCGGCACGCCGTCCTGATCGCAGCCCATCGCGACCTCAGCCCAACAACTTGACAGCGCCGCGCGGGGCGACCGAGGTGGACGTGGCCGTTCATGCCCCCGACCGCATGCTGAAACTTGGAAGCCCGATCTGTGTCCGCATAGCCTGAACCACAGCCGGGGCTGGGGTACCTGCGCCCTACCCCCGGTCCATGCAACACGGTCCCCAGATTAGTCAGATGAGCGGCTTTCTCGGATTGACAAGGTATTTCGCCCCGGTGCTCCGCTGCGCGATAACCCTCAGGATGTCGGGGTCCAATAATTCGGTCATGGAAAGTTCACCGGCGAATTCGCAAGAAAACGTGCTCTGCATTTCTGCTGAAATGCGCGAGCGCAACGCATCCCGCCGCTCGACTTTCATCCGTTCCAGCTCGTCGAAGATCAGCCATCCGCCGACACTCCATGACATGCCATAGCTTCTGTCGAGTTCGGATGGCCGAGTATCGAGGCCGCCGTAGAAATAGACTTGCTTATGGACCTTGGAGCCGTAGCGATTATACTCGAAGACTTGTGCGAGGCAGCGCGACTCCATGGCCGAGAGGATCTGCCCTGCGAGCTTTCCGCCACCGACAGCGTCAAAGGCCAGGGTGGCGCCGGCGGCTGCGACCTGCGCATTGAGCTCGTCCACGAAGCTGGACGAGCTGCTATCGCAAACATACTTTGCGCCCTGATTTTCGAGCAGCGATACCTGCTCCGGCCTGCGCACGACGTTCACGAGCGGGATGTCATCCTGCAGGCAGATCCGGTTGAGCATCTGCCCGAGCGAAGACGCGGCAGCCGTGTGAACCAGCGCGTTGTGACCCCGCTCCCGCATTGTTTCAAGCATCGCGAGTGCCGTTAGGGGGTTGATCAGGACGGCCGCTCCGTTCCCAATCGGGACCCCGTCAGGAATGGGCAGGAGGTTCCTAGCTGGCACCACGCGGTAGCGGGTCACCATGCCGCCTCCCATCACCGCGACGGGCTTGCCGATCAGCCCCTCATGGCGTTCTCCCGCAGCGACGATGATGCCTGCGCCCTCGTTTCCCACGGAGAGCGACTTTCCTGTTCGCGTGGCGAGCGGCGTCATCCGTTCAGGCGGAATCTGGAAGACAGCAGTTCTGTCTTCGCCTTTTCCGGTAACAACCCCGCTCGCAAGGTGGGCGGGTCCAAGCAGCATGCTGATGTCAGCCGGATGAAGGGGTGCTGCGACCATTTCGACAACGACCTCGTCCGGACCGGGATCGTCCAACGCGGTAGTTTGAAGAGAAAGATGCAGCGTGCCATCTCGCCGCACTTCGGAGCGAATACCAAGGGTTGACAGAGGTTGCCCAGACATCATGCCGCGCTCCGAGCTTGCTCATGCCGCATCCATTGCAGTGTGGGTATCACATCTCGGCCGTCTGAACGGATGGGCTCGACCGGCGTCAATTCGAGACGGTTCAGCGCCAGGCTGATGCGGCGGATTTGTGTTTGCCCGATCCAGTTCGGAAAGAACGACATATCGATCACATGGCTGACGGTCGCAGCCCTTTCGTCGATGACGAACGTACCGGAGTAGCCGATGAATGCCGCGGCCGACGATAACTCTTCCGAGGTGGCTTGGAACCAATCTCCCGATGCAAAGGACGGTCGTGAAGCCACCATGAGCTGAACCGACATCCATCCTCCGTGATCGTAGATCAGCCGGCCTTGGGCATCGTCTCCAAACGGATGACGCGGCGGGGAGCCATCGACGGGGTTCTCCACGTAGTTCCCTAAGGTCCACGCACCCAGCAAGCTGTTTCTCAACGTCATTCCGCTCTCACCATCGTCAGCCCGCTTTCGGTATAGCCGTGGACTGCCATGCGATCATTTGCCAGCCCTCGTCGGACTTCGCCCACATGTTGGTGTATCGGTTACGAAGCTGCCGCTCCGTGCCGTCGATGCTTGCGCGCATGTCGGCAATCCCGGTGACGACAGCAACCTTCTCATGCAGGTGCACCCGCTCCTCCGAGCGCCTGATCTCCAGGTAGCGCGTGTGGCCGCCGCGCAATCCGGCCAGGAAGCTTGCCTTGTCATCCTGCCGAGCGGAGGCATGCGTCCAAGTCAGCGCGTCCGATAGCAGCCGGTCAAGCGCACCAAAATCGGCCGCTACCATTGCCTCGCAGCGGCGGGCCTCGAAGCCGAGCACATCGGCCGTCTCATCCATGGTTCATCTCCTGATCGGCCGTTGTGGCCATCGGCTGGTCGGGCACAATTTCTATGCTCAGCCGGCCCAAGCCCTCGATTTCGGCATCCACCTTGTCGCCGACATGCAGGAAGGTGTTCGACGCGAAGCCGACGCCGGCGGGGGTCCCGGTTAAGACTACGTCGCCGGGTTCTAAAGTCACGTGGTCCGATATTGCCGAGATCTGTTCGGCCAGCGACCAGATCATGTTGCTCGTGTTGGAGTCTTGCTTCAGGTCACCGTTCACCCAAAGTTTGAGCCATAGCGCATCGTGCCCTACGAAGCGGGCCGGCGTGATCTTGGGTCCGAATGGGCAGCTATCGTCGAACCCTTTGCCCCCGAACAGGTCGAACTTGACCAAGTGCTTCGGGTGAAACTGCCAGTCCCGCGCCGACAGGTCGATGCCGACGGCGTAGCCGGCGACATGGTCCAGCGCCTCGGCTACGCTCACCCGGCGCGCCCGTTTGCCGATCACCGCTCCAAGCTCGCCTTCCCAGTCGAACTTGTCCGACTGCGCGGGGTAGCGAACGCTCTTGCCACAGCCGACCAGCGTCGTGGTGGGTGGTTTGAAGAACAGGACCGGGATCGACTCCTCCTTCTTCTTCGCGTTCAGGAACGAGCCATCCTTGGCCATGTGGTCGGCATAGTTGGCGCCCATCAGCACGACCTTGCTAGGATACTGCAACGGCGTGAGGAACTGATCTGGCGTTGGAGCCGGGCTGAGCGCGGCAGCGACCACATCGCCCGACGCTATACCGTCGGCCAGTCCCACCAGCACCGGCTCGCGCGCAGTCCAGTGCTCGAACACGTTGATGAGGCCGCGCGACGGCGTCGGCTCCAGCACTTGTGGCGCCAGGTCAGCGAGTGCGTACCAGCACGCGCCGACCTCGATGACGGGTGTCGGATGACCGTCGTGCCGGATCGTGGCGAGAGCAAATGTCATGTAGTTACTCCGTTGAACTGGGTGTCAGGCGGCCGCCCGCTTGCTCTGTCCTGCAATGCCGGACGTCCCCGCAAACACGAGGGTGCGGTCCTCCTCAATGCGGAGAAGTTGGTTGTACTTGGCCAGGCGCTCGGAGCTGCGGACCGAGCCGATCTTGATCTGGCCGGCGCCGGTGCCCACCGCGAGGTCGGCGATGAACGGATCCTCCGTCTCGCCCGAGCGCGCCGACACCACGGTCGCGTAGCCATCGGCCCGAGCCGCGGCCATCGCCTCCAGCGTGCCGGTAAGCGTCCCATTCTGGTTCACCTTGATCAGCACGGCGTTCGCCACCCCACGCTCAATGCCCGCGGCGATGCGCGTGCAGTTGGTGGCGAACAGGTCGTCTCCCAGCACCTGCACATGCGGCATCGCCAGTGTGGCCAGGCGCCAATGGTCCCAGTCGTCCTGATCGAGCGGATCCTCGACCGAGATCACTGGAAAGCGCCGCATCAGCTCGGCCACGAAGTCGACCATGGCCTCGCCGTCAAGTTGACGGCCTTCCCCTTTCAGGTCGTAGCGCCCCGAAGCAAACAGCTCGCTCGCGGCCACGTCGATCGCGATCGCCACGTCCGAGCCGGGCCGCAGCCCTGCCCGCGAGATCGCCGCAACCATAAGCTCCAGGGCGGTCTCAGCCCGGTCGTAACCTGGGCTGAGACCGCCCTCGTCGGCGAGCAAGGTCGTTCGCCCCTCGGTCGCTAGCAACTCGCCCGCGGCGGAACGGACGCGCCCCACCATCTCCAGCGCCTCGGAGTAGGTCGCAGCCGCGACCGGCACAGCGAGGAAGTCCTGCAGGTCCATGCTCCGCCCGGCGTGGGCGCCACCGCTAAGGATGTTGACCATCGGCATCGGCATCGTCATCGCGGGCGAGCCGGCCAGCGCCGCGATGTGCCGGTGCAGGGGAAGGCCCGCCGCGCCGGCTGCGGCCCGGCAAACGGCAAGCGACGTCGCGAGCACCGCATTAGCGCCCAGTCGCGCCAGGTTGGCCGTGCCGTCGAGCTCGACCATGCGCCGGTCGACCTCCGCCTGCGACGCGGCATCCAGGCCGGATAGGACTCCCGCGATCTCGGCCACGACATGCCCGACGGCCCGCGACACGCCAAGGCCGTCGAAACGGGAAGCGTCGCCATCCCGCAGCTCCCACGCCTCGTGACGGCCCGTGGAGGCGCCGGAGGGTGCGCAGGCCCGGCCGGTGCTGCCGCCGGCCAGCTCCACATCGACCTCCACGGTCGGGCGGCCACGAGAGTCGAGAACCTGGCGGGCAAAGATACGCGTGATGCGGGACGAACTGCTCATGCGGAGGTCTCCAGGACGGCGGCACCTAGTGGGCTGCTGGCGACTGGATCGCCGAGCAGGTGTACGGCCACGCTCTTGGTGGCCGCCACGTCGAGGTCTGCCAAGTAGTCGACCGGCGAGTCGCCTTCCAGCCGGGCCAGCAGCAGGCAGCCAAGGATCTGGACCAGCGCCGCGTCGACGATCGGCGGGCCGGTTTCGCGGTAGCCACGCACCAACTCGAGCCCTGCCGTCACGAGGGCGGCCGTAGGCGCCGCCCGGCGCAGCGACTTGAGCGTCAGGTGGGTGAGGCAGAACGCCAGGTCGAAGCGCGGATCGCCCCAGTGCGCGACCTCGCAGTCGAGCAGCACGATGTCGGCGCCGTCGGCAAGGATGTTCTTGGGGCTGAAATCGCCGTGCACCAGGGCGCCGCGGCGCTCCGCCATGCCTGCCACGACAGCCTCGATAGACCTGGCCAGGTCCGGGTTGCGCTCCGCCACGCGGCCGAAATATGGCCGGACCCGCAGTTCCTCGAAGAAGCGCATGTTAGCGAACTCGTCGCGCAGGTTGGGGTACTCCGCCGAGCCGGCGTGCAATTGGCCGAGCACCCGGCCGGCGCGATGCGCGGTCGCCAGGTCGATCCTGCCGGCCAGCAGGTCCTGCTTCCAGTTGCGCAGGCGCGGCGGGACCAGCTCCATGGCGAACTCATGCCGCCCGGGGTCGGTCCAAAGCACCCGGGGCACTGCCTCCTGCCCGATGATTCCGGCCATTGCCCGCAGTGCCGCCGCCTCCACCAGGGAGCGGGCCGGGTCGGACAGCCACTCGGCGGCGACGCGCAGGCGCGGCAGGGCGCGCTTCAGCACGTAGGGACCGTCTGTGCCGTCGACGATCTGTATGTCGCTCGCCACGCCCCGGTCGAACGAGACCGGGACCCGGGCTGCGGTGCCCTCCGGTCGGTTGCACGGATACAGCGGCGCCTGCCCGCCGAGCACGCGCACCACCTCCTCGGACGCGCGGCGCCGTAACTCCACCAGCGAAGCGGTCGACAAGAAGGCGACGTGCGGGGTCGCGATCACTCCCGGGTGCGTGAGGATCCCGGATGGTGGCGAAGGCTCACCGTCGATCACGTCCAAGGCCGCCCCTCGCAACGCACCGGCTTCCAGGCCGCGCAGTAGCGCTGCATTATTGACAAGACCGCCCCGGCTGACGTTGACCAGGAGGGGCCGCCTACGGCACCCGGCGATGAAGCGATCGTCCACCATGTTCCGGGTGCTGTCGAGCAATGGGACATGGAGCACGATCGCGTCCGCTCGTTCCTGCAGAACGGCCACGGATACCTGCTCGACTCCTGGCCGGCTGGCGGAAGGCAGGCTATCCACCGCGAGCACCTCGCAGCCGAAGGCTGACAATTTGCGGGCCGTGGCCTGGCCGATGCGCCCGAGCCCGACGATGCCGACCGTGAGATCTCGGACGCGCTCCAAACGAGCGTTGGACGGATCCCACCGGAGCGACTTCGTGTCCCGGTCCAGGGCGGCCACGCCACGGAAGTGGGCTAGCAACAGGGCCACCGCGTGATCCGATACCTCCTCGACGCAGTAATCCGGGACATTGGTGACCCACGCGCCACGCGCGCTGGCCGCATCTATCGCGATATTGTCAAGACCGACGCCCAGCCGCGCGACAACTCTCAGGTCGGACGGGGACTGGATGGCGGCGGCGGACACCGGCGCCCAACAGGTCATGATGGCGGCTGGATCGTGCGCTGCCACCAGCGCCTCCACATCATCGGCAGTGCCGGCGATGGCGGGACCGGCTACCAGCTCAAAGCCGGCCGCCTCCAGCACGCCACGCTCGATGTCCATGGCCGGCCAGGCGTGGTCGGTTAGGACGACCCGGCGGGTCATCGTTTTTCCGGGAGGCCGATGCCAGGGACGGGGTCCGGAAGAAATTCGCCCTTGCGGATGGCAGGGTTCAACAAGTCGAACGGCTGTCCGGCTTGATGAGCGTCATAAACCTTGGCTGGGTCGAAGAACGTGCCGATCGGGTTGGCGCGGAAGTCGTCGGATGACCGGATGAAGTTGCCCGATTGCTCCCAGTCGTCGAAATTGTCGCTTTGCAGTTCGACATAGTTCCCCTCCGGATCCTCGTAGTACAGGGACATCGTCGAACCATGATTCAAGCAGAATACGGGCATGATGCCGTGCTCCCGCAGCCGGTCGAACGACGACATGAGGTCGGAAAAGGACGCGTATTCGAAGGCGCTGTGATGAATTCCGTTGTGCTTGATCTTGTCCGGGTCGTCTTCCAAGCCCGGGACCGCCAGGAATGCCAAGCGATGGTTTGCCGCGTCGTTCGAAGTCCAGGCATTGGTGTCATTCTGGAACAGCACCTCGGTCCCGACGAGCATCTTGTACCAGTCCACCATCTGTCCCAGCCGGCTGGTTTTCAGGGTGACGTGGTGGAAACTGGGTTTGATCGTTGCAGCCATCGTTGCCCCCTCGTTTGGTGCTGTTCGCTTCGCCCGACTGTCCTGACGGGAGCGCCTTGTCAATTGTTTGCTGGCCTAACCTTCAGCGAAGCCGTTGCATCAAGTGCAGGTCTAGTCCTGAGAGAGGTGCGCCGACTTCGTGCAGCGCTCCGCCTTCACGGAGCGAACCCAGGTCAATCGCGGCGAAACCCATTCCCTCGAGCAGGTCGATGACCACGCGCTTTGCTGCCTTGTCGTCGCCCGACGTGAACAAGACCGTTTTCGGTTTGTTGTCGCTGAAGTCCTTGATCCACTCCATTGGCATGTTGCTGATCGACTTGACCACCCGGGCGCCCGGAGCCCACTCGGCCACCAGTTCGCTTGAGGTTTGTCCTGTCTTCGCCAACGCCGCGCGCGACTTGGTGACGCCTTCGAGGCTGATGTCGGGTGGATCATTGGCATGAGCATTGGTAGCGTCGACGAGGATGCGACCGCTCCAGGCGACACCTTTGAGGGCCTCTTGAGCGTGGTGCCAGTGGACGCACAGGATCACGAGGTCGCTCTCGACAGCGTCCTGTTTGGTGCCCGCCCTGGCCAACGGTCCAAGTTCGCGGACAACGCCGCCCAGGCTTTCGGGTCCTCGGGAATTGGACATGACAACCTGGTGGCCGGCGGTGACAAGGTGGCGGGCGATGTTTTTGCCGACATTGCCCGCCCCGACGATTCCAATTTGCACTTCTAGAACCCTTTCCGCAAATTATCCTTGTTGCTTTTCAGGCCGCCATTTAGTCGGAGGACCACAGAAGATTGAAGCCGCGTCGTCACCCAACCGTTGGCGAGCCACGACCGTTTCCTTTCAATCCTTCTGAAACCGTATGAGATCCTGGAACACCAGCGCATTCTTGGCCTGGATCAGTCGGCCGCCCTCGCCGATCTTCCCGACTTCGATCGGAGCAAACCCGAGACCTCCTGCCAAGGTCGCGACGTTTGCGCTCGCGTCCTCATGGTCGCTCGAGATGAACACGACGCGCTTTCCGCCATTGGGAACAGGGCTTGAAAGAACCTGCATCGGAAGCTGGTTAAATGCCTTCACCAGTTTCGCGCCCGGCACGCGTTCGGCATTGACCGCCGACGACAGGCGTCCCTGCAATTCCCGGTCCTGCACCTCCTGAGGCAGGAAGGCCGCGTTCGTAACGTCGACGACGATCTTGCCGGTCCAATTTGGCTTCGCCGCCCCGACGTCCTTGAAACTGAGAAACTGGACGGCAAAAAAGATGATGTCGGCGTCAAGGGCTTTATCGAGCGACGTGGCCACGATCTTGCCATCGAGTCGCTTGGCAATCGGCTCAACGGCTTCCGGTCCCCTCGTATTCGCAAGAGCGACCTCGACTCCCGCTTTTGCAAAGAAGGAGGCCAGGGTTTGTCCGACATTTCCCGTGCCGACGATGCTGTAGTTCATGACGCCTCTCTATTCAGCTGGTGTATGATTGCCGACAGGCTATGCCCGCTCGTTCAAAGCCGGTGTTTCGCGAAATCTCGAAATGCCTGCTGAACTTCGTCTTCGGTGTTCATCACGAATGGCCCGCCGAAAACCACAGACTCGCGGAGCGGCGGCCCGCTGAACAGAAGCAGCCGGCACGGTTCTTCGCCTGAACGCAGGCTGAGTTGCGAGACGCCCTCCTCGTCGGACCGCGTGAGCCAGGCAAGCTGGCCGAGCTTGAGGGCGACGGCGTCTGCGCCGACATTGATCGATCCCTGGATAACGAAGACAAACCCGTTATCTGTGCTCGGAAGTGAAAGTCTGGTAGAGGCCTCAGGGCGAAGTCGGATCTCGAGCATGAGGATAGGGACGTGATTCAGCGTCTTCGCGGAGAGGTTTCCAATCCCACCGGAGAAAACCTTCACCTCGACGCCGGCCTCGCCGCGTGTCGGCATCTCATCGCCGAGAAGGTCCTGATATCGCGGAGGTGCCATCTTCAGAGCGGCGGGCAGGTTGACCCAAAGCTGAAGTATGTGCGCCATTGTGCCAGGCAATGCGTTCTCCTCGTGGAGAACGCCCCGACCGGCAGTCATCCACTGCGCATCGCCGGACCTGACGATTCCCCGATGACCGGCATTGTCATAGTGCTCCACCGTCCCCTCTATGACGAAGGTCACAGTCTCGATGCCCCGGTGGGGGTGGACCGCAAATGCGCCCTGAGGCATCCAATCCTCTGCCATCAGCAGGAATGGGTCCGCAAAGCCTGGATCACTGCTGTCAATCAGGCGGCGAGCCTTGTGGCCGGGCTTTCCCGCAAGGTACGCCGCGGGGTCAGCGATCCTGGCAACGCCCCGCTCGAAAGCCGAGCCGCTACCCGCCTCAACCGCGGACATACGTCCCGTCTCCAGTCTACGCATTCACCAAGGAGGGAGCCGCAAACTTGCGCATAGCGGCCGCTTCTACGGCGTCACCGAGACGCTCTACCGCGGTTTCACCATGAACCCCGGCAAGCGCACGACCAGCGAGGACGATATTGACGTCGGTGATCCCAATCCAGGCGAGCACCTGGCGGAGATAGCCGCTTGCCTGGTTATACTTTTCGACCGGAGAGCCGGGCGAGAAGTCGCCGCCACTTGCAAGGATGATGTCAGCGGATTTGCCGGTCAGAAGACCCTTGTTGTCGGCCGACACCGTGACGCCAACGCGGACGACGTGGTCGATATAAGCCTTGAGCACGGCCGGAATGGCGAAGTTGTACATCGGCGTGCCGATGACGATCCGGTCTGCCGCCTTCAGTTCGGCGACCAGATCGTCCGACACCTTGATCGCGGCCGCACTCTCGGGCGAGTGCGCCTCCGGCGGAGTGAAGGCGCCACCGATCCAAGGCAGGTCGACGAACGGAAGTACAGTTTTGACCAGGTCCCTGACGATCACCGGTCCATCTGGGTTAGCGGCCCTCCATTTCTCGACGAATACGGCGGTCAGCTTGCGCGAGGTGGACTTTTCGAAGCGGGGACTTGCTTCGATTGCGAGCAACGTAGGCATATATGGCCTCATGACTTATATGTTTGAAGGAGTTCGGTGAGTTCGTCTCTGAACGACACCTGCAAGATGCCGAGATCTGCTTTCAGGCCTGCGCAGGGTCGGCCACTGATCGCAACGCTAAGACTAGGTAGGCTTGTTGACACATGAGGGGAACTGACGGAATTTCGCTCAATACGATCTACTCTTTGGATGTGTCATGATAGATAGCGTCACCATCAACCAGCTCCGCGCGTTCGTTGCGGTATGCGACGAGGGGAGCTTTTCAGGCGCCGCACGCGTGCTGGAGCGCGCTCAATCGGCGATAAGCCACGCAGTCACCGCTCTTGAGAGCGCTCTCCGCGTCGAGCTTTTCGAACGCGACACGCGCAAGGCAGAACTCAGTCCAGCAGGCCGGAGCCTGTTGCCGGATGCACGCGCGGTGATCTCTCGAACGGAGGAAATGAAAAGTCGCGCCAGCTCGATCGCCAGGACCGGGGTGCCGCAGATCTCGATCGCGGTCGACGTCTATTTCCCACGCGCGCACCTGATCGACTGTCTGCGAACGCTGCAAGCCGACGTCCCGACGGCGACGATCAACCTCCGAATGACAACGATGCAGGGAGGCGAGGACTTGGTTCTGGCGGGCACGTGCTCTCTTGCGGTCACGGTCGCGGACGTCCCCCAAGTGAAGCCGAGCGCGATTGAAAGACACTGGCTTTGCGAGACGCGAATGATGACCGTCTGCGCTCCAAGTCACCCACTGGGATCCAGCTCAGAGCCAATCTCGCGTGAGGATTTCGGCCGCCACATCCAACTCGTCGTCACCGACAACCAGCCCGGAGCGGAGAAGACACAGATGTCAGTCGCCGGGGAGCGCCAATGGCTCCTCAACGATCTGAGTGCAAAGCATGACTTTCTCGCTGCCGGCTTGGGCTGGGGTCATATGCCAGCCCACCTCGTCGCCGACGATCTCGCAACCGGAGCGCTCATTGAACTCAAGCGCCGCGCCTGGCATATTCGCCCGCTGACCTTCATGATTTCGCGCCGTCGAGGGCACGACGTGTCCGCTTGCGAAACCAAGTTACTCGATCTCATCGGAAGCCTAAGCAGCTTTGTTTAGCTTGTCGAACGGATGCGGCGTTTGACGTTCCTTGTTGAGTTGCTTACCGCGGCGTGGATGGCGCAGATAAGATGGGCGGCGCCCTTGAAGGTGCAGTGGTCGAGGTGGTGCCGCTTGAGGTCGCGCCAGGTGCGCTCGACTATATTTCCATGATGCCTCTGCATGTCGGGTTCCTGATGCGGGCTGGGTGTGACGCCGCCTTGACCTGATCTAGCTCCTCGCCGCTCATCTGCACGAGCCAGATGCGCTGCTCGCCGCGCTCTGCCATCCGGCCGCGCAGGCGCCCGTCGGAGCTATGTCGGAACCTGGGTGACGACGGTTTGAGAAGGGCGACGTATCGAGGCGGGTGAAGGCCTGCCTGAATTCCCGAAGGAGCCGATACGCCATGTCGAGCAGTAGCACCGTCGTTCCCCTCCGTCAGCCCGACGCGGTTGACGGCCCGCTCACGGCCGTCCTGCGGGACGGCGCCCGCCGGCTGCTGGCGCAGGCCATTGAGGCGAAAGCCGAGGCGTTCCTGGCCGCCATGCGGGAGTTGCGGCTGCCGGACGGGCGCGAGCGCCTGGTTCGGCACGGCCACGGCCCGGAGCGCCAGGTCCAGACCGGGATCGGCCCGGTCGCGGTGCAGCGGGCGAAGCTGCGGGACCGGGGTGCTGTCGAGGCAGGGGCGGACCGCATCCGCTTCACGTCGGCGATCCTGCCGCGCTGGGCCAGACGGACACGCAGCCTGGATGACCTGTGCCGATCCTCTACCTGCGTGGCGTGTCGATGTCCGGCGAACCTCTCGGTTCGACGTGCGACTTCAGGGAGGCGCTGGCCGCGCTGTTGGGCCGCGACGCCCCGAACCTGTCGCCGTCGGTGGTTGCGCGGCTGCGGGGCGAGTGGGAGGCGGACTACATGCGCTGGCAGCGGCGCGACCTGTCGGCCCGGCGCTACGTGTATGTCTGGGCCGACGGCGTCTACCTGCAAGCCCGCATGGAGCCGCAGGCCGAGTGCCCGACGACGGAGGCGTCGCGGGGACATGCTGGTGCTGATCGGGGCGACGCCGGAGGGCGAGAAGGAGCTGCTCGGCTTCCAGGTGGACGTGCGGGAAAGCGCGCAGAGCTGGCGCGAGCTGCTGGTTGACCTCAAGGCCCGCGGCCTGGTCGTTGCGCCCGAGTTGGCGACCGGCGACGGGGCGCTCGGCTTCTGGAAGGCGCTGGACGAGGTGTCGCCGACGACGCGGCACCAGCGCTGCACCGTCCACACCATCCGTACGCAATCGCGTGGTTTTGGGCGGCGTTGGGCCGTTGCTGCCCGGAGGTGGGGAACGCAACGGGATGACATGGCGGATCTCCAGACGGCCTTCG
>JAABUN010004096.1_pt1 | contig 20677 bp, 17 predicted proteins | sample 5559311 | NCBI WGS metagenome assembly JAABUN01 (sample SAMN10711877, study PRJNA513370) | rock metagenome | isolation source: Antarctica rocks | place: Antarctica: Victoria Land, Siegfried Peak sud
GGTTTAAGCACGGTCTCCCAAATTTGCTCGACTCAGGCACAAACTGTTTGATAAACTCAAATTGTTCGTCCGTTAGATTCGTTGGATAACTTTCTTCTTTAGTCATTAGAAAAGTTTAACCTAACTGATGGACTTTTCAGACTAGCTCTTAAAGGCAAATTCCAATCTTGTCGGAAAAATCGGTATCTACGAAAAGACGTTAAAAGGTTATCAAAGAGAAAAACAAAAATACTTGCGAGAACTAACCGAAACAAATAAAGTTTCGGCGCGGCAAATAATCTTTGTTAAAGAAAAATACTACGGCGAACCAGACGCGGAGTTTTGGCTTGTTCCCAAAAAGAAAAAGTAATCGATGCTTTACGAGCAACATTTCATTGACGAATTGAAATCGCGCGCCGACCTTGTGCGGATTATCGAGCCGTATGCGCCGCTCAAGAAAAAGGGCGCGAATTGGATGGGCTGTTGTCCGTTTCACCAGGAGAAGACGCCGAGCTTTTCGGTTAATCCGGGCAAAGGTTTTTATAAATGTTTCGGGTGCGGCAAAGGCGGAGACGCTTTTGCATTTGTAATGGAAATTGAAGGCTTGTCGTTTTTTGAAGCGGTAAAAAGTATAGCCGAAGTCTCCGGCGTGCCGCTGCCTGAACCGATTGACGACGAGAAATACGAGCGGAATAAAAAGCGAAAGGAAGAGAAAAAGGCGATTGCCGACCAGGTTATCGAGCTGAATAATTACGCGCTTGAGTTTTGGGAAAATCATCTTCAAGACAATAATTCTGATTCAAAAGCGGCGCGTGAATATCTTGAAAAGCGCGAAATATCGAAAGAGACGCAAGCGGCATTTCGCATCGGTTTCGCGCCCGACAGTTGGGACGCTCTTATGTCGCTTTTGAAGGAAAAAGGCGCGGACGAGAAACTTATTGAACAAAGCGGTCTGGTTTCGATAAACGAAGAAAAAAAACGGGTTTACGACCGTTTTCGCGGGCGCGTAATGTTTCCCGTGCTTGATATTTCGGGAAATCCGATTGCGTTCGGCGCTCGGATTTTGGCGACGGGCGAGCCGAAGTATTTGAATTCGCCCGAAACTCCGGCATACATCAAAGGCGAGCATCTTTACGGTTTGTTTCAATCGAAAGAGGAAATCCGGCAAAAGAAATTTGCGATTCTGGTTGAAGGTTATCTCGATTTAATCGCGCTTTATCAATACGGCATAAAAAACGTCGCGGCGAGTTTGGGAACGGCTTTCACGCCCGAACAATCACGCTTGCTCGGCAGATTTACGAAAAAAATCGTTATCAATTACGACGGCGATAAAGCCGGAGTCAAAGCGGCGCGGCGGGCGATTGAAACGCTTCTTGCCGATGATTTTGAAACGAAAGTTCTGGTGCTGCCCGACGGACAAGACCCTGACGATTTTTTGAAAGCGAACGGCGCGGAAAGCTACAACAATCTGCGCGGAAACGCTTTTCCGTATTTGCAGTTTGTTCTGGAAAATCTGGCGCGCGAGCGAAATTTGAATTCGCCGAAAGCCAAAGCCGAAGCGATTGAAGAAATTCTGCCGGTTTTGTCGTCAATTCGCAACGTCATTGAACGGCGCGAAACTTTGAAGCAGACGCTCAAGTTTTTTCAGATTGACGACAAAGTTACCGAAGGTTATCTGTGGAGAGAGATTCAGAAAAACGAAAAAGATTTCGGCAAACGAAAGGGCGAAAACAAACCGGACGAAAACAAGCTCGACGTTAAAAAGTTTGTTATAAAAAGAAACGCGGCGAAACCAACCGTCGCCGAACAGCATCTTCTTGAACTTCTTATTTACGACCACGAACTGCGTGAGATGATTTTGCCCGCGCTCGAAGAAACCGATTACGAACAGCTTGCGACTTCGGAAGTTTTCCGCGCCTTTCTCGCGCTGCGGGAAATCGGCTCGGAGATAAACGGCGAAAATCTTCTGAAAATGGTTGAAGACGACCCGGCGGCAAGCGATTTCGTGCCGCTTCTTTTAATGAGCGAGCCGGCGCGAGAACCCGACGAGGCGATTGACGAAGTTTTAAACGAAGCCGAAAACTGCGTGGCAAGCCTGCGCGGAATGGCGATTTCGCGGCGCATTCTCGATATTAGTCAAGAGCTTGTTTTTGCCGAACAGAATAACGATATTACTTTGCGCGACGAGCTTGTGATGGAGCAAATCGATTTGGCGAGATTGAAGCGCGATTTGGAAAGCAAAATAATCGCGGCGAATTCAAACTAAAGGTTCTGTTTAAGATTCAAAAAATACTTAAGAATCAGGAAATAGGACGCGGACAAACACAGATTTGGAAGATTGACACGGATTTTTAAAAGGTTTCGTAATAAAAATTTATATCCGCTTCAATCCGCTTAATCCGCGTTTGTCCGCGTCCTATTTCTTTTCTTTGCCTGACGCCTATATTTCGGGTTTTTGTGCTGAAACTTTTTTCTCGCTTTCGCGTTTAGAAAATTTCGCAAACAACGATATAATGCAAGTTTTAATCAAATCCTATTTAATAAATTTATGGCAGACTACGACGAAAAAGAAGATTTAATGGACAGACTGGTTGCGCTCGGACGGCGCAAAAAGTTTTTGAGTTTTGACGAGCTTAACCGCGAAATACCTAATAAAATGATGTCGCCCGACGACATCGAAGACGTTTTAACACGGCTCGAAGGCGCGAATATTTCGGTTGCCGACACGGACGCGCAGCTGCTCGAACAGGCGGCGAGTCTGGCGCTCGACGAAGACGAGCCGATTGATGAAGACGATTTGGATTTGGATTTGTCAGCCGGACAGGTCGATAAATCCAATGACCCGGTGCGGCTTTATTTGCGCGAGATGGGAATCGTGCCGCTTTTAACGCGTGAAGGCGAAGTTACGATTGCCCAGAGAATCGAACGCGGACAGATTAAAACCCGCAAAGCGATTTCGCGTTCTCCCATTGCCGTCGAACGGTTGATTGAAATCGGCGCGCTGCTCGAAAGCGGCAAAGGCAGCATTCGTGAAACGGTCAGCTTTTCCGAACAGGCGGAATTGACCGGCGAGGAAGACAAAGCTGAAGAGTATCTGCGCTGGACGATTGAAGGCATCGAAAATATTCGCGGAAATTATAATAACGCGCTCAAAGCGTTGGGCGAATTGCGCGAGGAACAAAAGAAAGCCAAAGGCAAATCGACGAAAAAACTGCTTGCTTTACGGCGGCAGGTTGCGCGGATGCGTCTGGAAATTTCACAGGAAATTAAAAATCTCAATTTAACCGAACGCGCTATGCAGCTGCTTATCGGCGCGATTCGCAAAGTTTCTGAAGAAATTCGCAAAACCGAGCGCGAAATTAATTCGGCGGAAGAACGACTGGAAAGCAAAGTTTCCGCCGAATCTAAAAAAGAATCGGCGCGCAAAATCGCCGACGGGCGCAGAATGCTTGTCGATATTGAAGAAAAATATCATCTCGCTCCCGTCGAAATTAAACGCTCTCTGCAAACGATTCTTATCGGCGAAACTTCAACTAATCAGGCGAAACGCGAACTTGTCGAAGCCAATTTGCGGCTCGTCGTTTCGATTGCGAAAAAATATACGAATCGCGGCTTGCAGTTTCTCGATTTGATTCAGGAAGGCAATATCGGTTTGATGAAAGCGGTCGATAAGTTTGAATGGCGGCGCGGCTACAAATTTTCGACGTATGCGACGTGGTGGATTCGGCAGGCGATAACGCGCGCCATTGCTGACCAGGCGCGCACGATTCGCATTCCCGTCCATATGATTGAGACGATTAACAAGCTGATTCGCACCAGCCGTTCGCTTGTTCAGGAATTGGGGCGCGAACCGACGAGCGAGGAAATCGCCAAGAAAATGGACATTCCGGTATCCAAAGTCCGCAAGGTTTTGAAAATCGCGCAAGAACCGATTTCGCTGGAGACGCCGATTGGCGAAGAGGAAGATTCGCACTTGGGCGATTTTATCGAAGACAAATCGATTTTGAATCCGTCCGAATCGGTTACGTTTGCAAATCTTCGTGAAATCACGGACGAAGTTCTCGCAACGCTGACGCCGCGCGAGGAAAAAGTTATCAAAATGCGTTTCGGTCTGGGAAATACGGGTTCTGAACACACGCTCGAAGAAGTCGGACAGCATTTCGCCGTTACACGCGAACGTATCAGACAAATCGAAGCCAAAGCGTTGAGAAAACTTCGTCATCCGTCGCGCTCACGTCGTTTGAAAGCGTTTTTGGAAGGAAAACAATAAATTAATATCCACGAAGCGACACAAAGAAAACACTAAGTTTTTTTTGTTTTTTGATTAAAATCACTTTTTGTCTTTCTTCGTGTTTTCTTCGTGAAACTTCGTGGATAAATTTTGATTTGCGGTTTGCGATTGCTAAAATGATAATTAGCCGTTGCAAATCGCAATTCTGTTTTTACGGAGAAAATCTATGGCAGTTTTAACATTAGAAAATCCGGTTGCCGCAACCGAAAAGCTCATCGAGAAACTTTACCGCACGGAAGGTAAAGCGGAAATCGTAAATGGAGAAATAGTTGAGTTTATGGCAACAGGATGTGAACCCGGAATCGCGAGCGGAAATATTTTTTTCAGTTTGAAAAGTTACCAAAGACAAAACCAAAGCGGAATGGCATTCAGCGATAATGTGGGATTTTTGGTGAATTTACCGCATCGAAAATCGTTTAGTCCCGACGCCGCATTTTATACGGGCGAAAAAACAGGTATGAAATTTTTGCAGGGCGCGCCGGTTTTTGCCGTCGAAGTTCGGAGTGAAAATGATTATGGCAAAAACGCGGAAACTGAAATAAAGAAAAAGCGAGCCGATTATTTCGCTGCCGGAACGGAAATCGTTTGGGACGTTGATTTACTGAGCGAAAACGTCGTTAAATCCTATCACCGCAACAATTCCGAACAGCCGCGAATTTTCCGGCGCGGCGAGATTGCCGATGCCGAACCGACACTGCCCGATTGGAAAATGGCGGTTGACGAATTGTTTGAATAATAAAAATGACAATTTCAGAACAAATTTTCTGGCTCGCAATTCTGGCAATGGCTGTCGGCTCGATTGCGTGGACGGTTACGCAGGAAGAAATTTTCCGCGAGTGGCGCGAATACTGCGACGATAAAAAACAGAATTGCCAGAGTTTGCCGCAGCGTAAGTTCTTTTATGTCTTCACTTGCGAATATTGTTTCAGCTATTGGATTACGATTCTGCTGTTGCTTTTAACGGGATTTCGTTTGCTGATTGACGATTGGCGCGGCTATATTGTGGCTTTTTTCGTTATTCCGTGGATTTCCAATCAGTTTATGAGCATTTACCGTCGTCTGCGCGTCGGCATTAAGCACGAAAATCTACTTGCTAAAGCAGTTGAGGAAAGGTTGGATGACGAATAACTCTAAAGGTTTACTATTATTTCAATTGTAGGGGCGATGGCTTGTCCTCGCCCGCAACGCCGATTAAAAATCAACGTCAAAGTAAATTGAATAAAATGGGCGAGGACAAGCCGTCGCCCCTGCAAGGTAAAAAAGCGAGCAATTCATTTTGACCGTCCATCATCAAATACTTTCCAAATAATCAACAAGAAATCGCGCAAATAAAGTATAATTTAATGTTTTGCTATGAATAAAAGAATTTCAGACAGTTACAAACAAAAACTCGCGCAGGAAGAAGGCTGGCAGATAAAGCGCGGCGCGACATTGAGAATCGCGCTATGTTACCCGAATACATACAACATCGGAATGGCGAATCTCGGTCTGCACACGATGTATGAGCTTTTCAACAAGATTCCCGAAGTTTCCTGCGAAAGAGTTTTTCTGCCCGACGCCGACGAGATGCGCGAGTATGAAAAATCGAACGAGACGCTGCTTTCTTTAGAAACGCAGACGCCGATTCGCGATTTCGATGTCGTCGCCTTTTCGATTTCGTTTGAAACCGATTACCTGAATATGGCTCGGATGCTGCAAATGTCAGGCATTCCCGTTTGGGCGAAAGACAGAAATCATTTTCATCCGCTCGTCGTAATGGGCGGCGCGGCTTCGTTTTTGAATCCCGAACCAATTGCCGATTTCACAGACATTATCGCCGTCGGCGAAGGCGAGATTTTAGCTTTCCAATTGACCGACGCGATTTTTGAAAACGAAACGAAAGACGAAATTCTGCTTAGTCTGGCGCGAATCGGGCGCGGCTTTTATGTGCCATCGCTTTACTCGGTTGTTTATAATGACGACGGAACGATTTTTGATTACATTCCAAAGGAAAAAGGCGTGCCGAAACGAGTCGGACGCGCGCTTGCCTCACAAAATCCGAAAGAAGGAACTTTGCGCCGCGCCATCAAACGCAACGAAACGGAAGTCGTCGATTTTTTAATGAACCAGGACGTTTTCGCGCCTTCGACCGCTATCTGGTCTCCAAAGGCGGAAATGGGCGACAGGTTGTTGGTTGAAATTTCACGCGGCTGTTCGCAAGGCTGCCGTTTCTGCTGGGCTGGCTACAATTATTATCCGCCGCGCGTTGTTCCGGCGAGAGATATTCTTGCAAAAGCCGCCGAATTTCGCGGACGAACCAATAAAATTGGTTTAGTTTCGACTGCCGTCTGCGACCATCCTGAAATTTCCACGATTCTAAGCGAGCTGCGGAAAATGGATTATCGCATTACGGTTTCTTCTTTGAGGCTCGACCAGATTTCTGAAGAATTGCTCGACGCGCTTGTCGAATCGAACGACCAGCAAATCGCCGTCGCGCCTGAAACCGGCTCGGATAGAATGCGCCGCGTCATCAATAAAAATCTGACCAACGACGAGATTGTCGATATTTGCGGCGCGGTTTTCGACCGCGGAATGTTGACGATAAAACTTTATTTAATGGTTGGCTTACCGACCGAAACGCGGGAAGATTTGGACGAGATGTTCGTTCTCGTCGAGCGCATCAAAAACCGTATGCTCGAAGCCGGAAAGCGTTTCGGGCGTGCCGGAAAAATTATTCCCAGCTTAAACGGTTTCGTGCCGAAGCCGAACACGCCGCTGCAATGGGACGCCATTTGCAACGAAAAGGAATTGAAACAAAGATTAAAATACGTCTCAAAAGGCTTGTCGAAAATACCGAACGTCGAAGTCCGCGCAATGAGCGCACGCATCGCGCACGAACAGGCATTATTTTCTTCGGGCGACCGGACGATTTCGAGAGTCATCGAAGCGGCGGCGCGAAACAAAGGAAATTTGAACGAAGCCTTGCGCGAAACCGGAATCGACGCCGCTTTTCACACCAGCCGCGACCGCTCTTACGACGAATTTCTGCCGTGGACGATTATCGATTCGGGTCTTTCGTTTGATTTTCTAAAGACCGAACACGAAAAAGCGCAGGCGGCAAAATCGAGCAAGCCGTGTCCGGCGGTCGAAAAATGCACCACTTGCGGTGTTTGCCCGACGACGTGGCTGGCTGACGCTCCCGCCGGTTTAGTTCAACTGCAAGGTTTGCGCAAGCCGCAAATTCCGGCTGTTACAATTTGAGATTTTAATTCGCCGATTTTGCTAAAAATCCGGTCGGCGTCGCCGTGTGGTCGAAATTATACGTGTAATCGTAGAGTCCGAACGGGAGAATTTTGACTCGCTTTGAATACGCCGCCCGCGCCTGGTAAACATTATTGACCTGTTTTACGTCAATAAATACATCAGGCGGAACGTCGTTGGCGAGCGCTACCCGACGAATTTTCGATTTGATTGTTCCGGTCGCGTCTCCATTGCCGGGCATCGCTAACGCCTGCACGACCGCCGTTTCCATTTCCTGCTTGAAATCCTCGCCTTCGTAAGCGACCGGAATATAGTTATAAGCGGCGTTGGCGATTAAAAACAAGGCGGTTAAAACAATTAAAAATTTTACGCCTGCTCCGCCGCGTTCAGGATTTTGTTCGTTCATTATATTTTTCATCTCGACAAACTCCTCTGATTTGAAAAATCTTTTAGAGTAAATTTATTTCCGTAATATTTTTTTTATGGCTTTTTCGACCGCGGATTTTGGAAGGTCTTCGGTTTGAAAGATTTTGGGTTTGCCGATTTCTTCCAGCAAAATCCATTGAAGCGAATTTCCGATTGTTTTTTTATCAAACAAAAGCGCGTCGAAAACCCGTTCGATGTTGACAGCCGTTGCGTCGGGCAATTTGCCGACACGAAGCAAAACATCGTTCAACAACTTTAGCTCATCTTTATTAAAAATGCCAGAAATATTTCCGATTTCTCCGGCTGCCCGTATTCCGTATCCGACAGCTTCGCCGTGTCTGAAAACTTTGTAATCGGTCGCCTTTTCGAGCGCGTGTCCGACGGTATGCCCGAAGTTCAATGTTTTGCGTGATTTAGCGTCGGTTCTGCCAACGTCTTCGCGCTCGTCCTGCATTACGATTTCCGCTTTGAAGGCGATTTGCGCGGCGATTAAACTTTCAAAAGAATCGAGAAACGATTCGTCGTTAAAGTGATTTTTCATTCGAGCAGGCGAATATTTTTCTAAAAAATCCGCTGTTTTGTCGAAAAGCTCGCGGCTGGCAATCGCGCCGTGTTTGACCGCTTCGCAAAATCCGGCGGTTAATTCGCGGCGCGGCAGAGTCCTTAAAGTATTTACGTCAACTAAAACGCCGCTCGGCTGGTGAAACGCGCCGATTAGGTTTTTCCCGAACGCGCCGTTGACGCCGGTTTTGCCGCCGACCGACGAATCAATCATTGCCAGAAGCGTCGTCGGAATTTGCAGAAAAGCGATTCCGCGCAGGTAAATCGCGGCGGCAAAACCAGCCAAATCACCGACCACGCCGCCGCCGAGCGCGATTATCGCGTCGGTTCGTTTCAGTTTATTTTCGCTCACAAACCCGACAGCTTTTTCCAGAACGCGAAAATTTTTGTATCGCTCGCCGTCCTTCATCAGCCAGACGAAAACTTCAAAACCGGCATTTCTAAGATTTTCCGCGACAGTCTCGCCGTAGAGATTAAAAACTTTTTCGTTTGAAATCAGCGCGATTTTTTTCGTCTGCGCCTGTAGACACTCACGCGCCCAAACCGCGCAGTTTCGCAGCAAATCGTTTCCGACGTTTATCTCGTAACTGTGCGCGGATTCGTTTAGTTTGACGGAAATATTTTTCATTTTTATAGATAGACTGAACTTATTATTTTATTTTTGAAAAATCGTTTTTTGAAAGATATGACGGCAAGCGGAAAAACTGAACCGGAAAAACACAGCGCTTTAAAAAGAGAAAAGCAGATGAAGCAACGTGGAAGTGCGCCGCATCTGCCGATTCGTAATTACTGTCCTCACCCCAGCAATCACTAGAAACGAAGGTTTCACCTCACGTTTCAATTGAAATAAATATACATTTTCTTTTCAATACTTAGCAAGCGTCCGGCAAAGTATTTTGAGCGAAAAAGAAATTAAAATTTATCGACGCCGTTAATTTATCCTAAATTCTTCTTTATAATTTCCGCCAGATGATTTGCCTGAGCTTCGATTTCAGCTTGATTTTCGCCTTCAATCATCACGCGCGCCAGATTTTCCGTCCCCGAATAGCGAAGCAGAAGCCTGCCTTTGGCGCCGAGTTGTTTTTCGATTTTTCCGGCGTTTTCGGCAATTTCCGCTACCGACTCAAACGGAAGTTTTTTCGCAACTTTAACGTTTACAAGAATTTGCGGGAAACGCGTAAAGCCTTTGTTCATTTCCGACAAACTTTTGTTGTTTTGACGCAGCGCTTCGAGCAGCGCCAGAGTCGTCATCATTCCGTCGCCGACGAGACTTCTTTCGGGAAAAATAACGTGTCCCGACTGCTCGCCGCCGACGGTCGAGCCGGTTTCGAGAAGCTCCCGCAAAACGTATTTGTCGCCGACGGACGTGCGCAGAAGTTTGATATTTTCGGCGGCAAAAGCGATTTCCAGACCGATATTGCTCATCACGGTAGCGACGACAGTTTGATTTTTCAGCTTATTATTTGCTTGCAGATGTCGCCCCATAATCCAGAGCGTCGAATCGCCGTCGACCAGATTTCCCCGTTCATCAACGAATAAAGCGCGGTCGGCGTCGCCGTCAAACGCGACGCCGAAATCGGCTTTTTCTTCCAAAACTTTCGCCTGAAGATGTTCGAGGTGAAGCGAGCCGCAATCGGCGTTAATATTTTCTCCGTCCGGCGCGTCGTTTATGGCAACAACGCGCGCGCCGACTTGCTCGAAAAGTTTTGCGGCAAAATTGCAAGCCGCGCCGTTTGCGCAGTCGATGACCATTTTGAAATTTTCGAGTGAGAGATTTTTGAATTCGCCCGCCAGATATTCCAGATAAGCGTTTTGCATCTCGACGGTTTTCGACGAATCGATTTCAAAATCCGAGTTTTTAACTTCGAGCTTTGAGCCGCCGAAAATGTCTCGCTCAATCGCCGCTTCAATTTCGCCGTCAACTTTTTTACCGCTCGGCGAAAAAATCTTTATACCGTTGTCTTCAAACGGGTTATGCGACGCGCTGATAACGATTCCGGCATCGAAACCGAATTTTTTCGTTAGAAAAGCGACGCCCGGAGTTGTGATAACGCCTGCCGATTCGCAATGCGCCGATTCTGAAATCGCGCCTTTGTGAAATGCTTTTTCAATCCACGCGCCCGACTTACGCGTGTCTTTTCCCGTTACAAAGCGCGGCGTTCGCCCCAGTTTTTCCGCAAATTGACGCGCCAGCGATTTGCCGACGATTTCAACCGTTTTTTCATCGAGCGGAAATTCGCCCGCTCTGGCGCGTATGCCGTCCGTTCCGAATAATTTTTCCATAAATTTTGCTTTATCAAGAAAGCGAAATTTTAGTTATACCGCAAAATCGGGCGCAATCCAACACGAAAAACTCTATTCATAAAATTTCCTTGTGGATTACATAAAAACTTTCGGGCGAATTTGACAACCTTTTGCCCGGTAAGCGAATCTTTATAATTGCAAACTTTCGCTTCCGCAGTTTGCGGCAGAACTCCCGCTCGATAAGTTTTCCCGAAAGTCGATTTCTTCAAAAAGAATTTATTATGAAATTAAAGTTTTTTATCGGTTTCCTCGTATCTATGCTGCCCGCCGCCGTGTTTTCACAGGAAGCGCAAACTTCTCCGACGCCTCCGCTGAGGTCTCGCATCGTCGTTTCAAATCCGACGCCCGCGCCGCAACCGACGACAACGCCGACGAGAGTTGTCGTAACAAACAATTTGCCTTCTCCAACGCCGACGCCCGCGCCGCGACCGACGGCGACGCCTTATCAAACTCCGGTTACAACTAATACTTACACTGCGCCGACTTCGTATCCGACGCCCGCGCCGGTTTCGCCGACGTTTTTCAAACCGCTCGCTTATAAGCTAATCAAAAGCAAAATCGAAGAAGCGAGACGGCAAATGACGACGCGTCCGGTTTCGACGGCTATGACGGATGTGTTTCTCGAAACGGAGGTTATCCGCATCGCGTTTTACGATTACACGACCGCCAAAGTCGATTATCTGGTTACGACGAAAACCGCTTTTCTGCAAAAAAATTCCGATATAAATATAAAAATTCTCAGCTCGGACGGCAAACTGGTTACATTGCGCACGGTTCGCGCCAACGGCGTCAACACGCCGATAATGATTATCGACGAGCAGAATCTGGCGCATCTGCCGCTGCTGGTTCAATATCCGGTCGAGAAAAACGGGCGGCTTTCCGAAGTCGCGTATTATATTTCGACGCATCCGGGAATCGTTACGCCGGAAGTCGTCAACGCCGGAAAACTTTACGTGCGGAACACGCTCGATACGGCGCGCGATAATTTGCAGAAAAAAGGCGTCTATATTTCGCCGCTCGTCGCCGACATTGCCGAGCGTTTGACGATTGTCGAACACGTCGACCATCAGAGATTCAGAAACGAATATACGCCGACGGTTCTCAACGATATTTACGCGCTTTACGCGCTCAACGAAGGGCAAACTTACCGTTATTCGGTCAGCAGCGCGGGCGCGGGCGGAATGGTGCAGATGATTCCTTCGACTTACAATATGGTTCGCTCGCGGTATTACAGCGCCGGTTTGATTCCCGATTTTGTCGAAGGAATGAGAAATCACCTTAACGCGTCGACGGCGATGCTGCTTTATATGCAGATGACGTGGAGCGATTTGACCGCCAGCGACACCATAAACGAAGCGGTCGAAAGCGGCGTCGCCACGCCCGCGCAGCTGATGTCGGCGGGCTACAATTCAAATCCGGCGAAACTTCCCGGCTACATCCGGCGCGGCGGCGAAAACTGGAAAAATCTGATTCCGCGCGAAACGCAGATTTACCTGCAAATCAATGCCGCGATGGACAGATACGTGCCGGTAATTCCGAGAACAAAATGATGATAGCGGTGAACCGCGAGTTGCGAGTTTGCAAGTAAAAAAGATTCTTCAACCAATCGCTTGCAATTCACCGCTCAACGCTTTTTTAATGTCTGCCAGATTCTTTCCGACCAGATTCGCGCCGATAAAAAACTGATTATTCGTTGTTTCGACAACTGCAAAATCCGGCATTTCAAATTCCCGCATTTCTTCGGTTTCAAAAAAAACTTTCGCCAGATTCAAACCCCACAGCGCGCCCAGATAAATGTCAATCGCAAATTGTCTGCCGTTATAATCGTGAAAATAACGGTTAAAGCGCACTTCGTTTGTTTCGACCCGCTCATTTTTCCTGATTTCTCTGCCTTCAAACAATTCAAACGCCTGATGTTCCGCTTCGCTGAGATAAATTTCGGCAACATTCCAGCGCGCTAAACCTTCGCCGACCGGAAAACGCTGTTCTAAAACATACGTCCACTTTTTTGTTTCGGGCGAGCGAATCGAACGCAAACGAAGACGCGTGTTCTCGATGTAATTGTCGAAAATCTGTAGATGACTACTCAATTTTGTAAGCGGTTCGGGCAAATCGGAAATCAGAAATACGCGTCGCCGTTCGATTTTATAATCTTTTTCCATCGTTGTTTTCCTTGTCTTTTCGGTCTTTTGTTTTATACTTTTTACTTTTCGGATTTTATACGGCAATTTTTCAGGAGACAACAAATGCGTTTTCAAATTATATTTTTTACCACAATTTCTGTTTTCGCACTTTTATTAAATGGCTGCGCGACGGACGCGCCGACCAATTCGGCAAATGCAAATGCCGTAAATAAAGCGGCGAACACGGCTTCGGCAAATACCGATAATCCGCTGGCGACCGTTAAAACGCCCGAACCGGCAACGGCAAACAACGCGCCGACGCTCGCGCCCGTCGTGCAGAATTATTATTCGGCTTTGCAGAAAAAAGACGAAGCGGGCGTGAGAAAATATCTTTCTCAATCGGCGATAAAATACTGGCTGGACGAAATGAAAAGCCAGAAAATGCCGTCGCTGCTGGCGATTTTGGAAGACAATGAATCGCCCGTCGAAGAAAAGCGCGAGATTCGCAACGAAAAAATCGAAGGCGAAACCGCCGTCGCCGAAATGAAAGGCGGAAGTCTCGGCGTCTGGACAAAAACTAAATTCGTTCGTGAAAACGGCGAGTGGAAATTTGCTTCGCCGAGCGAAAGCCTTTCGCTGCAAGATATTCCGCGCACAGATTCGGGCGCGAATACTTCAAAGTAGAATTAAAACCAATCAAACGACGAAGAAATGGGACGCGGACTTGCGCTGATTTCGGCAGACTTACGCGGATTGTTTAATCATATCCGTGCTAGTCCGCTGAATCAGCGTTTGTCCGCGTCCCATTTCTCACTTTCCAAACAAATTTTTAATTTAATTAGTCGCCGTTTTCGATTCAGCCGAATTATAAGCCGGAAGCGTAACGCGCGCCTGTTTTTCTCGTTTCAAACCGAGCGCCCAATCAGCCTGCATCAGCGTGTGAATATCGCGCGTTCCTTCGTAGATGATGGCGGCTTTGCAGTTTCGCAAATAGCGTTCGACCGGATAATCGTTCGTGTAACCGTTTGCGCCGTGAACTTCAATCGCCATCGACGCCGCTTTTTCCGAGCGAATCGTCGCCTGCCATTTCGCCAGACTCGCCGCTTTCGCCGACGGTTTTCCTTCGTTTTTCAAAAATCCGCATTTGAGCCACAACAGATGCGCCATTTCATAATCGGCTTCCATTTCGGCGATTTTTTGTTTTACTAATTGAAAATTACCGATTTTTTGTCCCTGCACTTCGCGCACATTGGCATACGCAACCGACGCATCACGCGAAGCCCGAATAACGCCCGTCGCGCCCGAAGCGACCGTATATCGTCCGTTTTCGAGCGAAAACATCGCAATCTTAAAACCTTCGCCTTCGCGTCCCAACATATTTTCCTTCGGAACACGCACGTCCTGCAAAGTAAAATATCCGGTGTTTCCGGCTTTAATGCCGAGTTTGCCGTGAAGCGTTCCAGATGAAAATCCGGGCATTGTTCTTTCCACGATAAAGCAGCTCATTCCCGAATAGTCTCGCGCTTTTCGTTTTTCTTCGTCCGTCCAGCAGAAAAATAAAAAATTATCGGCAACGTCGGCGAGCGAAATCCACATTTTTTCGCCGTTCAGAATCCAGTCGTCGCCTTCTCGCCGAGCATTGGAACGCATTCCGATAACGTCGCTTCCGGCGTTCGGTTCGGTCAAGCCGAAAGTGGCTATTTTTTCGCCTTTCGCCTGCGGCACAAGATATTTCTGTTTCTGTTCTTCCGTTCCCCAACTATAGAGCGACAAAGAATTTAAGCCGACGTGAACCGACATCGCCACGCGCAGAAACGTATCCATCGCTTCGAGTTCTTCACAAACCAAACCGAGCGAAATGTAATCAAAACCCGCGCCGCCGTATTGTTCGGGAATGCAGACGCCAAGAAGTCCGAGTTCCGCCATTTTATCGAAAATCGCCGGTTCAAAATGCTGTTTCTCATCCCATTCCTTAATAAACGGCGCGACCTCGCCCGCGCAAAATTCGCGCACGGTTTTCTGTAAAGCCAGATGTTCCTCAGTCAATTCAAAATCAATCACGTTTTTATTTGTCCTCTCGAAAATTATATTTAAGAAATTTCAGATGCTGAATTGAAAACATTGTAACACCGTCAATTGTTTCCAGACTAATTACAGAATATAAAAAAAACGCGCAAGCAGATGTTAACGAACTCGTTAAAAACTTGCGAGACAAAAAACGTAAAATGGTTAGAAAGCTAAAATGGAAAGGTTATTCACCAGAAGTTAAAGCTAAACAGTCAAAAGTTAATGAAATTGTGAACGACCAAACGAAAGCAATTGCAGACAAATTTTTAGCAAACAAAGAAGTTGCTAATAAACCACAGTTGCAAATTGTGAAGTCTGAAAGCGTTAGCAAGAGTAAAAAAACTAAGAAGTAATTTAACAGTGTGTTGTTGGAAGATAGCTTGAATTTTAATCGAACTAGAAAAGCGTTTTTGCTCATCTAGCTTTTAATTTTGGGTTGAAAGCGTCATTCAAAGCGTCTTTGTCAGAACAAAAAGAAAAGAGATGCTTTTTACACATCTCTAAACTCTTTGTTTTCTATAAAATAAATGGTGATCCGAGAAGGACTCGAACCTTCGACCCAATGGTTAAAAGTCTCTTTCTATCTTCCACAACACTAATCAATTTTACACACCATACATCACAAGTAGTTTTACAATCAACAATTTAGCTTTACATTGCTAAAATCAAAGTTACATTGTATGACTCTGGTTTATGATGCAGTTTTTTGGTCAAAGCATTATTGAATGCAGTAATAATGCTTTCGATTTGGAGATAAAAAAATGGCAAGAGAAAGAACTGGCTGGATTGGACAAGATAAGCAGGGGCGTTGGTTCTATGCGCTACAACCAACTGATGCAAATGGAAAGCGTAAATTTATACGGCGATTAGCTACAAGCGAATCTAACGCCAAAAGTGAACTAAGAAAAGCATTAAACAAACTCGATGCACAAGGCGAACGCGCTATCGAAGGCGATAGATTAAGATTCGCTAAGTTGATTGAAATTTTCAAAAACAAAAAGGTATTCGAGGCTAAAATTGTTAATGGAACAAAAGTCGGCGGGCTGCGTTCTTTAGCGCACGTCGAAATGCTAATCAAGACTTTGAGCAGATACTTTGAAAACAAACTCGTAAAAGCAATCACTCACAGCGACGTTGAACAATTTAAGTTAAAGCGATTGAATACGCTCAAATCAAACAAAGAGCAACGAGCAATTGCATCGGTCAATCGTGAACTTGAGTGCTTGCGAAGCGTTATGAATTTTGCCAAACGCGAAGGCTTCATACCATTTTCACCATTTGAACGTGGTTCACCGCTGATAAGCAAATCAGATGAAAACAGACGTGAGAAAACTTTAAGTTACGACGAAGAAAAGCGTCTGTTAGCGGCTTGCGATGTAACCACAGTTGACTATGAAAGATGCGGTGAAAAAATTGAAGCTAAAATTTCGCCCAAAGCCATCGAGCGAAAGCAGATTCTAAAAGTGATAATTATTATGGCTGTGGATACGGCAATGCGACGTGGTGAAATCTTTAAGACAATTTGGCAAGACGTTGATTTTAGCAATCACTCAATCACGATTAGAGCAGAGAACAGTAAAACATCAAGAGAGCGTATAGTTGGCATTTCACCACGTCTTTACGATGAACTACACAAATTGTGGAATCAATCGCCAAAGATGCTTGAATTGCATTTATTTGGTCTTGATAAGCCAAACAGCACAATTAAGAAATCTTGGGCAACAGTCTGCGATTTAGCTAAACTTGATGATTTTCATTTTCACGATTTACGTCATACAGCGATTAGTCGTATGGTTCAATCTGGAACACCCACAGCAGAAATAATGAAAGCATCTGGACATACGCAGATGACGACATTTCAGAGATACAACAACCCTAACACTGAAAGTGTTAAGCGTATGGCTTTGAGATTGCACGAATACAATAACCAACAACAAACAAGTTAGCTTTTACGTTGAATTTAGCGCGTTAGACATATCTTAATTTTTTGAAGATATGTCTAACGCGCTATGTGCAAAAAAACTGCTTTTTTTGCACATTATTTCTAAAAAATTTTAGAAATAATGTCAATTTAAGTATATGAAAATAAACGAGTTATAGGGTTGCAAAATCAACTTTCATTTAGTATTATGAGTGGTAGTAAGCAATGAATTTTGATTGCTATTTTTATTTTGGAGTGAAAGAAAAATGGACAATGTTGGACAATTATTTACTAAAGCAGAAACAGCCAAAAGATTGCGAATGAGTGTCGCTACACTTGACCGTAGAATTACAGATGGATTGATTTCCTACTACAAAGTTGGCTGGCAGGTTCTTTTTGATGATGAGCAGATACAAGCGTATCTTTCCAAGTGTAAAGATGGTTCACGCGCCCGCAGAACGCATAAAAACGCATTACCCGTTGCAGCTTAATTTTCCAAATAAAAAAGCAAGGTATTAGCCTTGCTCATTTCAAAATTGTGTCAAAGAAGTTTAGTTAGACGCTTAGTTCTTTGAATCAACCTTTTTAACTATGAACAATATATCAAAACCAACTGCTGAAAACAAGCAAAACAATCCTTTACGCTTGGCACGAGCCGAAGCGTTTTATAAACATTTAATTAGTTATCCTGATGTCCATCTTGACGATAGTTTTTATGAATTATCTAAATATGAGGGCTTTTCACGAGCGCAAATTGATTTAGCTGTAAATGATTTGGTCAAGCGTGGTGTTGCTGTTATCAAGGCTTCTCGCTTGATGATAATTGTGAAGCTAATCTACGAGGAAAGTAAAGAGGTGATTGTATGACCGCGCAACTGCAACTTGAAAGTGAAAAGCAAGTTGCTGAAAAGCAAACTTTCCTTAAGACGCTTTTCAAAACCAAGCCAGATGAACAAGCAATTTTAATTTGGATAAAGAAAAACAAACTCTCAAAGTATTTCCATAATGCTGATGAAGCTACTGCTTACGCTATTGAACAATCGCAATACGGCGATGTCTATTTTGGCGTTTGCACTGTTAGCGGCACATTTGCAGATAATTCAGCAAACGTAAAGAAACGAGCCACTTCATTTGAAGTAGTAGGTTGTCCAGCACTATACCTCGACATTGATTATGGTAATACACACCAAAAGAAGAATTTACCTTTAACAGAGCAAGATGCGATTGCTTTAATCGCGTTGATGCCAACAGAGCCGACTTTCATTATAAATAGTGGCAACGGATTACACGCTTATTGGTTATTCGATAAACTTGTTCTTATAAATAACGAAGAAATTCGCACTCTGTTACAGGCTTTAAGCAAAGACTGGAATCATTTGCTTATCAATAAAGGCAAAGACTTCGGTTACAGCATAGATAGCGTTTATGATTTAGCCAGAGTCTTAAGAGTTCCAGGAACTCTTAATCACAAATCATTGCCATTAAAACCAGTAACAATTATAGACAAATCTGATAAAGTTTATACACCGCAACTACTACGCGAATATCTTGATGGCAAACGAGTCAATTCACTGACGAAGCGTTACCGTTCTGGCGCGGAATTAGGCACTGAAAGCAACTTTATCATCAGTAACAATCCAACACTTGATATGGCGAAACTTGAAGAGCTTTGTCGAGAGATACCGATGGCGAGGCTATCTTGGGAACGAACTTTCAAAGGTGGCAAACTATGGTCTTCTAGCGAGTGGGATATGTCTTTAGCGAACTACGCCGCACAAGCATACTGGACAGACCAAGAGGTAGTTAATTTGTTGATTGCATCGCGCATTAAACATAATGCAGACCTTAAATTACGTAGAGACTATTTTGAACGCACATTAGCGAAAGCACGAGCAGGTTCAACGCCAGTAAAACTAACTGAATATAACTCAAATCATCCAAATTTCTCGTTGATAGATGAAGTTTATACAAAGGAAGAATGCAATGACTTAGGCAATGCTCGTCGTTTTGTTCGTCAACACGGTCAATTTGTGCGTTATTGCGTTGAGCGAAAAAAATGGTTTGTATATGACGGAAAGCGATGGAAACCAGATGCAATGATGGAAGTTCAACTTAGAGCAAAAATCACAGCACGTTCAATTGCAATTGAAGCCGCTAATGCAATAAGCGATACAGAAAACAAACAACTTCTCACCCACGCTCAAAAAACAAAACACGCCAAAGCTATCAAAGATATGCTTTCGATGGCAGAATCGGAACTTGCAATACAAGAAAGCGAATTTAATAAAGACAAATATCTTTTGAATGTCTTGAACGGCACGGTTGATTTACACGCTGGAAAATTAAGACCTCATAAGCGCGAAGATTACATTACAAAACTTATTGATATTGATTACGACCCTAACGAACTATGTCCAACTTGGTTGTCATTTTTGAATCGAATAATGGACGACAATCAGAATTTAATTTCTTTCTTATGTCGTGCAGTTGGTTACAGCTTAACTGGTGAAGTTAATGAACGCGCTGTTTTTGTTCTCTATGGCAACGGCGCTAACGGCAAAAGCGTATTTGCTGAAACTGTTTTGTCATTGTTAGGCGACTACACTGCTATTGCGCCAGCAACAGCAGTGATGAAGAAAATAAATAATGCTAATACCAATGACCTTGCAAAACTAAGAGGCGCACGTTTCGTATCTGTAAATGAAACGGATGAAGGTGGACGCATTGATGAGTCAGTAATAAAAGCCATCTCTGGTGATGACAAGCTAACAGCACGTTTTCTTTACGGTGAATTCTTTGAATTTATACCAGAGTTCAAAGTGTGGTTAAGAACTAATCATAAACCAACGGTGCGCGGCACTGATGAAGGAATTTGGGATAGGCTTAAACTTATTCCCTTTGCAGTTCGCATTCCGAAACACGAACAAAATAAACAGCTAATGAAAGAATTGCAAAAAGAACTAAGCGGCATTCTCGCTTGGGCTGTGCGTGGTTGTTTGGAATGGCAACGTGATGGTTTAGGTGTGCCATACGAAGTTGAGCAAGCAACAAATGAGTATCGTGAGGAACAAAACTCTTTTGCTCAATTTATCGGTAGTTGCTGCATTATAGGTGAAAATAAATGGGCTTCGTCAGCCGCCTTACGCAGCGAGTATGAAAGTTATTGCAAAGAGCGCGGCGAAACTCCACATTTGACAGGAAATGCTTTTGCAGCAAGTTTAAGGGCTTTGGGCTGCGAGCAAAAATCAAATGGAAAAGCACGTGGCTGGTCTGGTATCGGCTTACTAATTTCCCAGTAATCCACAGGTGTTGACAGCGTTGACAGCGTTGACATCAATTCTATGAACTTTTCTCATAAGACGAAATAAGAGAGAGTTCTTAAAAATGATGTCAACAGGTGTCAACGCTGTCAGCACTCAAGTAATAGCCTGTGGAAACTCCTGTGGATACAACAATTATAGAGCGATTATTTTAATTGCAACACTTATCGAGTTTTAGGGCAAAATTGCCTTATTTAGCTGGCAATAGACAGCACAATAAAGCAATTACAGACGGGCTAAGAGTGTAAATATTAATGTTTGTAACAATTTAAAGAATACAGATTAAAGGCTGAAATTGTATTTTCAATTTATATAAAAGAGCCTGTAAATAATTTTGTGTAAATGGATATAATCAACATTTATTTCCAAGGAGGAAAAGATTATGCCAATTACCAATGAAGTTTTAGACCAGATATTGAAAGATTACGAGAAGCCGGAAGATTTG
>JAABUN010004097.1_pt1 | contig 20677 bp, 18 predicted proteins | sample 5559311 | NCBI WGS metagenome assembly JAABUN01 (sample SAMN10711877, study PRJNA513370) | rock metagenome | isolation source: Antarctica rocks | place: Antarctica: Victoria Land, Siegfried Peak sud
GAGCGCCCCCAGCAGCCCCGCTCCCCCGTCGTTGGTGGCAGCCGGCCCGCACCCGACGACGACCCGGGTGGCGCCGGCATCGACCGCGGCCTGCAGCAGGGCGGCCAGGCCGGCGCTCGTGGTCCGGGTGGGATCGCGGTGCGGGTCGAGGTGCACCCCCACGACCTGGGCGGTCTCGACGTACGCGGTGTCACCGTCGAGCAGGAACACTGCCGGGACGTCGGCCCCGACCGGGCCGGCCACGGTGACCGGCACGAGGTCACCACCGCGAGCTGCGGCGATGACGTCGATGAAGCCGGCGCCGCCGTCCGAGAGCGGCACCGCGGTGACGACGTCCGGTGACTGCGCCGCCCAGCCGTCGGCCATCGCCGTCGCGGCCTGACCGGAGCTCAGGCCCGCGAAGGCGTCGGGGGCGATCAGCACGCGCACGCCGGGCATCCTCGCAGCCTGCCCCGTCGGCGTCCGGCCGGGCGTGCGACGCTTGACGAATGAGCGTGCAGACCGGTGTCATGCCTGAGCCCTCCCCGAGTCCGGCGGCGCTGCTGCTGCTGGGTCGCGGCCGTGACCTGGCAAGCGAGCGTGGCGTCGAGTGTCCGGGTGACCTGCCCTCGCCGTCCGACCCCGACCTGGTCGTGCGCGCCCGCACCGCCAAGGCCGCGCTCGGCGACCAGGTGTTCGTGCTCGGTCACCACTACCAGCGGGACGAGGTGATCGAGTTCGCCGACGTCACGGGCGACAGCTTCAAGCTGGCCCAGCAGGCCGCCGCCCGGCCGGACTCGCCGTACATCGTGTTCTGCGGTGTGCACTTCATGGCCGAGAGCGCCGACGTGCTGACCGCGGCTCACCAGCAGGTCGTGCTCCCCGACCTGGCCGCGGGGTGCTCGATGGCCGACATGGCGGCGATCAGCCAGGTCGAGGACTGCTGGGACGACCTGGTCGACGCCGGCGTCGCCGACGACGTGGTGCCCGTCTCGTACATGAACTCGACCGCGGCGATCAAGGCCTTCACCGGGCGCCACGGCGGCACGATCTGCACGTCGTCCAATGCCGCCACGGCGCTCACCTGGGCGTTCGACCAGCGGCCCGAGGGGCGCGGCAAGATCCTGTTCCTGCCCGACCAGCACCTGGGGCGCAATACCGCGGTGCTCGAGCTGGGGCTCTCGCTCGGCGAGTGCGTGCTGTTCGACCCGCACAAGCCGAACGGTGGGCTGACCCGGCAGCAGCTCGTGGACGCCCGGGTGATCCTGTGGCGCGGGCACTGCAGCGTGCACGGGCGGTTCAGCCTGGACTCGGTGGACGACGTGCGCGCCCGGGTGCCCGGCGTCCAGGTGCTGGTGCACCCCGAGTGCCGGCACGAGGTCGTCACGGCCGCCGACCATGTGGGATCGACCGAGAAGATCATCCAGACCCTCGCGGCCGCGCCGGCGGGTTCGTCGTGGGCGCTCGGCACCGAGCTGAACCTGGTGCGGCGGTTGGCCCGCGAGCACGCGGACAAGCAGGTGATGTTCCTCGACAAGACGGTGTGCTTCTGCTCGACGATGAACCGGATCGACCTGCCGCACCTGGTCTGGTCGCTGGAGTCGCTCGTGGCCGGGCGGGTCGTCAACCGGATCCAGGTCGAGTCGGACGTCGCGCACTGGGCCAAGGTGGCACTCGACCAGATGCTCGCGCTGCCCGGCCCCACCCACCGCGACTGACCCGCGCGACCGCGCTTTGCGCGGCCACTTTGCGCGTCCGGCGCGCGCCTTGCACGGCGGCGCCGCGTTACAAAGGGCCGCGCCGCGTGCCTGACGTGATCACGTCGGGCGCGCGTCAGCGGGCGAGGCGTTCGAGCAGGACGGCCTCGGCCAGGCAGACCCGCTCGAACTCGCCCAGGTGCAGGCTCTCGTCGGCGCCGTGCGCGCGGGTGTCGGGGTCCTCGACACCGGTGACCAGGATCGCCGCATCGGGGAAGATCTCGGCGAACTCGGCGATGAACGGGATCGACCCACCGATGCCCATGTCGACCGGTGCGACCCCCCAGGCATCGGCGAACGAGGCGCGGGCCGCGTCGTACGCCGGACCGTCGGCGTTCGCGGCGAACGCGGCCCCCGTCTCCTTGAGCGTGACCTCGACCTTGACGCCCCACGGTGCGTTGGCGTGCAGGTGGGCGGCCAGCGCCTCGTACGCCTGGATCGGGTCCTGCCCGGGCGCCACACGCATCGACAGCTTGGCCTTGGCACGCGGCTGCAGCGTGTTGGACGCACGCTCGGTCGACGGGGCGTCGATGCCGACGACGGTCACGGCGGGGCGGGTCCACAGCCGAGACGTGAGCCGGCCGGTGCCGACCAGCTGCACGCCGTCCAGCACGCTGGCATCGGCCCGCAGCTCGGCCTCGGTCAGGTCGAGGTCGGCGGCCTCGGTGGCCCGCAGCCCAGGCACCGCAACGTCTCCGGCATCGTCGTGCAGGCAACCGAGCAGCCGGGTGAGGGCGGTGAGCGCGTCCATCACCGCACCGCCGTACATGCCGCTGTGCACCGCGTGCTCGAGCGTGCGCACCTCGACGAACGCCTCGACCAGCCCGCGCAGCGACGTGGTGAGCGCTGGTACCCCGATCTTCCAGTTGCTCGAGTCGGCCAGCACCAGGACGTCGGCACTGAGCCGGTCACGGTGGCGGCGCAGGATCTGGCCCAGCGACGGCGAGCCCGACTCCTCCTCGCCCTCGACGAACACCGTCACGCCCACCGGCGGCCGTCCCCCGTGCGCCCGGATCGCGGCCAGGTGGGCCATCACCCCGGCCTTGTCGTCGGCGGCGCCCCGGCCGTACAGGCGCCCGCCGCGCTCGACCGGCTCGAACGGGGCGCTGGTCCAGTCGGCGTCCTCACCCGGGGGCTGGACGTCGTGGTGGGCGTACAGCAGGACGGTCGGGGCGCCGTCCGGGCCGGGCAGGTGACCCAGGACGGCGGGCGCGCCGCCCTCACGCAGCACCTCGACGTCGGGCAACCCCGCGCCGCGCAACAGATCGGCGACCGCATCGGCGCTGGCCAGCACGTGGGCCTGGTCGAAGGCCAGCGCGGAGACGCTGGGGATGCGGACCAAGGCCTCCAGATCGGCACGCACCGCCGGCATCTCGCGGGCCACCGCCTCGCGCAGGGCCTGCAGTCGTGCCGGGTCGAGGGGGGCCGAGGTCATGCGGCGCATCCTACCCAGCGGTCCGGCGTCGAACCGGCCGCGGGACGACTAGCGTCAACGGTCGTGAGCGACCAGCAGGGTGAGAGCACCGCCACCGTGCTGGTGGCGTTGTCCGCCAACGCCGGGATCGCCGTCGCCAAGGGCTTCGCGGCGGTGCTGTCCGGCTCGGCCGCGATGGCCGCCGAGACGGCCCACAGCGTCGTCGACACCGTCAACGAGCTGCTGCTGCTGCTCGCCCTGCGGCGCAGCGTCCGGGCCAGACCGCGACCGACCGTTCGGTTACGGGCCCGAACGGTTCTTCTGGTCGTTCGTCGCCGCGGTGTCGATCTTCGTCTCGGGTGCGGTCTTCGCCGCCATCGAGGGGGTGCGCACCCTGCTCTCGCCGGCGCAGGAGTCGGCCTCGGCCACGCTGTCGTACACCGTCCTGGGTATCGCCTTCGTGCTCGAGGGGCTCAGCTGGGTCAAGGCCACCCGTCAGGTGCGCGCGGAGGCCGACACGAACCGGCAGTCGTTCACGGACTACCTGCGCTCCACCGACGACCCGACGGTCAAGGCGGTGTTCTTCGAGGACTCCGCGGCGCTGATCGGGCTGGTGCTGGCCTTCGGTGGCATCTTCGTTCACGAGCTGACCGGCTCGTCGCTGGGTGACGCCGTGGCCTCGCTGCTGATCGCTGCCCTGCTGACCGGTGTCGCCTACCTGCTCGCCCGCACCAACAGGGACCTGCTGATCGGCAGTCAGGCCGACCCCCGCCTGCTGCGGGCGATCGCCGGCTGGCTCGCCGGCCGGCCCGAGGTCGACGCCCTGGTCGACCTGATGACCCAGCGGATCGGCACCGACCGCCTGCTGGTGTGCGCCCGGGTCGACTTCGTCGACGGCCTGGACGCCGCGGGGGTCGAGAACGCCGCGCTGGCCATGGACCGCGGCCTGCGCGAGCATTTCGAGGACGTGGTCGAGGTGTTCATCGAGCCGGTGCCCCGCAGTGACCAGGCACTGCGTCAGACGGTGCGTGACCGGTACGGCGACCGGATCGCCAAGGCCATCGAGGACACCGCGACCCACGGGTAGGCTGACGGCGTGTTCGGACTCGGCAAGAAGTCAGAGGTGGCAGCACCCCCGGTGGTAGTGGGCGACGGCAAGGGCAAGGCCACGCCCAAGCGCAGCGTGTCCCAGGCCGCCCGCAAGCAGCCGCTCGTGCCCACCGGCCGCGGCGCCACCACCGGCCGCGGCGCCAGCAAGGCCACCAAGGCGGCCGCACGGTCCGAGCGGGTGCACTCGCGCGAGATGATGATGTCGGGCGACGAGCGCTACCTGCAGGCCCGCGACAAGGGCCCGGTGCGCAAGCTGGCTCGCGACACCGTCGACTCGCGGTGGAACGTCGGCGAGTTCCTGCTCCCGGTGATGCTGGTCGTGGTCGTCCTGTCGTTCTCCGGGCTGCAGACCCGCGCCCCGCAGATCTTCACCTCGATCTTCGTGCTCGTCTACGCCATGGTGATTGGCTCGAGCCTGGACGCGTTCCTCCTGACCCGCCGGCTCAAGCGCCAGGTCGGCGCCCGGTTCGGCCCCGACGCCTACGTCCGCGGAACCACGATGTACGCCGTCTTCCGGGCTTTTCAGCTGCGTCGCAGCCGGATCCCCCGGCCCGCCGTCAAGCGCGGCGAGCGCCCGGCCTGACCCGTGGACGACGACCTGGTCGTCGACCAGCTCACGGCGCACCTGCCGGCCGAACCGCGTGAGGTCCTGTACGTCGGCACCGCCCCGGCCGCACTGGTGTCGGGCCTGATCGGCCTGGGTCATCACCTGACGACCACCGCACTCGGCGACATCGGTGAGCGGCGCTACGACGTGGTCTGTGGCCACGCCGGGGTGCTGGCGTTGCCGCAGCTGCGACCCACCGTGGTCGCGCTCTGCGATCTGGTGGCGCCTGGTGGCGTGGTGTCGTTGCTGGTCACCACCCGCCGACTCGAGGAGCTGGCTGCCTACGTCGCGGGGGGACGGATGCATGTCGAGGCGTGGTACCCCGTCGGGCCTGAGACCAACACGCGACGTGACGCGGCGCTGGTTCACGTGGTGGGCCGGCGCGACGGCGTCCGGCCTGGTGCGTAGGGTCGGGGTATGGACTTTCGATACCTCGGCAACTCCGGTCTGAAGATCTCCGAGATCACCTACGGCAACTGGCTCACGCACGGCTCACAGGTCGAGAACGACGTCGCCACGCAGTGCGTGCACGCCGCGCTCGACGCCGGCATCACGACCTTCGACACCGCCGACGCCTACGCCAACACCAAGGCCGAGACGGTCCTCGGCGCGGCCCTGAAGGGCCAGCGGCGGGCCTCGGTCGAGATCTTCACCAAGGTCTACTGGCCCACCGGCCCCGGCGGCCCGAACGACTCGGGTCTGTCCCGCAAACACATCATGGAGTCGATCGACGGCTCGCTGCAGCGGCTCCAGACCGACTACGTCGACCTCTACCAGGCGCACCGGTTCGACACCGAGACCCCGCTGGACGAGACGATGCAGGCCTTCGCCGACGTCGTGCGGCAAGGCAAGGCGCTCTACATCGGGGTCAGCGAGTGGACCGCCGACCAGATCCGCGCCGGTGTCGAGCTCAGCAGGCAGCTGGGCTTCCAGCTGATCTCGAGCCAGCCGCAGTACTCCATGCTGTGGCGCGTCATCGAGGACGAGGTCGTGCCGACGTCCAAGGAGCTCGGGGTCGGCCAGATCGTCTGGTCGCCGATCGCCCAGGGCGTGCTGAGCGGCAAGTACCAGCCGGGCCAGGCGCCCCCCGCCGGGTCGCGCGCCACCGACGATAAGGGCGGCGCCGACACGATCAAGCGGTTCATGAACGACGACGTGCTCACCCGGGTGCAGGCCCTGAAGCCGGTCGCCGACCAGCTCGACCTCACGATGGCCCAGCTGGCCGTGGCCTGGGTGCTGCAGAACGACAACGTGTCGGCCGCCCTGGTGGGGGCCTCGCGGCCCGAGCAGGTCCACGAGAACGTCAAGGCCGCCGGCGTCAAGATCCCGGCCGACGCGATGACCCGCATCGACGAGGTGCTCGGCGACGCAGTCGAGCGCGACGCAGGCATGACTACCAAGACCGCCCCCGCGACGCGCCCCGGCGGCTGAGGGCGAACACGCTGGAGCCCGCACGGCCTACCTGGCCGGTCGAGGGCCGCCAGGGCCTGAGGTGCAGTTACTCGACCGGGCGAAGGCTCATCGGACCGTAGATCTCGTGGTCGTCCTCGAGCAGCCGCACCGCCTCGACGCCCCCCGCGAGCAGGCCGCGCCACTCCTCACCGAGCCAGCTCTCGGCATCGGACTGGGTCGGGAACCCCCGGCTGGGCGCGCCGGCCGGGGTGACCTGGCCACCGTCCGCGTCCTCGTACCGCCAGGACCACACCTCGCTCATGCGCCGACCCTACGACGTGGCCCGGGCGAGCGCAGCGACCGCACCGATCACGATGACGGCGGGCGACCGCACCCCGGCACCCTCGGTCACCGCCCGCTCCAGCGTCGTGACCCTCACCTGGCGGGCACCGTCCTGCACCCCGGCGACCGGGGTCGACCCCGCCATGCCGTGCGCCACCAGGGCGGCGGCGATCAGCGGCAGGTTGTCGACGGCCATCAGGCACACCAGCGTCAGGCCGCTGCGCGCCAACGCCCCCCAGTCGACGGTGCCCCGCGGGTCGCCCGGCGGTACGTGGCCAGAAACCACGCAGAACCCTTGCGAGAGACCACGATGCGTCACCGGCACCCCGGCGAGCCCCGGAACGGCCACGGCACTGGTGACACCCGGCACGACCTCGACCTCGACCCCCGCGGCAGCGCAGGCCTCGACCTCCTCCATGCCCCGGCCGAGGACGAACGGGTCGCCACCCTTGAGCCGCACCACGACCCGTCCGGCCAGCGCGTGCTCGACCAGCACCGCGTTGATCTGCTCCTGCGGGGTGAAAGCCCCACGCGGCACCTTCGACACGTCGATGATCTGGACGTCCTCGCGCAGCCCGTCCAGAGCGGCCAGCGGCGCCAATCGGTCGACGACCACGACATCCGCCTCGCCAAGCCGCTGCCAGCCACGGCGGGTCAGCAGCCCGGGGTCCCCCGGGCCACCACCGACGAGCACCACCCGGCCGGACGTCGGCACCGCCCGCTGCGCCTGCGCCCGGCCCGAGCGCAGCGCCTCGTCGATCGCGGCCACCGCCACGTCGCGCAGCACGACGGCCCGGCGCGGGTCGCGCCCGCCGTGGACCGCGACGACGGCCGGACCGGTGCGGCCGACGGCAGGCATCCACGCCGTCGCAGCCGACGCGTCGTCCGCTCGCACGCACCAGGTCCGCCGGACGTCGGCCTCGGTGACCACGAGCGCGTTGACCGACGGGTCGTCGGTGCAGGCCATCGCCAGCCAGGCGTCGTCCAGGTCGCTGGGCTCGAAAGGTGTTGCCTGCCAACGGATCTGACCGCGTGCCGCGAGGTCGGCCAGTGCGTCGACACAGACGGGGGCGACCACGACGACGACGGCGCCGACGTCCAGCAGGCTGGTCACCCGACGCAGGGCCACCGGCCCACCACCGACCACCACCACCCGCCGACCGCGTACGCGTAGGCCCAGGGGGAGCAGGTCGTCGTTCACGACCCCATCGTGTCAGCCGCGCGGGGCGCTCTCAGGACAGCCGCGGGTCGGCGAAGGAGGACCTGCCCGGTGCCGGGGTGTGGATGGGGCGCCGCGGCCTCGCGCATCGGTTACAGTCGGCTCGTACACAGCGTGAGAGCCAGCGCGAGCGCCCACCGTCCCTCGGGACCACGGCGGGAGTCCGCTGGCCGTGGTCACCCGCGGACCGTCCTCGAGAGGCAGTCATGGCACGCGTCACACCCCGCTGGGTGCCCGTGGTCGCGGGGGGCTGTCTCGCGGCCCTGTCGGTGCTCTCGTCTTCCCCGGCCCACGCCGACACCAAGCCGTCGGTCCGCGCATCGGCCACAGTGACCCCTCCGGTGCCACCCAAGGTCCCCGCACCCGGCACGGACGGCACACCGGCCAGCCGGGCTGCCGCTTACGTCGTCGCCTCGTTGACCGACGGTGACCACGTGGCCGGTTCCTACGGCCCTGACCTCGGGCAGAGCGCGGACGTCGTGCTCGGCCTGGTCGCGTCGGGTGGCCAGGCCGTCACCCTGGGCAAGGTCGTGGCCTACCTGGACGAGCACGGCGCGGCCTACGTGCACGGCGACACCTCCCGGGGGGAGAAGTCCGGCGCCCACTACGCGGGCCCCACGGGCAAACTGGTCCTGGCCGCCCAGCTGGCCGGCGAGGACCCCACCGCCTTCGCCGGCACCGACCTGGTCCGCGAGCTGCGTGCGCTGATGGCCCCGACCGGCCGGTTCACCGACGACAGCGCGTTCGGCGACTACTCCAACCCACTGGGCCAGGCCTTCGACGTGCTGGCGCTCGAGCGCGCCGCCACCGCGGGTGCCCCGCCCGCGGCCGTCGACTACCTGGTGGCGGCCCAGTGCGCCGACGGCGGGTTCCCTGCCGCGTTCGGCGGCGCCACGTGCGTGGCGAGTGCCGACACGACCGGCCTGGCCCTGCAGGCCCTGATCGCCGCGGACGCCGACTGCTCCGCGGCGCGAGCGCTGACCTGGCTGGTCGCGAACCAAGGGAGGAAGGGGTCGTTCGTCAGCGCCGACGTCGACCCGACCACACCAGCCGTCACCACCGTCACCAGTACCGCCTCTGCGGCCCTCGGACTGAGGACGGCACGTGGCTCGGCGTCCACGGCCGTCCGCTACCTCGAGTCGGTGCAGAACCCGGACGGCGGGCTGCCGACCATCCCGGCGACGTCGCCCACGAGCACCCTGTTCGCCACGGCGCAGGCGCTCACGGCGCTCGCCAAGTCCTCGTTCCTGGCCGCCGGGCCGGCGCCGATCGCCGCCCGATCCCCCAGCTGCCCACCGGTCGGCGCGACCGGCGCCCCGACACCCAGGGCGGCGGCCGGTTCGGTCAGGGCTGCCCGCACCCCCGCCGCCAAGAGCACGTCCAGCCTCACCTCGGGGACGACGTCCCCGCCCGCGGCGAGAGCAGCCAACAGTCCTGCCGCCCCCGCGGGGGTCCCGGTCACCACGACCTCGGCCAGGCCGGACGCCGCCGCACCAGGCGCCGCCCTCGCACCGGGCGCCGCCGCCACCCCGGACGCCGCCGCCACCCCAGACGCCGCCGCTGTCCCCCCGAACGCGGTCGTGCCGGACGCCGTGGGCACGGTGTTCACGAACCCCGACCCCGCCGGCCCGCGGGCACCCGCGCCGATCACGGCCAACGCAGATCTGCCTCAGACCGGCGCCGACCTGCTCACCCCCGTCGCCGTCGGCTTCGTGCTCCTGGTCGTCGGTCTGACCCTGCTGCTGGCCAGCCGGCGTCGGGCCGGCCGGCACGTGTGAGTCGACTCGTCCGCGCGGCGACCGAGTCGACGTGAGGGTCCGGCTGCTGGGCACCGGTTCGGCCGACGGGTGGCCGAACGCCTTCTGCGACTGCGCCGCCTGCCGGTCGGCGTCGACGCTGCGCTCCCCCACCAGTGCCCTGGTCGATGACACCCTGCTGCTGGACTGCGGCCCCGAAACGCCCAGAGCCGCCCTGCGCCACGCGGGGGGACTCGGTGCGGTGACCCATCTGCTGATCACCCGCGACCACCCGGGCCGCAGCAACCCGCTGGCCCTGCTCGCCCGCACCCGCTCAGCGCGGCGCGAGCCGCTGACCGTCGTCGGACCACCGGCGGTGGTCGCCTCGTGGAGCGAGGGGGTAGAACCCGCCTCACCCGTCTCGTTCACCGCAGTCGCCGCTGGGGACTCGTTGGTCGCAGGCAACTACCTGGTGCGGGTGCTCGCCGCGGCGGACGGCGAGGCAGTGCTGTACGACGTCACCGGGCCAGCAGGAACCCGGCTGCTGTATGCGACGGACACCGGGCCACTGCCGGGCCGGACCCGCGTCGCCACAGCCGGTGCCGCCTACGACCTGGTCCTGGCCGAGGCGGCCTTCGGTGACCGGGACGACCTGGCCGCAGAGCTGCGGCACCTGCGCGTCAACGGCGCGGTCACCGACGACACCGCCGTCATCGCCGTCCACCTGTCGCACCACAGCCCCCCTGACCTCGAGCGCCGGCTGGCCCGATGGGGTGCCCGGGTCGTCGACGACGGCACCGAGCTGGTGCTGGGGCCTGGCGCCCACCCCGCGCCTCACCGCCCCGCGCCCCGGCGCACCCTGGTCCTGGGCGGTGCCCGGTCGGGCAAGTCGGCGACGGCCGAACGCCTGCTGCAGGCCGACCCGGCGGTCACCTACCTCGCCGCGGGCGCCGCACCTGACGACACCGACCCCGAGTGGAGCGCACGGGTGCAGGTGCACCGCGACCGACGTCCGACGGGATGGACCACGACCGAGACGACGGACGTGGCTGGCGCCCTGCGCGCGGCCCGGCAGCCGGTGCTGCTCGACAGCGTCGGCACGTGGCTCACCGCGGTGCTGGACCAGGCAGGAGCATGGGACCAGCGCGAGGGGTGGCGCGCACGGGTCGACCGCGAGGTCACCGAGCTGGTCGCCGCCTGGCGCGCGGCGCCGACCACGACCGTCGCCGTCAGCGACGAGGTCGGTGCGGGCGTCGTGCCGGCCACCGCCTCGGGACGGTTGTTTCGCGACGAGCTCGGCCGGCTGAACTCCCGGCTCGCCGAGGAGTCCGAGCGGGTGCTGCTCGTCGTCGCCGGACGCGAGATCGACCTCTCCCGGTTGGAGGACCGAGCATGAGCACCATCGACGTCACGGCGCTGCGCGAGGCAGTCGGGCTACGCGATGTCGCGGCGGCGGACGCGGCCCGCGCCCGACTGGACTCGCTCGTCAAGCCACTCGGGTCGCTCGGCCGGCTCGAGCTGGTCGCCGCCTGGCTGGCCGGGGCGCAGGGCAGCTGCCCACCGCGACCCCTCGAGCGCGTCCGGGTGGTCGTGTTCGCGGGCGACCACGGCGTCGCGGCCCACGGCGTCTCGGCCTACCCCGCCGAGGTCACCACGGCCATGGTGCACTCGATCGGCGCCGGGGAGGCGGGCATCAGCGTGCTCGCGCGGTGCAACGGCGCCACCGTGCGCGTCGTCGACATCGGCGTCGACGCCGACCTGCCCATCGACCTCACCGGCCACAAGGTGCGCCGCGGCTCGGGGTCGATCGACCGCGAGAACGCGCTGACCTCGGTGGAGGCCGACACGGCCTTCACCGCCGGCCGGAGCATCGCCGACGAGGAGGTCGACGGCGGCGCCGACCTGCTCGTACCCGGTGACCTCGGGATCGGCAACACGACGGTCGCGGCAGCCCTGGCGGGCGCGGCCCTCGGGCTGGGTGCGCTCGACGTCATCGGCACCGGCACCGGCGTCGACGACCAGGCCTGGGCGCGCAAGGCGGCCGCGCTGCGCGACGCGCTCTTTCGTGCCCGCGGGCTCGACTCCGACCCGATCGCCTTGCTGCGCACGGTCGGGAGCGCCGACACCGCCGCCATGACGGGGTTCTTGGTGCAGGCCGCGATACGCCGGACCCCGGTGCTCCTGGACGGGGTCGTCTCGACCGCCTGCGCGCTGATTGCCCGCAAGATCAGCGAGGACGCCGCACAGTGGTGGCTGGCCGGGCACCGCTCGACCGAGCCCGCGCAGCACCTGGCCCTGGACGCGCTGGGGCTCGAGCCGCTGCTGGATCTGGGGATGCGGCTCGGTGAGGGCACGGGAGCCATGACCGCGCTGCCGCTGCTGCGCGCCGCGCAGGCCCTGCTGGCCGAGATGGGGACGCTCGACTCGCTGCAGCTGACCCCTCAGGTCGACACGGACGCGACCTGAGACCAGTGGCGCACAACGGTTTGCGGCTGGCCGTCGGGACCCTGACGGTGGTGCCGGTGAGACCCCCGACGGTCGTCGACCGGTCGGTCGCGCGGCGGGCCATGCTCCTCGCGCCGGTGGCGGCACTCGGGCCCGCCGTGGCGGCGATGGTCGTGTGCCTGCTGGGATCCCCGCTGGGCGTGCCACCGCTCGTGGTCGGTGCCCTCGCCGTCGGCGCGCTCGGGCTGGCCTCGCGCGGACTGCACCTGGACGGCCTCGCCGACACCGCTGACGGGCTGGCTGCCAGTCATGACCGTGAGCGGGCACTGGTCGTGATGCATTCGGGCGACGTCGGGCCGGCGGGTGCAGTGACGCTGGCCGTGGCGGCCATCGCCCAGGCCGGTTCGATCGGCGCGCTGGTGGGGTCGTGGCGGGGCGCCGTCCTGGTCGCCGCCGCGGTGGTCGGGTCCCGTGGCGTGCTCGCGATGTGCTGCGCCACAGCGGTTCCGAGCGCGCGTCCGACCGGCCTCGGCGCCACCGTCGCAGGCACGGTCCCGGTGGCCGCCGCGGTGGCGACCGCGCTGCTGGTGGCCGCCGGCACCTCACTGGTGGGCATGGTCGCGGGGCTGCCGTGGTGGCGCGGGGCCGTCGCCGTCCTGGTCGGACTCGCTGCCGCCGGGGTGCTGCTGCTGCGCTGCGTGCGGCGCCTGGGTGGCGTCACGGGAGACGTGCTCGGAGCGTGCGTCGAGGTGGCGCTCACGGCCGGGCTCGTCGTCCTCGCCCTGACCGGCCCCTCAGTGGTCAGCGGCTGCGGGTCTGGTTGTGCACGAAGGGCGGTTTGACCACCCGGCAGCGCAGGCTCCGTCCCCGGACGTCGACCACGACCTCGTCCCCCTCGGCCACCGACCGGTCAAGCAGGGCGAGGGCGATGCCCTGCTTCAGCGTGGGCGAGAAGGTGCCGGACGTCGTGACGCCGACCGGTGCGGCGTCCGGGGTGCTGACGGCGCACCCGTCGCGCGGGATGCCCCGGTCCAGGGCCAGCAGGCCGCGCATCAGCCGGGCCGGGCCGGCGGCCTTCTCCGCCAGCAGGGCCTCGCGCCCCCAGAACGTCGGCTTGGCCCACGCCACCGCCCAGCCGGACCGCGCCTGCAGCGGGCTGATCGACGGCGAGAGCTCGTGCCCGTGCAGCGGGTAGCCCATCTCGGTGCGCAGCGTGTCGCGCGCCCCGAGGCCCGCCGGCAGTCCACCGAGGGCTGCGGCCGCCTCGACCAGGGCTTCCCACACCTCGCCCGTCGCGTCCCACGACGGCAGCAGCTCGTAGCCGCGCTCGCCGGTGTAACCGGTGCGGCACACGATCACCGGGGTACCCCGCCAGGTGGCGTCGACGAAGCTGAGGTAGTCGTGCCCGGTCGGCAGGCCCAGGGCCTCGAGCACCTCGTCGGCGCGGGGGCCCTGGACCGCTAGCACCCCGTACGCCTCGTGCTGGTCGACCACCTCGACACCGGTCGGGGCCTGCGCGCGTAGCCGCGCCACCACCTCCGCGGTGTTGGCGGCGTTGGGCACCAGCAGCACCTGTTCAGGGGCGCGCAGGTAGACGATCAGGTCGTCGACGACTCCGCCCGAGTCCGTGCAGCACAGGGTGTACTGCGCCTGCCCCGGGCCGATCCGGGCCAGGTCGTTGGTCAGAGTCGCATCGACGTAGGCGGCGGCACCGGGGCCACGCACCACGGCCTTGCCCAGGTGACTGACGTCAAAGACGCCGACCGCCTCGCGCACCGCCGTGTGCTCTCGCACCACTCCCCCGCCGGGGTACTCGATGGGCATCGACCAGCCGCCGAAGTCGGCCATCTTCGCGCCGTGCGCACGATGCCACGAGTCCAGGGGTGAGGCGCGCAGAGGGGTAGCTACCATCCCCCGAACCTACCGGCCTGGGCACCCCGCCCGACCGTGCGCCCGTCTAGCATCGGACCAGCCGCCGCCCCCGAGGCGGACTCACCGAAGGGACCACCACGTGACACTCAGCTCACCGACGATCAGCCTGTCCGACAAGGACCTCGCGAGCGTCAAGGCCGACGCCCTCGTCGTGGGTGTCGCCCGCGGACAGGGTGGGCCGGTGCTGGTCGAGGGCGCACCGCTGCCGCGGGCGCTGCGCTCGCAGCTGGTCGACCTGCTGGCCGGTCTGGGTGTCACGGGTGCCGCCGACCAGGTGGTCAAGGTGCCGGCCGGCAAGGAGCTGGCGGCCCCCGTCCTGGTGCTGACCGGCCTGGGCACGCCCCCGACGGGAGCGGACTCGGCGTACGACCCCGAGGTGCTGCGCCGCGCCGCGGGCGCCGCCACCCGGGCCCTGGCCGGGACGTCGTCAGTGGCCCTCTCACTCCCCGCGCCGGACGTCGAGCGGGTGGCCGCCGTCGCCGAGGGTGCACTGCTCGGCGCCTACTCCTTCACCCGGCACCGTAGCCGCACCGCCGACCAGCAGAAGCCACCCGTCGCCGATGTCGTCGTCGTCACTACGTTGGCCCGCGACAAGGCCGCACTCGCTGCCGCCACCCGCGCGCAGGAGGTCGTCGCCGCCGTCCATCTCGCCCGCGACCTGGTCAACACCGCCCCCGGCGACCTGCCGCCCGCCGCGTTCGCGGACGCTGTCGTCGCGGCCGCCAAGGGCAACCCCCTCACGGTCACCGTGCTGGACGAGAAGGCCCTGGCCAAAGGCGGGTACGGCGGGATCCTCGGGGTGGGTCTGGGCTCCGCGCGTCCGCCCCGGCTGGTCAAGGTCGAGTACGCACCGCGCGGCGCCAAGCGGCACCTGGCGCTGGTGGGCAAGGGCATCACGTTCGACTCCGGCGGCATCTCGCTCAAGCCCCCCGCCGGCATGGAGGCGATGAAGTCCGACATGGCCGGTGGCGCGTCGGTGGTCGCCGCGATCCTGGCGATCGCCCGGCTGGGGCTGAAGCTGCGCGTGACGGCGTGGGTGCCGCTGGCCGAGAACATGCCGTCCGGCACGGCCCAGCGGCCCTCGGACGTCCTCACCACGTACGGCGGCCGCACCGTCGAGGTGCTCAACACCGACGCCGAGGGAAGGCTGGTGCTCGCCGACGCGCTCGTCGCGGCCAGCGAGGAGCACCCCGACGCCATCGTCGACGTGGCCACTCTGACCGGCACTCAGGTGCTGGCCCTCGGCAAGCGGATCGCCGCGATCATGTCCAACGACGACCCCTGGCGCGAGGCCGTGCACGCCAGCGCCGAGCGGGCCGGCGAGAGCATGTGGCCGATGCCGCTGCCGGCCGACCTGCGGCCCAGCACCGACTCCCAGGTCGCCGACATCGCCAACCTGGGCGACCGGATGGGCGGGATGCTCGTGGCCGGCCTGTTCCTGCAGGAGTTCGTCGGGAAGGTCAAGGGCGGTGACACCCAGATCCCGTGGGCGCACCTCGACATCGCCGGGCCCTCGTTCAACGACTCCGGCGCCTACGGCTACACACCCAAGGGCGGCACCGGGCACCCGGTGCGCACCCTGGTGGCGTTGGCCGAGGCCGAGGCGGCTCGCTGAGCGCAGTCGGCACCAGCAGCGCCAGCGGGGCGGGTCAGGCGCCGTCCCGGTGGCGCTGCTGCGACGTCCACTCGCGCATCCGCTGCGGGTACCCCGTCTGCTGCACGTCGTAGCCGGGGATCCCGAGGTCGTGAGCCAGCTCGCCAGCCGCTCGCGGATCACTGACCCGCCGCCGGGTCCACTCGCCGGTCGTGGCGACCAGCACCACCGTCGTGGGCGTCACCGACGTCCGCGGCTCGACGTACATCTCGACACCTCGGCGGGTGGCGACGAAGTCCCGCAGATGGGCCAGGGCCACCTGGACGTCGTGCTTGGTGGGTTCGTCACCCGTCGGCCGGTCACCCCGACCGGACCTCCCGGCACGTGCTCGCGGCACGCGCAGACCTGACCAGAACCCCACTGCTGCCTCCCTCGCCGCCTCGCTACCGGGCGATGCTCGCACGGGTGGGTGGCGTCCGGGGCCACCTTGCGTCCGATCCGCGCGGTGGTGACAGGATGGTGGTGCGGCAGACGCGGTCAGGGGTCTGCACGCTCACGACCTGATCAGGACACGCGAGGGAGCGGCCGACGTGGCAGCAGGCACCGACGAGATGTTCGACGTCGTGATCCTCGGAGGTGGCAGCGGAGGTTACGCCTGCGCGTTCCGGGCCGCCGAGCTCGGGCTGTCGGTGGCCATGGTGGAGAAGGACAAGCTGGGCGGCACCTGCCTGCATCGGGGGTGCATCCCCACCAAGGCCCTGCTGCACGCGGCCGAGATCGCCGACAACGCCCGCGAGGGTGCGAAGTTCGGCGTCCACACGACCCTGGACGGCATCGACATGGCCGGGGTCAACGCCTACAAGGACGGCGTCGTCGCCCGCCTGTTCAAGGGCCTTCAGGGGCTCGCGACCGCTCACCAGGTGACCGTCGTCCAGGGCGAGGGCCGGTTGAGCGCCCCTGACACCGTGACCGTCGGCGACCAGCAGGTCAAGGGCCGGCACGTGGTGCTCGCCAGCGGTTCGTACGCACGCTCGCTACCGGGGCTCGAGATCGGTGGTCGGATCCTCACCAGCGATCAGGCACTGACCCTGGACGCCGTGCCGAGCAGTGTCGTGGTACTCGGCGGCGGGGTGATCGGGGTGGAGTTCGCCAGCGTCTGGAAGTCCTTCGGCGCCGAGGTCACCATCGTCGAGGCGCTGCCCCGCCTGGTGGCCAGCGAGGACGAGTCGGCCAGCAAGGCTCTCGAGCGGGCCTTTCGCAAGCGCAAGATCGCGTTCAAGACCGGGGTGCGCTTCGCCGGTGCCTCGCAGGACGACTCGGCGGTGCACGTCCGGCTGGAGAACGGCGAGACCATCGACGCAGACCTGCTGCTGGTGGCGGTGGGCCGCGGGCCGAACAGCGCGGACCTGGGCTACGAGCAGGCCGGCGTCACCGTCGACCGCGGGTTCGTGCCCACTGACGAACGCCTGCGCACCAACGTGCCGAACGTCTTCGCGGTCGGTGACCTCGTGCCCGGTCTGCAGCTGGCCCATCGCGGGTTCGCCCACGGCATCTTCGTCGCCGAGCAGATCGCCGGACTGGATCCCGCGCCGGTCGTCGACTCGGGCATCCCGCGGGTGACCTACTGCGATCCCGAGATCGCCTCGGTGGGCCTCACCGAGGCGCAGGCGAAAGAGAAGTACGGCGACGACAAGGTCCAGTCCTACGACTACAACCTCGGCGGCAACGGCAAGAGCCAGATCCTGGGCACCACCGGTTTCGTCAAGACGATCCGGGTCGTCGACGGGCCGGTGGTCGGCATCGTCGCCGTCGGTGCCCGGATGGGTGAGCAGGTCGGTGAGGCCTCGCTGATAGTCAACTGGGAGGCCTACCCCGAAGAGGTCGCCCAGCTGCTGCACGCCCACCCCACCCAGAATGAGTCGCTCGGCGAGGCCCACATGGCCCTGGCCGGCAAACCCCTGCACGTCCACGCCTAGAGACCACCGACCTGCACGCCACAGAAGGAGATGCCATGCCTGAGCGGGTGACCATGCCGGCCCTCGGCGAGTCCGTGACCGAGGGCACCGTGACCCGCTGGCTCAAGCAGGTCGGTGACACCGTCGCTGTCGACGAGCCGCTGCTCGAGGTCTCGACCGACAAGGTCGACACCGAGATCCCCAGCCCGGTCGCGGGGGTGCTGCAGGAGATCCTGGTCGCCGAGGACGAGACGGTGGCCGTCGGCGCCGATCTCGCCGTGCTCGGCGACGGCGAGGCCCCGGCCGAGTCGGGCGCCGATGACTCGGGTGAGCAGGCCGAGCCCGAGAAGGCTCCCGCCGCCGAGCCCGAGCAGGCTCCCGCCGCTGAGCCCGAGCAGGACGCCGCCTCCGGGCACTCCGCTGAGCCGAGCGATGAGTCTTCCGACGAGCAGGCGCAGGAGGCGCCGCCGGCCGAGCCCACGCCGGCTTCGGCGCAGACCCCCACCGACGCTCCGTCGGCCGGCACATCGGCGGACTCCGGCGGCACCACGGTGACCATGCCCGCGTTGGGCGAGTCGGTCACCGAGGGCACCGTCACCCGTTGGCTGAAGGCCGAGGGTGACCAGGTCGCCGTCGACGAGCCGCTGCTCGAGGTCTCGACCGACAAGGTCGACACCGAGATCCCCAGCCCGGCCGCCGGCACCCTGCGCTCGATCCTGGTCGCCGAGGACGAGACGGTGCAGGTCGGCGCCGACCTCGCGGTGATCGGCGCGGCCAGCAACGACAACGAGCCTCCCACGACCGGGTCGGACACACCCACGTTGGCCGACGAGGCTGACGAACAGGCGCAGGGGCGCGCGCAGGCCGCGGAGGCGAGCGCCCCCGCAACCAACACCGAGCAGGTCGAGCAGACCCGAGCCGAGGCGCCGGAGCCGGAAAAGACCCCCGAGCCGGAACCACAGAAGGCGCCCGCGCCCGAGCCGACGCCCGCAGCCGAGCCGACGCCCGCATCCCAGACGTCCCCAGCCGATGATGCGTCGCCCGCTTCAGCTGCGGACGGTCCCGCCGACGCCTCGTCCTACGTCACCCCGCTGGTGCGCAAGCTCGCGAGTGAGCACGGCGTCGACCTGGCCGCCCTGACGGGTACCGGGGTCGGTGGACGCATCCGCAAGCAGGACGTGATCGACGCAGCCGAAGCCGCCAAGGCCGCCGCGGCGAAGGCCGCGGCTGACAAGGCCGACGACGAGAAGGCCACCGCTGACAAGGCGGCCACACCTGCGCCGGCGGCCGCGAGCCCGTCGCCGTCCGCGAGCGCCCCTGCGCCGTCCTTGCCGGAGTCGGTGTCTGCCAAGCGCGGTACGACCGAAAAGATGAGCCGGCTGCGCAAGGTGATCGCCCAGCGGATGGTCGAGTCGCTACAGACGTCCGCCCAGCTGACCACGGTCGTCGAGGTCGATGTGACCAAGGTGGCCCGGTTGCGTGATCGCGCCAAACGGGACTTCGAGGCGCGTGAGGGGGTCAAGCTCTCGTTCCTGCCGTTCTTCGCACTGGCCGCCGTCGAGGCCCTGAAGGCCAACCCGACGGTGAACGCCAGCGTCGACGGCGACCAGATCGCCTACCACGCCCAGGAGAACCTGGGGATCGCGGTCGACACCGAGCGGGGCCTGCTCGTGCCGGTGATCCGCGACGCCGGCGACCTGAACATCGCCGGCCTGGCCCGCAAGGTCGCCGACCTGGCCGACCGCACCCGCAACAACAAGATCACGCCCGACGAGCTGGGGGGCGGCACCTTCACCCTCACCAACACCGGCAGCCGGGGAGCGCTGTTCGACACCCCGATCATCAACCAGCCCCAGGTGGCGATCCTGGGCACCGGCGCGGTCGTGAAGCGACCGGTCGTGGTGAAGGACGCCGAGGGCGGGGAGACGATCGCGATCCGCTCGATGGTGTACCTGGCGCTGAGCTACGACCACCGGATCGTCGACGGCGCCGACGCAGCGCGGTTCCTGGTGTCGATGAAGACCCGGCTGGAGGAAGGCGCCTTCGACGCCGACCTGGGCCTGTGAAGGTTGCGGTCACCGGCGCGTCGGGGCTGATCGGCTCGGCCCTGGTGCCGCACCTGCGGGCTCGTGGGGACGAGGTGGTCACCCTGGTGCGCCGGGCACCACGGGCCCCCGGGGAGGTGCGCTGGGACCCCGGCACGGGTGACGTCGACCTGGCGGGCCTTGCCGGGACCGAGGCCGTGGTGCACCTGTCCGGCGCCGGCGTGGGTGACCAGCGCTGGACCGAGGACTACAAGCGGCTGATCCTGACCTCGCGGGTCGACAGCACCAGCACCATCGCCCGGGCGATGGCAGCCCTGGATCCGCTGCCTCGGGTGCTGGTCTGCGGATCCGCGATGGGCATCTACGGAGACCGCGGCGAGGAGGAGCTCACCGAGACCTCGGCGGCCGGCGTCGGATACTTCCCGGACGTCGTCACCGCCTGGGAGTCCGCGGCGGACCCCGCTCGGGAAGCGGGCATCAGGGTCGCCCACACCCGCACCAGCCTGGTGATGGCGCCCAAGGGCGGCGCCTTCGGGCGGTTGGTCCCGCTGGTGCGCCTCGGGCTCGGCGGGCCGCTCGGTTCGGGCAAGCAGTGGTGGAGCTGGCTGACCCTGCACGACGACGTCCGGGCCCGCACGTTCCTGATCGACCACGAGGTGTCGGGCCCGGTCAACTTCTCCTCCCCGCAGCCGATGCGGCAACGGGAGATCGCCTCGGCGCTGGGCCGGGCGGCCGGGCGGCCGGCCGTGCTACCCGTGCCACGGATCGCGCTGCGGATCGCCCTGGGTGAGTTCGCCGGCGACATCCTGGCCAGCCAGCGACTGCTGCCCGTGGTGCTGACCGACGCCGGCTTCACGTTCGAACACCCTGACATCGACACCGCGGCGCGCTGGACCCTGCACCGCTGATTGGCCGGTTCACGAGCCCAGCACCGCCTGCACCCGCCAGCCCTGGTCGGTGAGGCTGAGCACCAGTCGCACCGTCCGCCCAGGCTCGGCCCGCGCACGCGCCAAGGGGACGCCCGACCGGTCGACCACCTCGTAGGCGGTGGTCGCCGTCCGGACGTCGGCCACCACCCGCCGGGGCAGGGCCTGTACGACGTGCACCCGGTCGGTCCGCAGCTCTAGCCCCCGGTAGGTCAGCCCCTGCG
>JAABUN010004098.1_pt1 | contig 20674 bp, 22 predicted proteins | sample 5559311 | NCBI WGS metagenome assembly JAABUN01 (sample SAMN10711877, study PRJNA513370) | rock metagenome | isolation source: Antarctica rocks | place: Antarctica: Victoria Land, Siegfried Peak sud
AATACTACAACCGCACACGACGCCATTCCACATTACAATACTTGACACCCGCCGAATACGAACTAGGATATAGAAACATCCACGAACTCGCCGCCTAAACCATGTCCACAAAAACGGGAACACTCCACCCGACGAAAGTCGACGCGTTCAGGCGGTTTCGGCGTATGCCGGATGGTGGCTGCTCACGTGCCGCGCCGCAGCGAGGTGTCCGCCGAGGTAACCGCCGACCCCCGAAACCGCAGCACCCGCCATCGCCAAGCCAGCCCCGGACTTGTGACTGCCACGCCGGCGGGCGACCCAGGACGCGGCATACATGCCCGCTGCGAGGCCATTCGTGACGGCGTGCACCAGCCCGACCCGCTTGTCGCGCAATTCCGAGTCGGACCACTGCGCCCAACCGGTCCAGGCGGTCGGCCCGACGACCAACAACCCGGCGCCGACAAGCTTGCGCGCAGAGTTCGCAGATTCGGGCCCACCAAAGACGTCCAGAACGCTGGCCGAGGTCCACGATCCCAACACGAAATCGGTGAGCACGGGGTGGACGGCATGGCCGAGCCAATCGCCGCGCAACAACGAACCGCGAAGCCCGCTGCCGAACAGGGTGCGGATCTCAGGCTCAATCACGCGAATAGCGTTGTCCAGGGCCGTCGTATTTTCCAGACGTAACGTCCAGTCTACGAGTTGGGATGGTGGTTCGATGTTCTTCATGCTTGCCTCCTGGGGCAGCGGAGCCGGACACGATGTCGCGAACTACATCCAATGTGCCTCGTGTGGGAGCCCGAGGCAACCGGCATCCGGTTGGCCCATCTGATCCGGAACCGGGTGAGGACAGACCGTGAGAGGCTGCGGCGATGACGACCTCTGGCCCGCTCCAGCCTGGCCCCACCAACTCGCTGGTCGATGTCGCGGGGCTGCGAGTCGGTCACTACCAGCGCATCGGCGACGGCTGGCTCACCGGCACCACTGCTGTTCTGACCGAAGCTGACGGTGCAGTCGCAGGGGTCGATGTGCGAGGCGGGGGACCGGGCACTCGAGAGACCGACCTGCTTGACCCGCACAATCTCATCGAACGCATCCACGCGATTACTCTCTGTGGGGGCAGCGCGTTCGGGCTCGCTGCAGCGGACGGCGTCATGCGTCACCGGTATGCCGAAGGCGTGGGATTTCCGATGGGTGGCCCCGGCGATGTCGTCCCGATTGTCCCGGCGGCAGTCATCTTCGACCTCGGGCGGGGCGGCGACTTCTCGGCCTTCCCGGACGCCTCCTTCGGCGAGTCAGCAGCAAACGCCGCAACACACGAGCCAGCCGCGATGGGCAATGTCGGAGCCGGAACGGGTGCCAAAGCTGGCGGCTTCAAGGGCGGGGTGGGCTCGGCCAGTCAGGTGCTACCCGACGGCAACACCATCGCCGCACTCGTGGTCGTCAACTCGGTCGGGTCAGCTGTGTACCCGAAAACCGGCGAGTTCCTCGGCACTCGAGACCTTCTCGCCGAGGACGTCGAAGGCCTAGGCGGAACGACAAGGCACGACCCGGCATACCCCCTGGTTGCCCCGACCCGCGCGGAACTGGACGACGCCAAGCGCGAAGCGCAGCGCAACCCACTCGCGGTGCGCGGCGGCAAAACGCTCGCCACGACCATCGGGATTATTGCCACCGACGCGACCTTGACGAAGTCGCAGTGCTCACGCCTCGCCGGAAGCGGCCACGACGGCATGGCCCGCGCCATCGACCCGATCCACACGATGTTTGACGGCGACACGCTGTTTGGAGTCGCGACGGGGCATCGCCAAGCACCGGGTCCCGCCGAATTCCACGCAATGCTCACCGCCTCGGCGCACGTCGTCACCCGCGCGATCATCCGCGCGATGCTGTCGGCCGAGTCAGTGACGACGCCAGCTGGCACGTGGCGCAGTTATCGCGCGGCTTTTCCCTCGGTTTGAGGTGACTCAGGCGTGTCGCCGACTGTCAGCGAGGCACCAAATCTTGTGAGTAGAGCCCGAAAGTGTCGAGTTCCTCGTCGGTCCAACCGGTGGTGTGACCCCGCAAAAACGTGAAGCGCCAGCGTTCGGCGGCCCGAGCCATCGCCTCACCGCGATCGGTAAGTGCGATGCAGACGTGGCGTCCGTCGCGGGTGGAGCGGATCTTGACGATCGTCCCGGCAATCTGCGCGCGGGCCACAAATCGGCTCGCAGTCGACGGGGCGATGTGCAGTGTCGCAGCGATGTCGCCGATCGTCATCCGTTCGTCGGTCGGGTTACGCCAGAGCGCGTCGAGCACCCACAACGTGGACATTTCGACGCGGCCAAACATCGAGTCGTGAGAGCTGAACGAACTGGTCAGCGCGCGCTGCATGACCAAGAAGGCCTGGTCGATCTCGCGGTACGGATCGTTCATGGCGCAGCCTCCCACGCTTCGTGCTGCCCGCCTGCCCGTTGGCGAAAGGTCATGGGAGCGCGGTCGGTGACGGCGCGGAAATCGTCGGTCACCCCTGCGACTCGGCCGAGTCGAGCGACGGTGTAGATCGCGATGGTGGTGGCCAGCATGGGCCACGGCATGTCGAGGTCGCGGCGCGCGTGGGCGACATACGTGGGTATGCCGGAGCGCGGGTATTCAATGCGCCGCCCGAGCACGTCGCTGAGGATTGAGGCTGCCCCGTAGTAGCTGAGGGCGGTGTCGCCGGTCGGGGTCCATGACCTGTTGCGATGATTTTGCGGGTCGAGCAACGCAGCGCAGGTCACGGCGGCGACATCGGAGGCCGCCACGAACGAGGTCTTCCCGTTGCCCGCAGGCACGATGATTTCGCCGCGCTGGGCGATGGCCGGGGCGTGAGTGGTGGACAGGTTGTCCATGAAGAATGAAGGCCGGAGGAAGGTCCACGTCATCGAGCTCTGCTTTAGCCACGCCTCGATCTTGGCGTGCGGCACCCAGGGCATGTCTTCGGCACCCATGACGGAGAGCAACACCACGTGGCGGATCCCAGCGGTCTGCATCGCGCGCAGCGCAGGCTTACAGTACAACGACGGATGTGCGCGGTGGAGAGACCGTTCTCCGCCTAAGTCGGTTTAACGGTGCCGCAGGTGGTATCAGCACACTTATTGCGTCCTCCTACCAGGTGAAACCAGCGTGCCGTCGACCCTGAGCCGGTTTGGCTGCGGGCGGTGAGGTTTCCTGCATAAAGGATGTCGATCAGGAAAATCCGCTTTCCCCGTGTTGCGCAGATCATTACCGTTCTCGTTGCGTCCGTGACGATGCTGGCAGCCCCCTCAGCAGTAGCAAGTCATGCTGCGGTATCGGCTCCGAGAGCTGCTTCGACGTGTAGTACCGACTGGGGCTCGACAGGGAAATCCGCTGGCACGCTCGAACGAGGCACCTTGCAAGGGCTGCGTGCTGGGCGGCACGCCTGCTTCGACCGGCTCGTCATCGACATGTCGGGTGTGGCCCCCGGATACACCGTTAAGTACGTGAACAAGGTCCGTCGAGAAGGCCGGGGCGACGTTGTACCGGTCGTCGGTGGCGCACGCCTGCTCGTGGTGGCGCGCAAGGGCACCTACTCCGTCCCAGGTATGCCGTCAGTCAGCGGTTTTGACACCTTCCGCCAAGTGGCGTTCGCGGCTCGTTCGAGGGTCAAACGTCCCTTGCCCTGGGTGTGCGAGCTCGCCTTCCGTTCCGAGCGTTTGTGCTCGATGACCCGGGAACGCACAGCAGTCGTTTGGTGATCGATGTGGCTAACAAGTGGTGAGATTTGCGTGAATACTGTGCCCACCAACTCACGAGCTGGTGGGCACAGTTTCTTCTCCTTCGTCCCGCGCGATGGCTGAGGACACGTCGCTCAAGACCTCATGAGCGGAAAGGCGAAGTTCGGATGCGCTGAGTTTCTCTTCGATCCATTTTTCTGAATCCGGCAGAATGCCGATACCTTCCTCGATAAGAGCTGACGCTTCCTCAGAGTTAATCTCGGGGTAGTCAAAATCCTTGTCCCACCGGTAGTCCATGGTGAGTGGATGTGAGTAATGGAATTGGTTCGTCCTCTGCAGGTACGCATAGATTGCCTCATCCGGCGCGAGGCACACGAGCCACGACGGTGAATCGGTACGGTAGACGGCCTTCATTATCTTCATTTTTACTTTCGGTCTGCCTCGTAGGTTATTTCTCGCATTTTGACTCCCCCGAGGGTTCGGAATGTGTCGAGGCCCGCTGGGTGCTCAATCACATCTGAGGCTATCCGCAGTCGGGCATCTGCTAATGCCTGGTCGGCAGGTGAGGTGTCTGGGTGACGTGCTATCTCATAGAGGCCGTGGGTTTCAGTCTTTACGCTTTGCGATTTTTCAGTGTGAAATTGCAACTCCACCGATATGCCAAGCTCATCTGAACGCATGGTGCAATGTATACCCTTGTAGGGATTGTTGAGAACATAGGAGTGTTGTGCGGCAACCACATCCCAGCCCTTCTTCTCCATTTCCGCCACGATGACCTTTGCCGACGGTATCAACTCTTCGTTGGTTGGGGTGACTGACGTGTAGCGCAGCACGTCGTTCATTTGGGTAGCGACAGATGTTGGGAGGCGACCCTCCAATTTACGTTCGATCTTGGTTGCTATCGACTCGGGGGACTTGATCCGGTGCTCCAAGCCGTATGGGCGGGCGCCATCAGGCAGTGCATCTAAGAAGTCGTCAGTGACTCGGGGTTCGGCTGTTCGCGCTTTTTCCACCACAGGTAGCGTCACGTCAATAACAGCCGGTTCGTGGTCTCCTTCGAGTTTCTTCTGGTCGTAGTCGGCCGTCCACGTCAACTTGGGAACATTATGGTCCGCAGGTGGCGAGGGGCGGCTAGAGGCCAGGGTCGTCGCATTGAGGGCGGGCAAACCCTTGGGGCCTATGGGGCCATCGGTGTCAGCGACGATGTTCAATTTCGTAAGAGTGTGCGGAGGTGTCTGAACGATGGGAGCTTTCGAAGGAACCACCGGACCGGCAGGCGCCAGCGTGCCGAAGGCACCATCAAGTTTGTCGAGCGAGGTGTCGATAGCTGCGCTCAGCCGTGTCTTGCGCGACGTGAATGCTTGGCTCGTGCGGAGTTGGATAGCCGGGATAACAAGGGCGGGGTGCAGGCGCAGACCACTGGGGAACTTCAGGTGTGTGGCCGTCATAGTGCCGCGTAGGGCGAAGAGTGGGGGAGCGGCGGCTCCGCGGCTGGCTAGGGTCACGGCGGTACCGGGAAGGAACGACCCTGCCGTGTTCCAGCCGTCTGTTTTCCAGGTTCCGTAGCCGACTGTGTCTTGCCCCGCAGCGATCATCCGACGAGCGGAATCTGTATATCCTTCGCCGGGCTCGTTTCGCATGATGATCGGCTCCGCAAGGGTCCAGACGTCGTTCCCGAACTGCTTGAGACCACTGCGAGCAAACTCGGTACGCCCCGTAGAGCTCAGCCCCACAACATCGGCCACATAGGTAATCGAGTCGGCGATGTTTTCGTCGGCACCTTGATCGAGTTGCACGACTTTGGTGGTCCAATCCCCATTCATCCTCAGCGACGGGCCCGACCACGGAGCATCGCTCGTGCCTACGGCATTGAGATAGGCATCTGCCGAAGCCCCATATTTGTACGGGCTCTTCACGTCGCCGCGATCAGCCAACTGGTATCTAGGAGCACCCCAAATCGCGCCAATATCGTTGCCGAAGTCGATCTCAGCGAAGTCCTTGCGCACTCGCAAATTGGCCATACGCTCGCTGAGACGATCCTCGGCGGCCAAGAGATCGACATCTTCGTTACGCACCCAATCTGCCACATTGTTGTACCAGCGGTTGTCCTCATCGTTCGCCCTCATCTCGGCTATCTGCTTATTGAGGGTGACGATGTCGGCGACCAGAGCCTTGCGTTCGACTTCTAATTCGGCCATACGGTCGGCATACCTGCCTAGCGCAGCATCCACCAGGCTCGTGTCGTCGGACAGTTCTAGGGCCTTCTTCGCTGGCGGCCTCATCGCGTCCCAGACCTGCTGCTGCTCGGGAGCTTCGTAACACCACACGAGCTGCAACCAGTCCGTATGCACGCTCGCGGCCGTGCGATGCACCTCGCGAGCCGCCTTCAGAAGGTCGCCACCCGCGGCCCGGATCGTCTCGGCGTCGTCGATGCTGATGACCTCAGACGGGCGCAGACCCTCAGACATGGGATACCCCCGGACGCAGCGCGGGCAGTGTCGAAGGCATGACAGAAGTACACAACGAACCGCGAATCAGCGTCCGAAGTTATCCACAGGGCTAGGCGACAGTGGACTCTGTCCCACGGCGGTGGGGGCGGGGTTATGGGGTGGCGTGGTCGCTGACGAGTCGGTTACGGGAGGTGACGATCTCTAAGGGCTGCGAGGGGCCGTCGACGGTGGCGGTGTCGGGGATGTCTTGCCATTCGTCTCCGTCGACGGAATATTCGCCGCCGTAGACGACACTGATCGACGGGTTGCTTGTCGCCTTGCTGGTGTAGGTGTGCTGTATGTCGCCGTCGGGCCAGGTGCCGCCGAGGGATTCAACCGGGCCGGAGGTATTTCCGTCGCCGAAGCTGTATGTGGCGCTGACGAAGGTGGGGCGGATGCGTACGTTGAAGCCGACAAGGGTGGTGGTGTCGATTTCTTCGGGTTCGACACCATTGTCGGGCCATTCGAGTTCGTAGAACGTTGGGAGGTTGACCAGGGTGACGCCGCCGGGAGGCTCCATGATGGTCTGGGGCAGAGCAAACGGTGTGCTGTGGAACTGCTCCACGATTTGCCCGATGGTTAGGACAGGTGCTGCAGGACCAGATTCTCCGGGGAGGGCGTCGGGGAAGCAGGTGGTGCCAAACTGTTCCCATGGGCCACTCGGACTACCGTCGCGGTACACGATGCTGCGATACATGCGATGCCAAAGAGCGGCACCCTCGCCGATGCTGGGGCAATAGTTGACGGCGATGGCGCATATTTCAGTGTTGGTGTTCTCTGCGTTGTTGCCATCGCAGTTCACGACGGTTCGGTACTGAAACCACTTGTCCGGTAGTGGGGCCACAGGGTCCACTCCAGCAGGCAAGACGGAGCCAAGCCCTTCGATCACTCGTCGCTGAGCCTGTGAATCGATACTGCCACTCCCACCCAAATCCTCTGCCGTGGCCCCTCCGCGCCCGGGGGTTGTCGCCTCATCTGCGCCGGCCGGCGTCGTCGTCAGCATTAGCAGACAGGCTGTGGCGCTAGCCCTCCACACTTTTGATCCAATCGATTGCAAATCCGCTCGGCAGAAGTTGAAGCTGGAACGCCCATGCAAGCTCTGGGACTGGCTCCGTACTGGATTGAACGACTCCGTTGTTGTCGATGATCGCGCTCTTTGTGGCCTCGCCTCGAAGCTGCACTCGGTAGCCCCCTTCAAATGGCAACGCTTCGATGGAGTCGACTCGGAGAGAATCGGTGTCATAGCGAAGTGCTTCTGCTTCGAGATCACTTGTCTCTTCAGCCAGGACATCACACGTGAGACAGTCCTCATTGCCATAGGGCTCGATGACCCCTGCTTGCGGGAACTTTCCCGTGTAGTTGAGAAGTTCGATGTAGTACTTGACGAAGGCTTCGGCTCCGTCCTCGGTGTCTGCCATCGCTTCAGCGGGCAAGTCGGGAACGCCCGGGTCTTCGCCAGCGCCGCCCGGCGAGGTCGTCTGGACGGCGTCATCGAGGGTGCTGGTCGCAGTCGCCTCTGACGCATCAGTGGTTGATCCGACTGACGTCTCCGGTGTCGGAACGGGCGATGGCTCAGGTGTCGAGCAGGCAGAGAGCAGAGCGACGGAGACACAGGTCAAGGCGGCGGCGATTCGGCGCACGACAATTCCTTCAGGGTGGGCGAGTGCTTCACGGGGCACGGGCCTGACAGTGTTGCGCATCCGTCTGGGCCGTGGCGAATTTATCCACAGGGGCGACAATCGAGCAATCGACCTAGGGTCGTGGTCGGCACCTGTACGGCATACCCAAGGAACACGATTGCAGGCAGGCCCGCTCATCGCCTTCGCCACCGCAGCGGAGGTGGCGGAGTTAGACGACGAGGGCCAAGCCTTGGCCGCCGAGCTTCGCCAACAGTGCGCGCAGGTCACCGCCGCAGTGTGGGAGGACCGTGGCATGGGCTGATTTCGATCTTGTGGTGGTCCGCTCCACCTGGGATTACGCTCCCGCCCCGACCACTTCGCCTCAAGGGCGAAAGGCTTGAGCGGCGGCATCGCCAACGACGCCAACCCCCTGACCTGGAGCACCGACAAGCAGCACTACCTGCTCGACCTCGCAAGCCAAGGAGTGCCAATCGTGCCGTCGATCCTCATCGAGCCCGGCCAGCCCAGCACCCACGACCTGCTGACCATCGAGCGCGTCGTGAAGCCCGCAGTCTCAGCCGGCTCCAAAGACACCGTGCGCCTGCGCGCAAACGAGCCCGAACGGTCGATCGCCCTTGTCGAGTGCATCACCGCCAGCGGCCGCACGCCCTCATTCAGCCCTACCTGGCTTCCATCGACACCGATGGTGAGACGGCGCTGTTGTACTTCGACGGCCAGTTTTCGCACGCAGTCTGCAAAGCCGCCATCCTCAAACCGGGTGCTGACCTCGTTGAAGGGCTCTTCGCGATGGAGGCCATCACCCCGCGCAACCCGAGCGAAGCGAGCTGGCCGTCGCGAAAAGGGCGCTGGCCGCCATACCCGGCAGTGAGGTGCCCTCTATGCCCGCGTGGACCTGCTGCCTTCCGACGACAGCCCCATCGGCCTCGAGCTTGCCGAGCCGTCGATGTTCGTGCCGTATGCCGAGGGCTCAGTCCAGCGGTTCGCTGACGCCGTCCTCGCCCACGCCAACAACCGCTAAGCGCGCCAACAACCGCTAGGCAGTCTCAACCGGTATCGGTCGAGCGAGGCCCTCAACGACCGAGGCCGTCGGCAGCGCCACCAACGAGCTAGGCGGGCACAGCACCTTCCGATCCCTAGACCCGCCGCCCACGATCACCCGCTCCCGCCCGAGCACAGCCGCGTCGATCCACACCGGCACGTCGGCAGGCAAGCCAAACGGCGTCACACCGCCGATCTGCATACCCCCAGATCGCTCGATCGTGTCCTCCGAACTCGCGAAGGAGGCCCGACGGGTGCCCAACCGCTTGCGCACCGCCCCGTTGACGTCGAGCCGCGTCGAGGCCAGCACCACGCAGCACACCACCGGCCGTTCAGGAGACTTGCCGACCACCAAGATCGCGTTCGCCAAGTCCTCCAACGAATAGCCGTACGCCTGGCAAAACTCAGCAGTATCGGCAAGGTCCGGATCGCAGGCCACCATCTCGTGATCGAAGCCGTCGAGGGCGTCCCGCACAGGGTCTGTCATACCTGCAGTATTACGCTGCGCTCTACCAACGCCACGGAGGCTGCTCATGAGCGACACCCAGACCGACGCCCGCACCGCTACCGACACGTTCGACGTGCACAACCCTGGCAGCGGCGAGGTGATCGGGACCTGGCCCGTCATGGGCGCTGAGCAAGTCCAAGCCGCCACCGACGCTGCCCGCGACGCCGCGCAGTGGTGGTCGCAACTGAGTTTCGCCACCCGGCGCAAACGCCTCAACGCCTTCCGGGCCATCATGGCCAACCGCGCCGACGAACTGGCCGAGGTGGTCTCAAAGGAGACGGGCAAGCCCTCCGGCGATGCCTTCCTCGAGATCGTTCTCACCCTCGGCCACATCGGCTGGGTCGGCGGCAACGCGGAGCGAGTGCTGGGTCACCGCCGCACCAAAGGCAGCCTGATGTCCCCACACCTGGCGGGCACGGTGGAACACAGGCCCTTCGGTGTCGTCGGAGTTATCGGCCCCTGGAACTTCCCGGTCTTCACCCCGATGGGCGCGATTGTTTCGGCCCTGGCGGCCGGCAACACGGTGGTCTTCAAGCCCAGTGAGCTCACTCCCGGGGTCGGAGCCTGGCTGGTCGACGCGTTCACCGAGGCCGTCGCCGAGCACCCAGTCCTGGTCATGGTCACCGGCAAGGGCGAGACCGGCACGGCGCTGGTGCGATCCGGGGTCGACAAGGTCGCCTTCACCGGCTCGACGGCGACAGCCAAAAAGGTGATGGCCGTGTGTGCGGAGTCGCTGACCCCGATGGTCGCCGAGTGCGGTGGCAAAGACGCATTCATCGTCGATCAGGACGCCAACCTCGATGCCGCCGCTGAGGCTGCGGCCTGGGGTGGGCTGATGAACTCGGGCCAAGCCTGCATCGGCACCGAGCGCATCCTCGTTCACGAGCGGGTGTATGCCGACTTCCTGGCCAAACTCGTCGCTCGGGTTGAGGACGTGCACGCGGGAGCGGGCGGGGCCGAGAAGCTTGGCCCGATGACCCTGCCGTCGCAGGTCGGCGTCGTCGAGGCTCACGTCGAAGATGCGGTAAATCGGGGCGGCAAGATCGTGCTCGGTGGCCCCAACGCGAGCGGCCAAGTGGTGCAACCCACGATCATGACCGGCGTGCCAGCCGATGCCTTGGCCAACCAAGAGGAAACCTTCGGGCCAACGCTGACCGTGCAGCCCGTGGCCGACATGGATGAGGCCGTCCGCGTTGCGAACGGCACCAAGTACGGCTTGGCCGCAGTGGTGTTCGCCAAGGGCCAAGCGCAACAGATTGCGAGCAAACTGCGGGCCGGCATGGTCTCGGTGAATGCCGTGTTCGCAACAGCCGAGTTGCCGTCGGCACCGTTTGGTGGGGTCGGTGACTCCGGATTTGGGCGCGTGCACGGTGAGGACGGACTCCGCGAATTCGCCAACCCGCGCGTAGTCGTGAGCAAGCGCTTCCCGGCACTCTTTGCGCTCACAACGTTCGACCGAACCAAGCGCACTGAAGACATCCTGCGCACCGTCGTCAAGGTGGTCTACGGCCGGGGTTGAGTCAGGCGGTGCTTAAGTCGTGGTCACGCTTGGCACGGCGACTGCGCCACCAAGACACAAGCAACATTGCCGCTCCGATAATCGTGATTCCTAGATCGATCGGGGCCATCACGTTGCCGTAGTGGGCGGGGTCCCAATAGGACACCGGGCTCGCAAACCGATAGGACCAGTTGAACGGGAAGAACACGAGCGGTCCGTCGTTGTGATGAACTGGGATGTCCATCGCGATGTGCAGCAGGCAGCCCGCAGCAAACGCCTTCAACCAGCCAAACCGCGCTAAAAACCCACGACTGGCCACCAAAAACAGGGCCGCGACGACCACTGGGGAGTGCAGCGTGTTTTGCCCGATAATCCAGAGCGGCGAGTTATAGAACAGGTCGTCGAAGGCCAAACCGAAGGTCTCGTCGACGCTGAGCCCACGAAAGAGCGGGTAGTAGGCCAAGGCCCCAGCGCTCAGCAGATAGAGCGGAATGTCCGGGGCCGCCCCGGCGATCACGAAGGCACGCCGGGCCGCAGGAGTGCCTAGGAACCCGTTGCGCAGGCGCTCGCTAAACCGTGCCAGCAAGGCGTTGGTCACGACGTGAGTGGGAGTGATCATGGTGTCGCGAGGCTACGCCCTGGTATGCCGAGTCATCGGCCCACGACCAGCGACAGGGTGCGTTGACCGATCGCTGCGATCACGGGATCGTCGGTGGAAGCCCCGTGACAGATCACCGCGTGAGCGAGCGCGTTTGCTTTGGCGCGCACCCACGTCGCGTCGTCGCAGCCGCCGGCCGCAGCCCGGAAGATCGCGCGTTCCCCTGCGGCGAACATCATCCACGCCACCGACAGATCGCCCGCCGGGTCGCCGGAGGTCAGGTCTCCAAAGTCGATCGCCGCGCTGATCCCGCCGTCGACGACGATCATGTTGGCCGGGTGGAGGTCGCCGTGCAACCACACCGGTGGCCCGTCCCAGAGCGGCGCAGCCAAACCCTCGTTCCACACCCCGTGACACTGCTGGCGCAGCTGCGGCGGCACGTGAGCGTCAATGCGCTCCACCACGCGGGTTTGCCGATCGGCCAGAGCCACGCCCCGCCACCGGCTAAACGGGGCGTCAGCGGGGGCAGGCTGACCCAGCGCAGCAACGAAACCGCCGAGTGCGCGCGCAGCCTCAGCCATATCAACCGGCGGCGCAGCCTGGGCGGTCGAGCCCGAGAACCAAGGGATGACCGTCCACGACCACGGGAACTCTTCACTGGGTACGCCTACCCGCAGCGGCGCGGGGATCGGCAGCGGCAACCGATCGGCAAGGAGCGGCAGCCACCGGATCTCGTGCTCGACCACCCCGGCGGACAGTCGACGGCGAGGCAACCGGACGGCATACTCGGCGCCGAGGCGGAACACCGCGCTGTCCCACCCGCTGGCGACATAGCGCACCGGCAGCGATGCGAGATCGGGGTGTTGCGCCCTCAGCAGACGAGACACCAGTGCCTCGGTGATCGAGAACTCAGCCGCGGGCTTCGTTTTAATCGGCATGTAACACCTCGGAAGAAACCGGTGGCCGCACATAGAAGGGCCGTAGAGAGCGGGCGACGAGAATCGAACTCGCGTATTCAGCTTGGGAAGCTGATGTTCTACCATTGAACTACGCCCGCGTGGCAGTGCCGGGGAAGTCTAACCGACCATCGGCAAAGGCATCCACCTCCCGCAAAACGAACGCTAGTCTGTCTCCCGTGCTGCTCTCGGATCGCGACATCAATGCCCAAATCGACTCCGGTCGGGTGCGTCTGGACCCCTGGGACCCACAGATGGTGCAGCCCTCCAGTGTGGACTTCCGCCTCGATCGGTATTTCCGGCTGTTCGACAACCACAAGTACCCGGTCATTGACCCGTCCCTGGATCAGCCTGACCTCACGAGACTGGTCGAGGTTGAACCCGACGAAACCTTCATCTTGCACCCCGGAGAGTTCGTGCTGGGCTCGACCTACGAGACCATTACGCTGCCCGACGACATCGCCGCCCGCGTCGAAGGGAAGTCCTCGCTGGGCCGTCTTGGCCTGCTGACCCACGCCACCGCAGGCTTCGTCGACCCCGGCTTCACCGGCCACGTCACGCTCGAGCTCAGCAACGTCGCGACCTTGCCCATCGTGTTGCACCCCGGCATGAAAATCGGCCAGTTGTGCTTCTTCCAACTGTCCTCGGCCAGCGAGCACCCCTACGGCTCGTCCGTCACCGGCTCGCACTACCAAGGCCAACGCGGCCCGACCGCCAGCCGCTCCTTTACGAACTTCAACCGCTCGCGCATTTAACGAGACTGCATCTGACTCTCCAGTTGGCGACACGGCATACCTGCGGGGTATGCCGTGTCGCCAGCATTGCGCGTGCACCCGCTTAGCTGCGTGGGCCGTTGGTGCAGGGCTCGGCCTGCGGGACGGAGGGAACAGCAGCCGAACGCGGGGCGCGAGCGTAAAAGTCGAGACGGGGACCCCAGGTTGACAGCACCCGGGCGCCGGTCTTGACGATGGAGACCCAGTCGCGCGCCGGGACCTCACGGACGTCGCCGCGCTCGGCTCTGGGGATGGCCGACCAGCCGATGGCGGCCAAGGAAAGCACCGAAAGACTAAGCAGGGCAATGGTGTTGGCGATGTCACTCATGATTCAACTCCTGTGAAGGGAGGACTGTTTGTCCTCATGGCAGTAATCATGCGCTCATATATATCGCGCCACTAGTGGCATTTATGCCGTTGTTCGCAAAATATCTGCCATAATCGACGGATGTTGCGCTCCGTGGTGGTCATCGCCCAAGAGCCGCTCGCGCCGTTCGAGTTCGGATTGGTGTGCGAGGTGTTCGGGGTCGATCGCACCGATGACGGCGTGCCCGTCTTCCATTTCGCCATCTGCACCGAGCACCCGGAGCGGCCCGTCGCGATGATGGCCGGCACCACGCTCACCGTCACCAGCGGCCTGGACGCCTGCACGAGCGCCGACCTCATCGCGCTGCCCTCAGGACCCATGTTCGACCCGCCGTCACCCGCAGTGGTGGCGCAGTTGCTGGCCGCCGTCGATCGAGGCGCCTACGTGTTGTCGGTGTGCACCGGCGCGTTCACGTTCGCCGCCGCGGGGCTGCTCGACGGCAGCCGATGCTCCACTCACTGGAGGTATGCGGACGCGCTGGAGTCTGCATACCCAAACGTGCAGGTCGACGCGGATTCGCTATACACCATCAACGGAACCGTCATCACCAGCGCGGGCACCGCCGCCGGGATCGACGCTTGCCTCGCTCTCGTCCGCGCCGAGCACGGGCCAGACGTCGCCGCCCGCATCGCCCGCCGGATGGTCGTCGCACCGCACCGCGACGGCGGGCAGCGACAATTCATCGAGCGACCGGTCCCCGAGGCCCGCGACTCGTCGACGCAGGGGCTGCTCGAATGGCTGCTGGAGCACCTTGAGGCCGAGCACTCGGTCGACAGCATGGCCAAACGGCAACTCATGTCGCCGCGCACCTTCGCGCGCAGATTCACCGCCGAGACCGGCACCTCACCACACCAGTGGCTCACCCGCCAGCGCGTGCTGGCCGCCCAACGCCTGCTGGAGACCAGCGACCTGCCGCTCGATATGATCGCCGCGCGCGTCGGTTTTGCCGGTGCCACGCTGTTGCGGCACCACTTCGCCACCGTCGTGGGGATCGCTCCGTCGACCTACCGGCAGCGCTTCGCCGCGACCCCGCTCTGACCCCCGACCCGAAGGACTCCATGAACCGCGCCCAGGCGCTCGCCGCTGCCCTCGTCGCTGGGCTTTCTCTGTCAGCGTGTGGTGGCTCCGACAGCGAGCCCGCGGGTGCGTCAGGCGGTGACGGCAGCAGCACAAGTGGCGTGGGGGACACCATCACCGTCGGGTCGGCCAACTTCCCGGAGAGCGTGTTGCTGGCCGAGATCTACACCGCCGCCCTCGAGAGCGAAGGCCTCATGGTCGAGCAGCGACTCAACCTCGGCGCTCGGGAGATCTATCTCTCCGGGCTCGAGGACGGCTCCATCGACCTCATCCCCGAGTACACCGGCGCCCTGACGCTGTTCTTAAACCCGGACGCCAGCGCAACGGCACCATTCGCGGTGTATGCAGAGCTTGAGGCAGCGCTGCCCGATCACTTGGTCGTGCTCGAACCGTCGGAGGTAGAGGACAGAGACTCGATCGTGGTCACCAAGGCGACGGCCGCCGAGTACGGGTTAGCGGCCATCGGTGACCTGGCGCCGGTAGCCGGCGAGATGGTGCTCGGCGGACCTCGGACGTTCGAAGACCGCGCCGACGGAGTCGCCGGTCTGCGCGACATCTACGGTCTGGAGTTCTCGGCATACCGCCCTTTGGCGGCGGGATCACTGCTGATGACGCAGGCTCTGGTCAACGGTCAGGTCGATGCAGCCAACATCTTCTCGACCGACCCCTCGATCATGGCCAACGACTTCGTGGTGCTGGCCGACCCGGAAAACCTCTTCGTCGCGCAAAACCTCGTGCCGTTGGTGACCAAGGAAGCCAACAGCCCCCTCGTCAGGGCCACCCTTAATAGGGTGTCCGCCTCGTTGGAAGCCGACGAGCTCACCTCCATGCTCTCTGAGGTCCAGGTAGACGGCGACGACCCCGCCGACGTCGCCCAAACCTTCGTCGACATAAACCTGGACTCACTGCCGCCGACACGCCCATGAAAAGCGGCCCCAGGGTTCATATGAACCCAGGGGCCGCTTTCGACGGGCGTGTCGCCGGGACCAACCGGCACCAGAGAACTCAGGCCGTCGGGACCACTTCCGCGTCGTCCATCTCGGGCTCAGGCAAGCCGCGGTTCACCGCAGCCAGCAACATCTGGGCCACGTCGACCACCTCGACCTCTTCGCGCTCGCCCGCAGCCTGCTTCTCGGTCAAACCGTCCGAGAGCATCACCCTGCAGAACGGGCAGCCGATGGCGATGCGGTCGGCGCCAGTGGCTAGCGCCTCTTCGGTGCGGTTCGTGTTGATCTTGGTGCCGAGCTTTTCGTCCATCCACATCCGAGCTCCACCGGCACCACAACAGAACGACTTCTCCTGATTACGCGGCATCTCGGTCAGCGTCACGCCGGGCAGCGCACCGATCAGCTCACGCGGCGGGGAGTAGACCCCGTTGTGACGGCCCAGGTAGCACGGATCGTGGTAGGTCACGGTCTCGGCAGTTGAAGCGATACCGACGGACGAAGCCTCGGAGGGCCGAGCGACGGGGGTGAGCCGCTTCTCGCGCACCAGACGGTTCAACAATTGCGTGTGGTGCACGACCTCATAGTTGCCGCCCAACTGGGGGTATTCGTTCTTCAAGGTGTTGAAGCAGTGCGCACACGTGACGACGATCTTGGTGGCGTTGACCTCCTTGAGCATCTCCACGTTTTGCTGCGCCAACATCTGGAAAAGGAACTCGTTGCCCGCACGTCGGGCGGGGTCGCCGGTGCAGGTTTCACCGTCACCGAGCACCGCAAACGTCACGTCGGCCATGTGCAGCAACGTCGCCACCGCCTGCGTGGTGGCCTTGGCGCGATCCTCGAAGGCCCCGGCGCAGCCGACCCAGAACAGGTAGTCCACGTCTTTCAGATCTTCGACGTCTCCGCCAGCCAGCGGCACTTCGAAGTCCAGGTTTTTGGCCCAGTCCATCCGTGCGCGCGCCGACATACCCCACGGGTTCGATTTGTTCTCCAGGTTCTTGAACAACCCGCCGAGCTCCTTGGGGAAGGCCGACTCGATCAACGTCTGGTAGCGGCGCATGTCCACAATCGCGTCCACGTGCTCGATGTCCACCGGGCACTGCTCGACGCAGGCGCCACAGGTGGTGCACGACCACAGGATGTCGGTGTCGATCACGGCCCCGCCGTCCGGGATCGTCTTGTCGCCCTCAGTCTTGCCGACGAGGTCACGCTGCGCCGCAGCGACAGCCTCCTCGGGTATGCCGTGTCCTTCGATCCCCGCCAGCGCCTTCTCGCGCGCTTCTTCGCTGGCGAGCAGCCACGGCGCCTTGGCGTGGTGGTGGTTGCGCAGTCCGATGACCAGCATCTTCGGCGACAACGGCTTGTCGGTGTGCCACGCGGGGCACTGCTCCTGGCAGCGGCCGCATTCGGTGCAGGTGGAGAAGTCGAGCAGGCCCTTCCAGGTGAAGTCCTCGACCTTGCCGACCCCCAACGCGGCGTCCTCGTCGAGGTCCTCGATGGTCTCGAAGTCGACGGGCACGCCCTTGATGGCAATGGGCTCCAGCGGTCCGAGTGCCGTGCGGCCGTTGGCGTTGCGCTTGAGGAAGATGTTGAAGACGGCCAAGAAGCGGTGCCAGGCCACACCCATCGTCATGGTCACCGAGATGATGATCATCCAGGCCATCGAGATCAGGATCTTGAGCAGCGCGACGGCGACGATCGTGCCCTCGATGGCACCGATCGACATACCCGAAAAGAGCGATCCCAACCATGCGGTCAGCGGGAAGTTGAGCGCAGAAGCCCACGACTCGCCCTCAGCGGTGCCCAACGCGTATTCCAGCGCCCGCAGGAACACGATGCAGATGCCGACGCCGAGGATGACCGCTTCGACGAAGTAGGCCTCCCAGAACGTGGAGCCGTAGAAACGGCTCTTCTTGCCCGTGGTGCGTGGGTGTTCCCGCTGACGCACCACGATCAACGTGAGGATGCCGAGGATTGCGCCCCAGCCGAAGAGCTCAAATCCCCAGGCCAACGGCGTGAAGTGGGCGAAGCCCCAGAGGTCGAAGGACGGGCTGAAGAGTTGGCCGTAGGCGTTGACCAGCGTCAGGAACAGCAGCCCGAACGAGACCATCACCACCCAGTGCGCGGTCGCCACCCACTTCTTGCGGGCCATCCTGGTATGGCCGAGCACCTCACGGACCCACGTTTTGGTGCGTTCCACCGGGTCGGCTGTGCGCGACAGGGCCTCGGGAGTGCCGAGGCGGAACACGGCGATGAAGCGCGCGATGGCCATCGTGAAGAGCGCAAGAGCCACTCCGGTGACGCTCATTCCGATGACGATGGCGACGATTTGCATAGCGAGCATGGGGGAATGCTACGGACCGCACGCCGCCGATGAAATAGCGGCACGAATGATCTTCGGAGGAATAACGCGAAGTTCTATGATGTATCACTTGTTGAGTCCTTTGCAGCGCTGAAATTCGATCAGCCTCACCCACGAAAGAGAGCCATCCCGTGCGCGTCCACGACAACATCACTGCGGTCATCGGCAACACTCCGCTGGTCCGGCTGAACCGTCTGACCGAGGGGATCGACGCCAACGTCGTGGTCAAACTTGAATCGCAAAACCCGGCAGCCTCGGTCAAGGACCGCATTGGCAACGCCATCATTGACGCCGCCATCGCGGCCGGTGAGTTGAAGCCCGGCGGCACCATCGTCGAGGGCACCTCGGGCAACACCGGGATCGCCCTGGCGATGGCCGGGGCGGCGCGCGGTTTCAAAGTCGTGCTCGCCATGCCCGAGACGATGAGCCTCGAGCGTCGCGCCTTGCTTCGCGCCTACGGCGCCGAACTGGTGCTGACCCCCGGCCCAGAAGGCATGAAGGGCGCGGTCGCCAAAGCCGACGAAATCGCCGAAGAGCGTGGTGCTGTGCGCGCTCGCCAGTTCGCAAACCCGGCGAACGTCGCAATCCACCACGCCACCACCGGCCCGGAGATCTGGGACGACACCGACGGCACCGTCGACATCTTCATCGCTGGCGTCGGGACGGGCGGCACCATCACCGGTGCCGGACGCTATCTGCGCGAGCAGAACCCCGACATCGGCTTGGTCGTCATCGAGCCCGCCGACAGTCCTATCCTCAACGGCGGCAAGCCGGGCCCGCACAAAATCCAGGGCCTGGGAGCCAACTTCATCCCCGAGATCCTCGACACCGAGCTCTACGACGAGGTCATCGACGTCACCCTCGACGACGCCGTGGCCACCGCCAAGGAACTGGCCACCAAGGAAGGCATCCTGTCGGGCATCTCGACCGGCGCCAACGTCTGGGGGGCGCTCCAGGTCGCCAAGCGCCCCGAAAACGCCGGCAAGACCATCGTGGTCATCGTCTGCGACTACGGCGAGCGCTACCTGTCCACGGTGCTCTTCGAGGGCATGACTGACTGATGCCCAACCGGCTTATGCGGGCGTGGCTAAGCGTGCAGGAAGATGTGGACGCAGCGATCGCTCGTGACCCTGCCACCGACAGCCGCCTCGAGATGGCGCTGGCCTCACCTGGTCTGCACGCATTGTGGGCGCACCGGGTGAACCACAAACTGTGGCAGCGCGGTGGTCGGTCGCGACTCCCGGCGCGGCTGCTGTCTCAGCTGGCGCGCACGCTGACCGGGGTAGAAATTCACCCTGGGGCGACGATCGGTGCGCGTTTCTTCATCGACCATGGCATGGGTGTCGTGATCGGCGAGACGGCTGAGGTCGGCGATGACGTGATGCTCTATCACGGTGTGACGCTGGGTGGCCGCTCGATGGAGGCGGTCAAACGTCACCCCACCGTGCACGACGGCGCGGTCCTGGGATCTGGTGCCCGGATCCTCGGCCCGGTCGTCATCGGGGCAGGCGCGCAGATCGGAGCTAATGCGGTCGTCGTTAAAGACGTCCCGGCCGGTGCCATCGCCACCGGCATCCCCGCGCGCATCCGGGTCCCATCGCCCGAGCAGGACCCCACCGAGGCTCTGTATGACGAGCCGGCGCTCTGGATTTAGGGGCGGCTAGCACCGCAAGCTTGCCGCGTAGTGGCTGCGGTCAGGCTCTGATCGGCGAGTCGGCATACCCCGGTTGTGACTGAAGAAGGCCCGCCCCGATCAATCGGGGCGGGCCAACTCATGCTCTAAGTCGCGGCTGGCACGGGCACCCAGCAGCGAGTCACCGCATCAGGGGAGCTTGTCGCCGCCCGGGCCAAAGCCCGAGGAGTCGACCTCGGCGTCGCCGTCGGCGGTAATGGTGCCGGTGCTATTTGCGTAGTCACCATCGGTGTCGCTGGTCTCGTGGCCGGTGGCCTTGGCTTTGGCCTGCGAGGCGGCGGACTTGGCGCGGTCGCCGAGGCTTGCTGCAACCTGCGGGGCCTGCTCCTTGACGTCGCCGACCTTGCTCTGCACGCGAGGGTCGGTCCAGACCTTGCTGGCTTGGTCAGCGAGCTGTTCGTAACGCTCCCGGCCAGCCTTGGCGCCGAGGATGTATCCGATTGCCACACCTACGAGCAGAATGATTCTGCGCATGTTGGCTCCTTTCGTCTTGTGGACAGGGTCGCGCTGAGCCTAGTCGCCGCATACGACACTCGCCATTGTTGGGCTGAGAAAGGTCGCCACGAAGTGAAACCCCGAGGGCATTGCGCTGCCTCGAAAGTCGAGCGGAGGGTGTGGGATTCGAACCCACGGACGTTTCCGTCGGGCGCTTTCAAGGCGCCTGCACTAGACCACTATGCGAACCCTCCATGACGCAGCGAGCACGTCGCGTTGCCAGAGACCATCATTCCAGATGTCTCAACGTGCTTCCACGCACCGATTGCTGCTACGGTTTGCGTGGTTGTAGTTGCAGTTCCTCGCAGTGAAGTACACGCTGAGCCTTTTTGGCTTGGCACGTCGGCACAAACCGGGCATGCCCCGGCGAGTGGGGGGTTCAATATCGACCCACCTCCCACACCGTGTGGGTTGTGACGCATTCGCACAACGAAAGAGATCCCATGGCACAGGGCACCGTTAAGTGGTTCAACTCCGAGAAGGGCTTCGGCTTCATCGCACAAGATGGAGGCGGTCCGGACGTGTTCGTCCACTATTCGGC